>Ga0316626_10000020_pt1 | contig 51803 bp, 68 predicted proteins | sample OWC_Aug_T1_C1_D5_FD_207656 | JGI IMG/M metagenome (GOLD analysis project Ga0316626, IMG submission 207656) | Wetland soil microbial communities from Old Woman Creek delta, Ohio, United States - OWC_Aug_T1_C1_D5_A | ecosystem: Environmental > Terrestrial > Soil > Wetlands | place: USA: Ohio...
GTCGTTCAACTGTTTGACCTCGTGGTCATCCATCACCGACTCGACCATGAGTGAGGGCCAATCCCCGTAGACCTCCGAGGACGAGAAGTGGACGAGTCGGAATCCCAGCGCCTCCTGCAAGCGAATCAGGTGCTTGGTCCCGATGACGTTCGTGCGCCACAACTGCTCGTAGAAGTCTTCCCCGTTCCACCGCCCGAACTCCGCCGCGCAGTGGTAGACATAACTGAACGGCCCACATTCAGCGAACAGCCGATCCAGCTGCCGGAACTCCCCGACGTCGCACCGCACGTAACTGGGGGACGGGACATCGGACCGCACGGAGAACCCGACCTCGTTGGGTTGATGCGCGAGGTCGCAGACCACCACCGGATAGCCCATCCCGCGCAACCGCTCCGCAAGCGCCCTTCCGATGGTCCCGCAGCCGCCCGTCACGAGGATATTCATTTCTTGTATGTCCGTTCGATATGGACCCAGGCATCGTAAATCTGCTGCGTCGTCAGGGCCGACGTGCTGATAGTCCCGTGGTACTCTCCAGGTTTCCCCTTGTAGAAGGTGCTGGACATCGGCTGCCCGTTCCACTGGATATCATACCGCTCCCGGTGCTCCCAGATCGGGCTTCCGGGATACGGCTGGAATATTTTCGCGTCGATCTCATCCAGTCGCGCCTCTTCCAGAAACCGCTCGGTCTCCGCCAGGGTCTCCAGCGTTTCCCCCGGCAAGCCGATCACGAAGAAACCCCGCGTGCGGATACCTTCCGCTCGAAGCATACGGATGGACTGCATGATGGTCTCGGCGGTCTCCCCCTTGTTGATCGTCTGGAGGATCTGGTTGGACCCAGACTCCACGCCGATGCCCACCGCCTTGCAGCCGGACTCGGCCATCATGCGGAGGAAGTCCCGTCCCCGCCGGACCACCAAGTCTGACCGCACGAGGCACCGCCACTCGATCCCGAACACCTTGAGGGCCGCGCAGATGTCTTCCGTGCGAGTGCGGTTCAGGATGAAGATGTCCTCGGGGAACGCCAGGACGTCGTAGCCGAGTCCGTAGCGGAGATATCGGACCTCCTCGATAGCCCGCGAGGCGCTCATCATCCGGACGTGATCATGGTTCTTGCAACAGAACGCGCAGGCATGGGGACAGCCCCGCGCCGAGACCATGGTCGTGCCAGGCCGTCCGTTGGCCTGGTAGTGATAACTCCGAATGTTGAGCACCGACCGGTCGATGATCGGATACTCGTCCAGGTTCGCGTCCTCGGCGATGATCAGCGACGGGCCCCCCAGGAAGGCCCCCTCGGACACCCGTTCCCCGTCGCCCGCCACGACACAGTCCCATGGATCGTTCAGGCATGCCTGCCAATTGATCGTGGCATGCGGTCCACCCAGCACCACACGAGACGTGGGGTTGTGCCGCTTGATGCGAGCCAGGGTCTCTAGCGCCGAGGGATACTCCGGGGCCGTAGGACCGAATCCGTAGTAGGGCAACCCCAAAGGCACGTCCTCCAGCGCCCCGTCGTGGATCGTGACCGTATGCCCCGCCTGCTTGAGTCCGGTGGCCACCGCCATCAACCCAAGCGGGGGGAACATGCGCTCGTCGATCAGAAACGGGGAGGGGCACCGGACCAGGCAAATGTTCATGGAATCGCAAAGCCTTTCAGATCATGCACGTTACTCAAGACCGTAGTCGCCGGATAGGTCTCCGTATAATCGTACCGATACTTGAAAAGCGGGAAGATGGGTTCGGAGCGATTCTTTCGCATGCGTCGCCAGAGTCGGTCCCCGCTATCGTGGAGGACGATATATTCGCAATGCGGGATGCGCCGGATCGTCTCCACTCGTGTCCCCATGGGCAACTGGTCTACCAGCGCGACGGACCAGGGGACACCCACATCCACCGCATTCCAGTCGTCCACGCGGATCATGTCGTGGAACTCCGTGGCGTACTGCGAGAACAACTCATAGAACCGCACGCTATTTTCATAGGTCACGATCCGGCGCTTCGTCGGGAGACACATCCAGTGCAAATAGGGCGTCGAGTGAAAGCCTGCCCCAACTTCCAGAATCGGTCCCGTCGTCAGCGAGACCACCTTCATCAGCACGGGCAAGTGGCTGCCACTGGACGGATCGTCTGGACACGCGATCCTCATGGAATTGCAAACCCTGACAAGTCATGCACGTCACTCAGCACGCTCGTCGCGGGCATCGTGTCTCGGTACTTGTAATGATAGCGAAACGTCCTCGCGACTTCCCGAAATCCATTCCGGGTGCGCTGCGTGTCGTGGACGATCACATAGTCTGCATGGTGCAGCCGTCCAATGAGAATCTTGCGATACTCTTCCGGGTCGTTGTCCACAAAGGCAATGCCCCACGGGCGGGAGAGATCGACCGTGTCCCAATCCTGAATACACTGGACCTCATGGAAGTCTGCCTCGCCGAGTTTGGCGAAATCGTAATAGGCGGGAAGATTCTCACATGTCACCAACTTTCGGCGAGTCGGGAAGCACGCCCAGTGGAGATAGGGCGTCGAGAACCAGCCACAGCCCAGCTCCAGAATCGGCCCCGTGGTGCTCTGCACGAGTTTCATCAGAACGGGCAAGTGACTGCCCCGGAAAAAATGCCGATGTTCCCGATTCCGTGGCATTAGCAGTACCTCGCAAGAACGTCACTCGCGGACCCCCAGTAGGGGAGACTCATCTCATAGTGGTGGACGCTGTGGGGCGTCTTCCGGTGCATGTTATGATCCGTCTTGATCGTCACAACCGGACAATTTAGGGTCGCGGTGTCTTTTGTACAATGCCGGAGCAGCCAGATAAAGTCATCCGCCGTGTTCCACTGTGGCAACCCTCTATACATACGCTCCAACCACCGGCAGGCCATATCTCGACTGACGATCATGGCCGCTTCGGACGACGCCTTCGGATGGAATCGCTTCATTCTCCCTCGCTGTGCAAAGAGCACATACAGGGGGGCCGCCACATAAAAAGTATCGGCTCTCGGTGGGCGAAAGGCAAAATAGTCTGGAGGATAGAGCCCGTCAGCCTCACCCACGCAGACGTATTTCGTCCGCGCCTTCTCTACCCCGATCTGGAATTGCCGCCACGCATTGTGTCCGGTCACGCCTACTTCCCCGACACAGATGTTCGTGCCAAACGCGATGGGTTTCTGCGACACGGAAATCAGGTCACTGTCCCCCATGTTCGCCAGGATCGTGTCCTGGATCTTCCGCTCGAAGGATTCCGGCTCTCGGTTCGCCGTGTAGTACACCACCGTCATCTCGGTCATTCGGCCTTCACCCAGAACGCCGTCACGGGATGGCGTGTCTCCTGCGTCACGTACCAGGGATTAATGCAATGGCAATGCGTATAGGCGTTCACCGCCCAGATCACGCCAGGGACATGCGCGTCATAGTCGTGCGCCATGATCATGCCGTGTTTGCGGACCTTCGGACACCAGACGATCAGGTCCTCCATCACGTAATCGAACGCATGATCCCCGTCGATATTGGCAAAGTCGAAGTAGCCATCCGTGAACTGCTTCACCGCCTCCAGGCTGGTGGTGCGGAGGATGGTCACGTTGTAGGGCTTGAGTGTCTCCACCGCTTGCGTGTGGACCGCTTCCGTCGCGTCCTGGTCGTGGAACCGGTAGGACGTCCACGGGTCCACGCAGGTCAACTCGACGCCGGGGACCGCATCGCAAATCATCTTCGCGGACTGCCCGGCCCACGTCCCGATTTCTATGCCGCGCCGGTAGCCAAAATCTTGAAACAACGACGCCACCTGGGCCCGCGTGCCTCTCGGTGTACTGAAAGGCAGGGGCCCCCGGTGGCGTATTCGCATCATCCGGTCAATGTGAGTATGGAGCTGCGCGAGCCGCTCCCCGTCGGTCACGGCATCACGAACGCTTTGAAGCTGTTCCCCGCATCCGCCACGCTGTTGTATCCGACCAACCCCGTGGCGTACTCGCAGCGGAAGTCCGCCGAGTCGTCGGCGTAGATTTCCCCGTCCGCCAGCCCCTCCATGGCCAGCATGACCCCGATCTCGACGCCGGTCGCAATCGCCGCCACGTCGTTGGCTTCCCGCTGGGCGCACGTCACCCGGAGGTAGTAGTAGCCGGTCGGCAGGACGGTGGACGTCCACGCGCCCCAGCTGTAGGGGTGCTGCCACACGAAGTCCTTCACCGCTGCCGTGAACACGGTATCGGTCAGCGTGAAGTTGTCGGTGAACGGCATGCCGGAGGTCACGGTCGTCCACCCGGTCCCGGCGAAGTCGCTGTACTGCACCGTATGGTCCGGGACGGTGGCCCCGCCGTCGTTCGTCTCCGCCGTGGTGATGTTGACGCTCATCCAGTCGAACGGCACCCGGCAGCCGATGACAAAGCCGGTCTGGTCCGCCCCCGTGACTTGGAGTGTGGCCGCCGTCTGGGACTGGAGCGTGGACGTCAGGTCCGTGTAGGTCGCGCCGTTCGAGGACAGCCGGCCCCCTATCCAGATGCGGTTCGCCAGCCGGAAGCCCATCCCGACGTTGGCCGCCGACCCGGAGCGGTTGTGGATCTCCAGTTTGCGGAGGGTGGCCCCTTCCCAGACATCCGCTACCGCCGCGTTACTGGCGAAGCGGGTGTTGATGGTGGGCGGCACCCAGAGCAGGCCGTTGCGCGTCTGGTGCTGTCCGGTCCCCGCCGCCCCCCCGAGGCGCAGGACCACCGCCTGTGAGGTATTGACGTTGTGCGTCATCGCGCCCTCCTACACGTAGTCCAAGCGGCATTCGCTTGGAATCTCGGTCGTGAGCGGCGCGGTCGCCCCGAGGTCAGTCGAGCAGAACCAGCACAGGCCGGTCTTGTAGAGCTTCCCGTGGAAGTTGACCTTGACGCGGGTGGGGTGATCCCCGAACCCGACTTGGATCTGGTCCGTGATGGCGGTCGTCCCCGGCGTGGAGGACGTGGCATCATATAACTGGATGTAGACTGCCGCCGTCGCGGTGGGCTTGCGCGTCACGGTGATGGACTTCAGCCGCACGGCGCTGGTAGAGACCACGATGTCCGTGGTGTCGGCCCACGAGGTCTGGACGTTACAGGGCATGCGAGCCTCCTATGTCTTTAGGGTGGGGACCCTGCGGCCCCCACCCTCGGCGCATTCACCGTGCCACAGGTTAGATCAGGATCGTGGTCCCCGTGCGATACAGCACCCAGCACCGGATGTCATCCGTGGCCGGGTTCGTGCCGTCCTCGCCGTCCGCGACGAACGACATGTAGTTGGTGAACGGGATGCCCTTCGGGAAGACATACGGCCACAACTCTTCCGTCAGGTCGGTGGCCGCCGCCTGGAGCCACACCTGAATCTTGGGAATGTCGGTGACGCGGGTGTCCCCCGCCGCGAAGGCCGCGATGGTGCCGTCCGAGTCATCGCAGACGGCCAGGTAGTCCTCCGAGGCGTCCGCCGACAACTGGCCGACCAGCATCCCGTACAGCACGGCCCCCGTCTCCGGGGCGGTCGCCGTGGCCGCGCTGGTCTCGTCGATGTCCTCGATGGGCTTGAACTCCCAGTCGGTCTGGTCCTTGTGCGACGTCGAGAGCATGATCTCCTTGCACATCTTCACGAACAGGGCCGCGCTCTCGCCGCCATTGGCGATGCTGCCGATATGGCCTTCCAACAGGGGAATGACAACTTCTGGAGCAGGCATCAGTACGTCCCTCTCTCTCCCTTGCCCTCATTCAGTCCCGTGCGGGGCTTAGGCATCGGCCCGGGAGCAGGCACACGACGCAGAGAGCCGGTCACACGCGAACAATTTCGACGTGCATCGGCTTACCGGGATCGCGCACGTTCGGGCGATCCACGTAGTTCGGAATGCTCTGGCGGTCGAAGAGTTCCGCCCCGGCCACCGTCGTGGTGGGCACCAGGAACGTGTCCTCCGGGACCGCCTCGGCATACTGGACGATGTAGTCGTCCTCCACCTTCACGGACCCCGCAATCGCCCAGCCCGGCCCGAGGGCCACCGCCCGCTCGGCGGTCAGCGACCCGCCCCCGCCGGCCTTCCGACGGAGGGTGCCCGGAATGATGCTGTGGGCGTGCAGATGTTCCGCGACCTCGCTAGGGAGCACCTTGACCTCGTACGGGGCGAGTTCGTACACCCGCCCGTTGAACATGTGCTCCCAGGGTTCCCCGGTGCGGTTGTAGATGTACCGGTTCCGCTCCGGGAGGGGTTGCAGGTCCGCGAGTTGCTCCTCGCGGGTCTTGGCTGGGGCGTTGGCCTGCTCGACCATGGGGGCCTCCGTGGGCGTCTCCGATGGCCAGGATACGGCGAGGTCGGCCTTACAGGCTTTGCAATACTCCCGCCGGGGCCCGTACAACCGCTCGCCGCATCCTTTGCAGACCATCAGTCACCGCCCCTGGTTAGACGACGTGCGCCGAGACGAAGTCGTGCGTGATCCCGGTCAACTTCCACGCCGTATTGGGTTTCTCCGAACTGAGCTGCTCGAAGCAGCGGAATGTCGCCTCGAACGTGTCCACCGCCGTGGTGCTGCGGGAGAGCACGTCCCCGTCGTCGTCCACCCACCCCATCGGGCCGGGATGCCGCTTGATCCAGCGGGTATCCAGGCCGAACATCTGCCCGTAGGGGGCCATGTGGTCCTGGTAGATGGGGATGCTGCCGAACTTCAGACCGGTCTCCGCGTACCGCCGCGCCCCGTTGGCCGCGTTGGTGCCCGCGTTCGGGTTCATCAGGTCCCCGGCGGTGTAGCGCCGGTCGGTCTCCATCGACTTGAGGTAGGCCCGCTTGACGCCCGGCTCGCACCAGATTTCGTTGGTGCGCCCCGCCGAGAGCTTCGCGGAGACGTCGATGGCGCGCTGGATGACATCCGCGCCGATGGCTCCGACGCTGCCCACGACCGTGGCGTTCAGGATCGGGAACGTGGTGCGGGACTTCCCGAAGTAGAGGTTGACCAGCGTGGCGTTGTCCACGATTCCCGAGAGGCCCATCGGGTGGTGCATGTACTCGGTGTTCCCGATGGTGAGTGTCGAGGAGGTCTGGACGCAGCGCACCACGAAGTCGTTGTCGCTCCACGTCACCGCCGAGTTGACGGTGATGGTGGCCGAGGTGGGCACGCCGGTCACGCGGTAGGCGGTCGTCTGCCGCAGCGCCCCGGTGGGGTTCACGCCCGCGATCCAGTCGTCCACGTTGAAGAAGCGGGAGCCGTCATCGCTGCCCGACAGGCCTCCCGGCGCGTCCAAAGTGATGGTGGTGGTCGTCGCCGCCCCGTTGCACAGAGCCAGGACGCCGCGCCCGTCCCCCCAGAACGCCTGGTTCCGGCGCTGCTGGAGGACTTCCTTGACGTCCTGCATGCCGATTTCCATGGCATCCGCGAACGCCGCTTCCCCCGTGGTGGAGGCTTCCATCAATTGCTTGGTGATGCTCCACGCATGGTGGTAGTACCGGTTGGGGATCAACAGTTCCCCGATTTCCGGCGTGCCGGCAACCGGCGGAGCCCCGCCTTCTGCCGTGTAGTACCCGCCCCTGTTCCGGTTGAGGCGGATGCCCTTGACGAGGCCCTTGCCCCCGATGGGCTTGCCCGTGCCGAACGAATCCAGCAACGGGGTTTCGTTGTTCAGTTCGTTGATGATCCCCGGCTCGATATCCTCCTTGAGGATGCCGCCGAGGGTGCTGGTGGTCGATCCGGCCATGGTCGCTTACCCTCTCTCCCGCAAGCGAGATAGTCCCCGCGTCATGCCTTCCGCAATGCTCGTTGCGGGTTTGGTTGGTTGGGTGGCACCGGGCCCGCCGCCGCCCCCCATGGGACGGGGGAGCCCAATCGTTTTTTCCTTGGCGCGTTGGCTCTCCAGCCTGCTCTTGCCCTCCAGCACGGTCTTGGCGTTTTCGAGGTAGATCCCCATGGCCGCCGTGATAGCCGCGCTGGGATCGCGCTCGAACCGGAAGCGCAGGCGGGAGTTCTTGCGGATGATCGGCTCCAGGGTGTCGCACATGTCCTGCACCTTTTCCCTGGTGGCCGGCATCCCGTACTGCTTCATCACGTCCGCCGTCGCTTCGACCGCATCGAGGGTCAACGCTTGCCGTCGGGCCTCGCGCTCCTCCTTGTGGGTCTTGAGAAATTCTTCCATCTCCGAGAGGACCGGTTCGTGCTGTCGGAGCTGTTCCCGGATGGTCTTGCTGGAGGCTTCGAGCTTCTTCTGCTCCTCGGTCTTGGCCTCCCCAGGCTCCCGGTCGCGCTCCAGGGCCTTGATGCGGGCCTGGGTCTGCTCCAGGGTAGTTTCCAGGTTCCGGGCGTACTCCACGAACTCGGTCAACTGCTGGGGATCGCCGAAGTCCTTGTAGGCCGCTGCGGATTGCTCCGCCGCCTTGGCGCGGTCCACCAACCGCTGGAACCGGGCCTTGGACTTCTCGTCCTTGAGGTCTTCCGGGGGCGTAAAATCGTCTTCTGCGACCACCGGAGCCACCTCGGGTGCGGGGGGCGACGCCGCGATGCTGCCCGTGACCTGCTCGTCACCTGCCATGATGTCCACTCCTGCCGGGAGCGACGCCGGCTGCGCTCAGATGCGGGGGACGAACCCGCGTTGCGTCCGCTTACTTGATCAGGGAGCTATAAGGGGCCTTTTTCTCGCCTTTTTGCTTGTTTTCTGTCGCATAGAACACCGATTTGCCCTTTTTCTCACCATACCGCTTGACCATATCTTTCATCACCGCCGCCCCTTTGCCGCCAAAATGCTTGCTCAGTGGCATCTTAGGCCCCCATCGACATGTTCGCGCTCACACCTTGCATCGTATCGGGCGACGCGCCCTGCGTTTCCTTGTCCAAGACGGTGTCTTCGGACGTGTAGTCGTCCTTCTCTTCTTCCCCACCCGTTCCTCCGCCGTCGCCGCCCATGCGCGGGGCGTTGCTGCCAGGCTTCATGGACTGGCCGATCACGTCCTGCCGCATGGCCTGAAAATGGATGGCCGCCCGGAGCTGGATGGCCTGCTGTTTCCACGGTTCCAGGGATTCGAATGCCTCGTCGATCTCGAATTGGCGGAGCACCTGGAGGTGGATGGGGTGGATATCATACGGCTGGGGCGGGGGCGGTAGTTGGGAGGGGTCCAGGGCCTCCAGGATGCGGTCCAGCATGCGGCCCGCCTTGATGTAGTCCTTGTTGTAATCCGGCATGAGTTCCGGGATGCCCAGCGCCCGCAAGCCCTGGAACCGTTGCTGCGGATCGAGGGGGTTCACGAGGCCCTGCGTGATGGCCTGTCCGATGCGGGCGCTCTTGGCGATGAGCGTGGTGGGGCGGTTCATGCCTAAATCGACGGTGATGTCCACGCCGCCCTGAATCTGCGCCTTGGCGAACTTGCGGGTGGCCCATTTCCCGAAGCCGAGCGACAACATCCGCTCCTCGGTCCAGTATTCTCTGGCGATATTGATGTTCTGGCGGCTCCATTCCATCCAGCCGAGCGCCCAGTTGTCGAAGATGTTGCTCTGGCCTTGCTGTGCCCGCTCGTCGAGCAACTGGAGGGCCGCGTAGGCCGTCACGCGGGAGGGGACCTCGCCGCGAGCGACCTCGGGTAGGCCAAAGACTTCCTGCATCTCGGCCTTCTTCTGGTTCCGGACGAGGAAGAGTGTCTGTTCCAGGGGCACGCCAGCCGCCCTCTCGGGCTTGTGGCCGGTCTGGAGGGGATCGTACTGGATCTCCAGGCCACCCTCGCCGGTGAGCGAGGACACGTTGCTGCCACGCGGGTTGATCCAGACCGCATTGGACATACGGCGGGCGTGCTGCTTGATGAAGGCGTCGTACTCGTTCAGGTCCTCCTGAAGTTCCACCGCGTCATCCATGCGGGTGGACGCCAGGGCCCGGCCCGGCACCTGATCGAACTCCAGGTGGACGATGTTCAGCATCGCCTTGCCGGTCTCGTCGTGATACGGGTACTCGCGGGCGATGGGCTGGCCGTCGCGCCCGGTGGCGATCTGGTCCCCGACGATCTCCGCGTAGATGCCGTTCGGCGCTTTCTCCGGATGCGGGCGAATCCACAGCCGCGTGACCACCGCCTTCTGCTCGTCGTCCGACGCGGACCCGGACCCCGCCATCCCGAACGCCGTGACCGCGAGGCCGTCGAACAATCGGGTGGTGAGGTCGTTCCCGCCCCGATAGGCCGCCTGGTCGGCGAACGGCTCCCCGTAGCGCTCCGCCACCCACGAGTAGGGCCGCGTGCGGGTAATGGCCACGTACGGGGACTTGTGGAAGCGGTCGGCATAGGGGTCGAAGCGCACGGTGAAGACGTTCTCCACCTCCGTGACGTGCTTCCCCTTGGGGTAGCTGATGCCGACCGGCACCCCGGAGCCGTCGATGGCGGGCTCGAACTGGGGGTTCTGCTGCTCCATGGGCCCCATCGGCCCGACGCCCATCTCACGGGAGCCGCACGTGGGGCACATTCCGCCGGTCTGCTCGCGTTCCATGGGCATGGACGGCGTGAGACAGTGCAGGCACCGCTGCGCGGGCTCGAAGCTCTCGCCGTTCTCGGGGGAGGTGTCGTAGTTGTTCACGAGCCACACGTTACCCGTGCTGGCCAGCCAGCGGGCGCACAGGGGCTTCAACTCCCGGATGTTCGCTTCCCGCTCGTTGATGGTGTTCACGAAGTCGGCGACGGAGGCCGCGATGTAGTCCGTGTCCTGATCGCTCCCCGGCCCCCAGGTGATGGGGGGCTTGAAGGCGATGAGTTTCGAGGCCAGGTCATTCACCAGCGTCTTGACCATGTTGGTGACGGGGAGGAACTTGCGGTCCTGCGTCTTGGGACGCCAGAAGCGCACGGCGGGGCTGTACTGGATGCGCTGGAGGCCGAGGTAGAAGAGGATGTTCTTCCACGCCTGGGTCTCGACGGCGGTCCAGAAAGGCCGGTGCATCTCGCGGGCGGCCTTGTCGTAGTTCAGGATTCCCTGCTGGTCCTGCGGGCCGTTCGGGTAGAGGAGTCGCGCCATTTACCGGTACTCCTGCAACACGGTGGGGTCCCCCCGCAAGATGCGGTCTTCCAACGCGGACACCTTCTCCGGGTCCTCGTCGAACACGTCCGGGATGTCGGGCATGCCCCGATCTGGCGGTGTCACCATCGGGAACCCCCGCACGGCCAGTTGCGCGTCCACGGCCCGGTTGGCGCGGGCGCGTTCCGCCTCGCACTGTTCGTGGAGATCCTTCAACAGGTTCTCCAGGAGTTTCACGTGCAACCGGAGCTGCTCCCCGATGGCCGCCTTCTCCACGAGGGCTTGGTAGGCGTCTCGGTCCTTGCCGGTGAGTATTCTCATCGGGCGATGTACTCCTCGACCACGCCCGGCTCGTACAGGCGCTCGAAGCGCCGGGCGGAGGCCGCCTGCTCCTCGGCCTTCTTGGCGTCGAACCAGGGCTTCCAGATGCGCTCGCTCCGGAACCGCTCCCCGCGCTGTTCCGGCGTCTCTTCCACCGCCCCCACCCCGGCCTCCGGCACGAGGACCGGGGCGAGGGCCGCGTAGCCCGCCGCTTCCAGCGCGTGGTCGTTCCCGTCCTTCGGCTTGCCGGGGTCCTTGTCATCCCACTCGTACTGGAGGATCTCCCGCCGCAGGTTCGGACAGCGCCCCTTGAGGATCTTCCACTTCTTCAGATTCAACAGCTCCGACATGCGGATGATGCGAGCGCCCACCGACCAATCCGGCGGGCAGGACGCACTCAACCCCACCTGTCGGAGCTCCGTGATCACCTGCTTACTATCCCGCCCCGTCATCAGGTACGTGTGCTTGCGAGGGCCGAGCATGACCTGGAGCAGGCTCCCCCGGCTCTGGATGCTCTGGGCCGTCTGGTCGTAAATCTCCCCCCACCAGTACAGCACCCCGTCCGGACCGTAGGACCCGATTTCGATGGCCGTGGGGTCGCTCCCCCCGCCCGCTCCGTGGTCCCACCCCACCACATGCGTCCAGTGGTAGGGAATCTGGAACGGCTCGCACTCGTGCAGCGTGGGGTTGAACGGATAGACCAGCCCGGCATACGAGGACGCCTCCCCTCCGAACTGCTCCGCGAACATGGGGGGCGGGAGCGTCTTCCGCGCCTTGGCGATCTGCTCCTCGGTGTACTCCCCCGGATGGAGCACCTCCCCGAAGTCCGGCACGTAGGACACCTGGCAGGACCAGTAGTCCGGATCGTAATCCGGATTTGCTTCCCCGCCTACCATGCCCCGCTTGCCGTCCACCCACGGGCCCCACGAGAACGTCCGGTCCTTCACCGGCAAGCTCGGCACCCGCACGTCGCTATATACCCAGCCATACCCCTTATGCGTGGTGGGGTAGAACACCTTCCCCCGCCGCTTCTCCACGCGGGCGTACACATACCGCTTGTGCAGGTTCGCATCCAGCTTGCTGGCCTCGGCGTAGATCACGACGTCCAGTTGCTCACGCCGGAGGTTCTCGTGGTCCTGCGCGGTGATGACCTGCACCCACGTCCCGTTCTTGATCTCGATTCGCATGTTCCCGCCCCGCACGTCCTTGTGCTTCGTGTTGGCCGTGCGGAGGATGCCGAGCTGCGCCCAATCGTCCCAGATGTACCCGAACTCCTTGCTCCCGTCCTCATACGTGGGCGCGACAATCCACATCTTGGTGCCGGGGAACGCCCAGTACGCCCCGACGTGCTTCGCAATGTGGAACGACTTGCCGTCCTGCGGGGGCGTGAACAGGCCCAGATGCCGCTTGCCAGCGTCCACCGCCGCGTCCAGCGCGGCCTGCCCTGGCTTCGGCACATGCCCCAGCGCCTCGTAATAGTTCTCCCGCGCCGTGCGGAGCAGCTCGGGCGAGACGTCAGCGAGGAGCATCGCCCTCGCTCACCGCCTTTTTCGTCAGCATCTTCTCCACGAGCTGGGTGAACTCCGCGTTCGGCCCCACCGCGACCTGCGTCTGCGGCGTGATGCCGGCGATCCCCAGCCGGAACTGCGCGTTCGCCGTCCGCGTCCGCTTGTCCTCGTTCGTGGGGGCCGCCAGCGCCTCCACCGTGTCCAGCGTCCGGTGGATCTGCTGATGCCGCCGCAGCCGCGCCGACACCCACCCGTCCGGGTCCTGCCGCGCCTGGAGCCACTTCTGCTTGAACTCCTTGCTCTCCAGGCACGCCTGCACCGTCTCCGGGGCCACCTTGGCATCCGGGTCCGCGATCACCGCGTTGATCCGCCGATGGATCGCATCCCACCGCACCAACCCCGCAATCTTCAGATCCACGCAGCGGTCCACCAGATCCCCGTAGTCCGCCTCCAGGGTGGCCAGCATGACCTCCTGCACCTCTGGCACCGGACTACTCTGCGTCTGCACCCACTCGGTCATGCGTTCCCTCTCGGTGTGTGAATCGCACAGCAATACGCATCCGGCGCGTAATCCACCAGCCCCCCGCAGGCCAGATGGTTCATGGGGCAGAGGAGTTGTTCGGTGATCCAGTGGTACGGCCCCAACCCGTCGCGGACCCGCCGCATGGGCCTTAACCGCATCACCGTATTGGTCGTCCACCCCACCAGCCGCGCCGTCTCCGCCTGCGGCTCATAGCGGGCAAACACCACCCACGGAGCCAAGCGGGGAATCTGCCACGCCTCCACCCAGAAATATTCCTCCGCGAACCGGCGCTTGAACGTCCGCGTCTTGACCTCGACTTTCCCGATGGGCGTCACGAAATCCGTGCCCCCATCTCCTCCAAGACGCGCCTGCCGGTCCACCGAGAGGTGATACCGCTCCGCAAACGCCAACTCCCCCGCCGCGCCGATGCGGTGCGGAAGGTCGGGGGTCGCCGCAAACACGAGTGACGTGCCGGGATCGCCCCCATGCACCGCCTGGCGCTGGACGCCCAACTCCCGTGCGTTCATCTAGGCGGTCTTCGGTTGCACCGTAGCCGCAAACGCCGCCGCCAGCGCCGCCGCAATCGCCTTGACCGAGGCATCATCCAGCTGCACGGCCTTGATGGTCATGGTATCCGCCGCGCCCTGCTGGACCGGGTTCCACTGCTGGTCAATGGCGATGTCCCCGTGCCGCACGGCCTGCTTCCCGACCATGTTGGCCGTCTCCACCGCGTTCTGGAGGCTCTGGTTGGCGATGACCTGGCGCTGATTGTCGAACTGCAAGGCGTCCGACAGCACCTTGTCCACATACGTCCGGTTGCGCTTGATCGACTCCAGCGACTCCTGCTGGTACTCGTCGTAGGTCCGCTTCGCGTTGGCGAACAGCAACCCGGTCTCGTTGTTCAGCGACCGCTCGTGGGCTTCCCCGCCCCCCACATCCTCGACCCGCTCGCCGACCGCCTGCGAGGTCGTCCGCGCCCCGAGCGACCCTTCCGTCACTCCGCCCGTCGTCACCATGAACTTCTGGATCGCCTGGGACACCGCCTGCCCCACCTGCTCCGCGATCTGCTGGGCCACCTGATTCGCCACGTTCTGGGCCGCCGCCTGGGCCGCTTGCTGCGCGGCCTGGTTCACGTCCTGCGTCACCGGCTCTGCCATGACTCCCTCCTCGCTGCGTTGTTGCCTCACGCCACGCTAAACACCCACGTCCCGTTTGGGACCCCCGCGCTTAACACGAAAGGGACTTCCGCGGACGGGGCTCCCTCCCCCGTCGCGTGCGCGGCCACCATCACCGCGTAGAACTGCCCCACGCTCCCCGCCGGCAGCACCGTATTGACCGCCGCCCCCGTGGTGCTCACGCCGTACACCTTCTGCTGCGTGTACACGCCAGGGCTGGTCCCCCACTTCAACCGCAACTCCGTCGCGGGCACGCTCCCCTGCGTGAACGTCCAGCTGAACCGCCCCGCCGCGTACGTGATCACCACGCCCGCCATACGCCCTCCTCCCGAAAAATTAGGCGGGGCTTCCTATGCGGGGGCTAGACCCCGCAGCCCCGCCTGCCGGTGGTGGAACTGAGTCCACCAGGCCATCCGCGACCACATACAGCGCATGCCCCGGCGGATACCAGGGCTTCGGTTGGTTCATGCAGGCCACGCAGTACCAGCGGGCGGGCGTGCCGAGGCCATCGCTCAACAGCACGTGCGCCACGCCACCGCACGCCACACACGCCTGCGGCGGCTGGGCCGCCTTCAGGCAGTGCCAACACACCGGTGGATGGTAGTCGAGCGTCACGCCTCCATGGCACGCACAGGGTTCCGGCGGATTCATCATCACATCGGGCACATCTATCAAGGCATTTTCGTGGTGCGATTCCTCACTCATGCTTGCACCACACGATGCCGGTTGACGTACACTGGAATCGCGTCCACGCGCCAAACCGCTCCACCGTACAGGCGGGATCGGCACAGGGACCATGCCAAGAGGGATACAAGGCGTTTTGAGCATGCGATGCCGGGGAGGACTTGTCACTGTCAGTGAGGGTGGGGGGAGGGGTGGGGGGGTCACCCTGCGTGCGCTCGTCAGCGTTCAATTGTACGGCATTGTCAGGTTCAGATAATAGGTAATCTGTAAAGGACGGTAGCACTCCTAACATGTTGATATTGCGTGCGTTGCTGGGATTGTGCAGATTATCCCGCATGGCGTATCGCCTCGGATCGTGCCACGTTACTACATCTAGTGGTCACTCCAGCGCAATCGCTAGGGCCTCGAGGATCGCATCGAGCACAACCCACAACCAATCCATGGCAGCTCCCAGTGTGGCGTTTCACGGCTGGCGAAGACCGTAGAAACCTGTTAGGCCGCCACTAACTCCCTCGTTCTTGCCTTCCCCGCTGCCTTGTACGCTCTGGCGCGGACCACATCGGCGGTGCTGGCGGACGTGGCACGCACTAGATGCTCCAGCCCGAAATGCTCATGCGCCGTCGGCGCCAAGTCGCGATCCAGCGCGTCAAGCTCTTCCGCCATCGCCCAGTAGCCTTTGGAGACAGAGTGTGCGCTGATGAGCCGAATCACGCTCCCATACCGCAGAAGAATATGCGACCAGGAGCGTCTATTCCCTGGGGCTTTACCTAAGTGCCGCATGATGGCGGTACGTCCGTTGAGTCGCATCATCTTATATGCAGAACGGCGCCGTCGCGATCTGGTGACGCTCCGGCTTGGTGGTAGTCAACGACCAGTGACGAGTTGTGAGCATCTCACGCCTAGGTGTCGGCCCATATCGCGGCATAACAGACGCCAGCCCGTCCTAACGATACTGCTGCTGGAGTCTGGCCAGCCCTGTATCCAGGGTATGCGCGGCACGTGAGAGACTGCGCCAGGAACTGACTGGTCCAATAAAGACGGCCAGCCCCGTCGTCACGAGGCTGGCCTTGGCGCAGTCAGTGGTCATGCCTATATCCCGTACCAAACCTCTTCCCACATGTCAAGACAAATTATCATGTCGGATTCGCTTACACTCTCCGGTTTCCGTCTAACATGTTGATTATAGGACACAAGAGAGCCGTGAAGAATTTTATTTCCCCTCAGGTGTCGGTTTCCTGACAGGGACCAGTAGGAAAAGTGTAAGCAATCCCGACAGTTCTCGCCAAGCAGGGAACGCGCTGTGACAGCAAACCCTGTATTTCTCTCATGTTTCATTGTGGCATGGCGCATGCTCTCTTGCTAGGTATCTGCAACCCACACATAGGTGCTCCCATGAGCCGAAGATGGTTTGCCCTGAGTGCGGCTGCCGAAGCGAGAGCGTTCGCGTATCGCGTCCATGGAGAACTCGAAGCGGTGGAGAATGGCTGGCTGGTGTGGTTCTAACCATAGGAGGAAGGACAATTAACATCTCGAGCGGCAATTCTAAACTGGGGAAAATCCCCAACGTCTCAACGGTCCCTGTCAAAGACTGCGCCAATTGCTCGTGGTGTCGCAAAGACTGCTATGCCTTGAAAGCATTCCGAATGTATCCCAGTGTCAGAGCGGCGTGGCGCGAGAACTCTCGAGAGTTTCGGGCGGCGGATAAGTCCGGCAACTGGCGCAAGATGACAGTCGAGATTGATCACTATCTCGAGCATCGCACGCCCAGGTTCTTTCGTATCCATGTCGCCGGAGACTTCCTCTCGCAAGCTCATGTCGACTTTTGGGCGGATATCGCGGCCCGGCATCCTGCGGTGAAATTTCTAGCGTTTACCAAGCGACATGACCTGGACTATGCCGCGACCCGTTTCACCAATTTCACCGTCGTATTCAGCATGTTTCCGGGTATGCCAGACACCTCTTGGCCTTATCCCAAAGCCTGGATGCAAGACGGAACCGAGACCCGAGTGCCCACTAACGCGATTGAATGCCCTGGCAATTGCGAAACCTGTGGGATGTGCTTCAATCTTCAGAAGCTCCAGCGAGACGTGGTTTTTGCAAAACACTAAGGAAATTGCCTGGAGCATTGACTAACTAGCTGCACCGGGCCGCGCATGGCCACGCGGAGAAAGAGCCGAACATGAGAGACACACGCAATCGTCAATATCAGACTGAAAAGTATTTCGTTCGGATTCGCGTCTGTCATTCCCCAGATGCCTCGCATTGTGTACAGATTGACTATCGCGGCAGCGTCCATGAAGTGTGGTATGCAGCGAATCGTAGAATTGCGGGACAGGGCATTCGGAAACTGCTCGCTTGGGCAAGGAGTAATTAGTTATGTATACCATTTTTGCTACCTTCAGTCACGGAGCGACCGCCTGTTGCCGTTGTGACACTTGCGAGGAGTTGGTCAACTACTTGGTTGAATGGCTACCCATGGCGCTCAAAATCGAGTGCCGCGAAGTGCGAGAGGAGGAGTAACATGCACACGCAGTCCTGGTTGTGGCCGGATCATGTGATAGGGAAGCGGGAGTCTGGGGCCTTGCGCGAAGAGCATAATCGTCTGGTAAATTGCAATGCAAACATGCTCGAAGCGCTGCATAAGGCAGTCGATGTGCTGTCAGTGTGCGCTGAAATGGCAGAAATCGATGGAGACAATACCTTCTGGAATAAGACCGGCCCAGGATATGATGCCTGCATGGCTGTCAATCTTGCAATCGCCAAGGCGGAGGGACGGGAGCCATGAACACCTTCCCGCGTCTCGCCAATGCCTTGTTCTGGTTCGGCCTGGGCCTGTATGTGTCGACGGTGCTGAGTCGGTCGGACCCGCGATTATGGACGCTGTTGTGGCGATAACCTGACTATACCGAACCCGCCCCCGTCTGGACTATACCGGCGGGGGCGGTGTATTGCTTGTAGCAGGACCAGCACCATGGATATTTCCACTTGCGGCTGTAGGGCCGTCTACAGTGGGGGCAGACGCGGGAAGGATGTCGGATAGCCTCTCGCGTCTGTTCGGTCCTTCTAGGGGGCATAGCGGCCCTCAGAAGGGCACATCGGCATCCGGTGTCGGATGGGATTCCCCTGTGCCGCCATCTGGTAGGACGATCTTGTACCCCAAGGGCGTCTCACCCACCGTCCGGAGCTTGTCGTGTTTCCATCTCCTAGGGATCATGTCCTCGCGCAGGGGAACTGTTACATCCGGCCAGCCTGGAGACGAGAGCTTGGCAACTATACCCGCAACCAATTCGCGCACCTGCGCTTTTTCCAAGCTCTTCGGGATTTTCCCGGTGTCAATCCATTGGGCGTTGATAGGTTCCAATGCCGTCAATACGTAGGCATCGCATGCAAAGCACCAGCCATCGGGATTGACGTGGTGTCCATGGTTGCACTTCCTCGTTGGCGTGATATTTATGGGGTATGTCTCGCAATGCTCACACCACCCGCCAGAGCCTTGCTTGAGTGGCTGCCGACACAGACAGCACTTGACGGTGATGGTCAAGTCCTTGGTGTGCTGGTTCGGCGCTGGAATCACATATGTCAGGTTCTCGTCCTGACTATACCCGGAGTGCTGGTTGACTTCGACGTCCTCTCCGAATCTGTCTTTAGGCATCGGCGTATCTCCCATCATGCACTTTGACGCAGTTCTCTATACCGTCCGTCTTGCCCTTGCTTAGGAGCCAGTCAAAGTCGGGCTGGAATCCCTTGTGGCCGTTCGTCCGCTCCTCGGTCCCATTCAAGAACCGGCTCCGGTGATATTGGCGAAACGTGCGCGTCCACCAATCCTCGTCGGGGAACATGGCCAGATACTCTTGCGCCTTCTTGACGCGTCCTGGACTGACGGACGTAATGGCAGGGCAGTTATCGGTGGCTTCCCGGTTGTATTTCAGGAAGAGGGCCAGAGGCGACGGCCACGGGGCCGACTCGGGCAACGCCCGAGGAGTAGGTTCTGGTATCTTTCTTTTCCTTCTCTCCTTCTTTCCTTCTTCAGTTAGTGCCCCTGCTGTGCCCTTACTGTGCCCCTGCTGTGCCCCTGAGATGCCCTCTTCTGTGCCCTCATCCAATTCGCTTCCGTTCCAAGTAGGCCAATTTACTAACTCTATCAATGTATAACGCTGTGCCCTTATCTGTGCCCTAATTGAGCCAATTCGTTCCAACGCTTTCAACGCGAGTCGGACAGTCTTGATTGACGTTCGTGAATCTTTGGAGAGGTGTTCGAGCGAGGTAACGAAAGACCCAGGCTTAATAATTACTATATCGGTCTTATTATCCCATGTGCGTTCTTTGGTGTTTGCAAGGATTAGACACGCGATCCACACCTTGAATTGCCCGTCGCTGAGTTGCCAGACGGGGTGGTCTTTCATGCGACGATGGAGTTTCAACCACCCGTTCATACGTCCTCGCAAATGAAAGCCCCGGTGGGAGTTGGCAATCCTTTCTGGCCGGAAACCAGAGGAATACCGCCACCGGGGCTTCTCCCCTTACGGGGTTTTTATTCGATTAGTGTTCACGATATTCCCTGTGGCTTCCGGCCACTTCTTTTCTGCCACACATCTGCACCCATGTCAAGCCTATTTGCGGCCTTTCGACTTGGACCCCTTTGGTGGTGTCTTGATCACCACCGGAGGCGCATACGGGTCAAACCCCAAGGGCACTGGCACACCCACATTCATCCATACCGTCCCGTCCCAGTAGAGTTGCTGCATCGGGGGAGGAATGGTGTCATTGAAGTCGAACCGGATGGAGTACAGTGCTTGCCCACCAGGCACCGAGACAAACGTGGTGGAGAGCGTACAGTTGAAGTCGAAATCGTAAATGTCTCCGGTGATGGTCTGGCCGCTCACTGTGCCGAAGATATCCCCAAGCACCGCCACGGGCTGGCTGGGATCGCCGGCCATAAGTTGCGTACCCTGCGTGCGCCACTCCATGGTGCCCACGGTCCCGAGTGTCGCAGATCCCCGTGGGTTGATCACCAGCACCGTCTGGGTGGTGTCGTTCCATTCGGTACACCCAGAACCCACCACGCACCCCGTCGTGACCAGGGGAAGCTGGTTGTAGTTGGCCCCGTAGGTCAGAAACACCTGGGCGGTGCCGGACACCATGCTCCCTTCTGGCAGCTTGACAACAAACGGCCCCTCCCACCCATTGGCAGCCGTCGCCTCGAAATAACCGGAGAGTTCGGCGCGCACTGGAGACGCACAGACCAACAGCATCAGCACCAACACCCAGCGTTTCATGCTGCACCTCCGCACCCGTGTCAAGCCTATTTCCTCGCATCAATGGTGGTGTCATCACCCGTAAGTTCCGGCGGCATCTCACGTCGCCATCGGGCTAGCAGTTCGGCTGTCAACGGCTCCATTTCTAAGCACTGGATTTCGCTTTGAATAGGAAGCGAACCCGCATGTGTCTGCCCAGCATGGAATAGCACCGTATCGCCCTTACGGAGATATTGCTTATTCAACCTCGTAATAGTTTTCCAAGCAGTGGATGGGCTTTTCCCGTCATTGTCATCATTGCCGTTAACTGCGTCAAGATAGTAGGTCACTTCGCCCCCGCCGCCGCTTGCCACATGGCCAAGTCATGTTCCAGTTCCGCGATCCGCGCATCGCGTTCTGCGATCATCTTGTTGTGTACCTCTTGCGCTTTCACAAGTCCGGCGTGCGTGGCGAGGGACGCTATTGGCTCCAATTCCGCCACCCGCTGCCGCAGCGCATCCCGCTCAACCCGACACGAGTCTCGCTCATCTCCGACTCTGACAAGTTGTGCCATTATGCGATTTGCTGCCTCTGTTTCACCGAGCAGTAATTTCTTTAACTCATCCCGCTCGGCGGTGAGGGCGGCGATGATGGCCTCGTGGCCGCAGCCGGGGCAGGGATCATGTTCTCCGTCATCGTATCCACCATACACGAGCCCGTTGCATCCAGCGCAATGGATCATCGCGTCTTCTCCCACGCCGCGAGGGCTTCCACGGCATCCCGCAAGTTCCCCATGCCATACACGGGGAATGGCGTGGTTGTTTCGGCAACCACCCTAGAGGCATCTACGACATTGCGGAGCCTGTCGCGTTCAGATACAAGCGCCTTTACGCTCTTCGCGCACCGCTCCAGTTGCCCCTCGATCTCCCATTTCTGCCTGATGATGTTGTTCAACTCATCCACCTGCTTCGCGATCTTCTCGTGGAGCGGACGAGCCATCTCCTGAAATTCCTCATAGAGTCTTTGATTCTTGGCAGACATCTGATCGCGTTTTGGGATCGACTCAGGGGCATGTTCGCCCATGGTCATACTCCTTTATTACTAGAAGAAACCTATTGAACTCTTCCACCAGGCGAATGGAACTTTCATGCATCTGATTCAGGTCCGCACGCAGCGCATCCCGTTCTACCGTAATCCGCAGTATTTCCCCATCGAAATGCGCGTTGCTTCGTCGCAGCGCATCCCGCTCGTTGATTAACTCGACGTTGACTTGTCTACATGCCACACAGGACTGCCTCCACTCATTCCGCTCGGTCTTCATAGCCGCATAGAAGAGGGCTGCGTCCGCTCCCTCCGATGGCAGGGCCGCCGCAAGCGCCTCGCGCTCGGCGGTGAGGGTGGCGATGGTGGCGTCCTTGTCTACGCAGTCCATACATCCGTAGGGTGGTTCTGGCTTTCGTCCGTCGTAAGCAAGCATCACTCCCTCCGCAGCGCGACGAGGATGGGATCCGCGAGGGCGGACTGTACCTTGGATAGGTCACACGTCACGTGTCTATGACTCACCATACACCACGGGTTGACAGTTTCCAGCGCCTCCACCAGTCGGAGTGTGGCGGCTTGCAGCGCATCCCGCTCGGCGGTGAGGGCAGCGCAGGATTGACAGCCTGGACACTCGTAGGGTGATGTCCCGCGTTCGGAAGAAACACCGTGCATATGACACCCTGGACAATGCGTCGTCATGGTGTCCTCCGCACTTCCTCCATCAGGGCGTGCGCCGATTCGTCGTTCACGCAGCAGCCCCGATGCTCCCATACCACCTGCGCGCAGCGTTCGCGTTCTGCCGCGAGGGCGGCGTCGATACGAGCAATCAGTGTTCGACTGTTGAGTGCAATACTGTTGCACCTATAGTCCTCGCACTCCCATTCCGCCAGAATTTCCTTGCCGGTCATGTGTCCTCCGTGGCGGGGAGAGTGGTGTCGTACTATGGCCGGTGCGCCACGCCGACTGTTAGCCACGACTCGGGGCATGCCCCGCATATACGCTTCACCACCCTCCCCGCCCGTGAATGCCCCTGGTCCCTAACTTCTAGCCATCGCTAGATCGGTTGCGATTGGGAATCGGCTATTCCACCACTCCTTGAATGTCATACATCCTCCGTGGCGGGGAGAGTGGGTGTGCGCGTACCGAATGTAAGCGGCCACGCCACGTCCACAAGTCACCACCATCCCCGCCCGTGAATGCCCCTGGCCGCCTCCGTCGTTTGGCAATGCGGCGGGAGCAAGCCCGTCGCCACGACTCGAACGTGTTAATCGGCACGCGAACGCCGCAGGGGCATTGCTACTTCGCCTAGCTGAGTTCCGATTTCCTGGCATCCTTAGCCATGAGCACCGCCACGTACTCTTCCTGCTCGTACTTGCCTTTCAGCGCATAGAACTTGTTCCACTCCGCCTGGAGCGTGGCCTTGGTCATCGAGCCGTTGAACGCATCCTTCCACTCGTCAACCGTGAGAAGGGGTGGGTCTTCGGCTTGCGGTGGCGTCACGTCCTTGAGTGGCGGTGGATCAACTGGCGGTGGCGGGGTGACGTCTTTTGGAGGCGTTCCTGCCGACCGCGCATCGTCGTCATCCTCGGGCGTGATCCCAGTGACGTTCAACAGGCTGTACCGCTTGGCATACGTCAAGGCGCTCCCGCTGCGTTGCGCGGGGTTGCCGCCACCGCGCTCAGACGGATCGGGGATCGGCATGGAGACGTCGCCTGAGTCTTCCGAGTACCCCAGGACATGCGACACCCGGCAGCGGGCCACCACGCGATTCGTTTCCTCGCGGGATGTCCAGGTGACGGTGAGTCCGAGTTCGGCCAACAGGGGGCGAATGGCCACCATGATCTTGTCGAGGGGCGCGTAGGAATAGGTATAGGATCCGCGCGACGTGTAGATGTTCGCCTTGCTGGACTTGTCGATCACCGGACACCGCTGCTGGAAGGACGCCATCGCCGTGTGATAGGCTTCCTTCGCCTGCACCTCGCGCACGTCCTTGGCGAGGGCCACCAAGCGTTCGAGGGTTTCAATACTGGCGTTACCCTCCACCGCTTTGGTGAGGAGCATCTGCGGGTCAATCCGGACAAGCGCCTGTTTTGGGTCAGTCATACGTCACCTCTCTGTCCATGTAGTCTCCATCCTTCCACGCATCAAGCCGACGCTCGCACTCGGCCTCAAAATCATCGCGGTCTAACTCCTGGCAGGTACACGGATAAATGCCGTGGTCGAGGTCGTCTCCCTGTTGGTCATACTCGCAGTCCTTGTGGTGTCCGTGCAACTCAATATCCCGCACGAACTTCTTGGGCGCGCGTGGCATGCGTCCGAGTGGCGTGCTCATAGTCGCTCCACTACCTGGCCACACCGACCGCACACGAGGTCGATGCTGCCGTTATACATCTTCCGCTCACGAATACGGTGCTTGGGATGGTCGCAGGGGCGGGTCTGATATACATACTTTTTGTGCGCGTCGATCATATCGAAAAGCGCAGCGCGAACCTGCATCTTGTCTTCGAGTGATAGTTTGAACAGTTCGGCGATGAGGTCATCGGGCGTCATTCCACAGTCTCCCCACTCTTTACCTTGGCCGCATCCTCGATCATCCGCTGCTCGATGAGCAGCCGTTCCACCATGTCGCGCACCCGGCGTTGCGCTTTCAGGATCGGCGTGGCGATCCGCAGGACATCCGCAGTCGTGAGCTTGGCCATGTCGCACCCCCTTACAAGTCGTAGAACGTCATCCCGTGATAATCGCGCACCACCACCAACTTCTTGCACCACGAGTCATGACACTGGAAATTCTTGAGCAGGTCCATCTCGGCGCGGCCTGGATTCCTGTTGGTTTTTACCTGCACCAACTCCGTGCCATAGTCGGGGTGCAGCGCAATCAAGTCCCACATGCCCAGCGACCCGCCCGCCTTGAGGACATACCACCCGCGCTGCTCGTAGTGGTCGCGCACCTTGTACTCGCTGCGGGCGCCTTTCGCTTTGGCCGTCACCGCCGCCCCCACATATCCTGAATATGGTGCGCCCGGTCCCCGGTGAGGTCCACGAACTTCATAGGAATGAGAAACCGCAACAACCGACGCAAGATGCTCATGATAGCCTCCATACCCGTGCGCCATTTCTGGTTACGTCCCGTCCGTCCACCTGCTCAACATCCACCTGTTCCGGTTGCAGCTCGGGGAGCCTCCGCGCCAGTTGGTGATACAGCACCGTCGCATCGCCCCCACCGACCACTGCGGCCCGTGCCGCAATCTCCGCGCACGTCCCCGGCCCGAACTGGCGGACCATATACAGCGCATCGGCTTGGGACTTGGTGAGGTGCGTGGCCACCGTGCAGGCGGCATCCTTGCTCGTCTGCGGGTCGGTCCGACGCGCCAGGAGGCGTTCCTGGAGCGAGACTTCGCGGCCACCGGATCCGGGAACGAAGAGGCTTTCTTGCGTGTTCATAGTCGTTCCTCTGGGTTCAACCCAGGCACCGACACCACCACACGCCCATCCCCCTTAATCCACGCACATTGCCCGACCCTGTGCCGTGCGAGGTTGAACTCCGGACACCGCTGCGCGAGTTGCATGGTGTAGATGGTGTTTCCTAGCGGCTTGGCGTAGTCGTTGAGGCGCTGCCATTCTTCGTATGTGAAGATACCGTCGAGTCTGAGTCCCATGTCGGCCTCCTACGCAAATGCCTCGTTGACCATCTCCAAAAACCATCCGCGATATTTTTCCCCTGCGGCGGCCCATATGGCGGCCCGTGCGGCGGACCCTGCGGCGGCCAATGCGGCGGCCCCTGCGGCGGCCCGTGCGGCGGCCCATGCGGCGTCCCGTGCGGCGGCCCGTGCGGCGGACCATGCGGCGTCCCGTGCGGCGGCCCGTGCGGCGGACCCTGCGGCGGCCCGTAATGACTCGTCGCCGGTCTCCAGATACCTACGGACGATTGGAGGAGCATCCCAAAGGTGGAGGACGTCCAGAGCGCAGCGACGGGCAAATGTTTGCAGGAGGGATTCCGCGTCCACCCGCGCCCGAATGACTCTTCGTGTAGCGACGTGTTTATCCGTGTCCGAGAGGATAGTACCACCGAGGTCCACGAGGCAGAGGGTATTTCCTGGTGCGTATTTCAGCGCATCGAACGGATGGACCGAGGCATGTAGCCCCCGCTCACACAAAATGACCGGGAGTGGACCGTCATACCTCAGCCATTTGCCATCGGCGGGAACTGGCTTGCCGTTCCTAAGTGTGTCGCCTACGAAATGATATGCGCGGACCATTGTTCCTCCCACGCGATTGCCCCCAACGTCATGCACTCCTGGCGCAAGTCCTCCCGTCCATACCACTCAGGCAGGCGACGGCGCTCCACAAAGCCGGATTGGTAGTAGAATAGGACGGTAATCATGCCGCCGTCTCCCATCTGGTATCCACGCCCGCCCGCAATAGGGCTTGCATGTGCCGGTCATGGCAGCGGTGACACGCTGCCGTGATTTCGGCGTGCTGACTCATGGTCGTGAGGACACAGGCGAAATAGCCGATGGTGCTACCGAGGAACAGGCCGAGCAGTAGGAAGAGCATGGCCACCTCCATTACAGCGTGATGTTGAGATACCGGGACACCTTCTCTCGTATGCGCCTGTTGGGACGATAGCCACTGAGGAGATGGGCGAGAGCCACGGGATTTTCGGCAATGTCTAGGGCCAGGCGAACCTGGGAGAGCTTGCGGCGCTTCAGTTCTCGGCGGACATTCTCAACAAATTTGTCTGCGCTATTTATCTTCATGGGCAAATTAGACCATACGCGATAAACCGTGTCAAGTGTTATTTATCAAAAAGAACAGACCCCGAAGAATTATTCTCCGGGGCCTGTTATACTATCTTCCCCCACACGCCAGCACGAGGAATAGCGCGAACGCTAACACCACAATGGTTACGAGCAGCGCCGTTTCCACCATGTCACCACGGCCTCAAGTGCGGCCTCAGCCCAACATGCGAAACGCAGGATGATGTTCATGGTGCGGGGGACTTGCTAAAGGTAATCTCGCAGGAATCCTTGACCGTCACCCCGTTTGGCATGACCTTCGTACTGTCCACATTGAGGAAGGTAGCCGTCACCGTCACCCCGGCGTAGACCCCCTTAACGCATGTGATGGTCGAGTCCTTGATCTTGGCAAACTCCGCCAACTGTTCTGGCGACATAGCCGTGACACCCATGCCAGTCGCACACCCGCCGAGCAGTCCGACCACGAGCAACAAGATCAGTCCGCGCATGCTGTCCTCCTAGTGAGTGTGTGCCGTCGTCAGGGTGATATTATCACTCGAAACGCTCGTGGTGTCTGTAGTGTAGGTGATGGTGGGATACCCCGTAGAGTACGGATTGATCCACCACGTCTGCGCCTTCCACTCCTTCCCGCACTTCGCGCAGTACGGGACGTCGCACTTCTTGCAATATTTCACGTCATGGTCGCAATGGTTATGGGCCGCGCAATAATTGTGTAACATGCTGTCCTCCTAGTGTGGGGTGCGGCGGTAGGCGTCCACGGCCTTCACGAAGGCGATCGCGCCTCCCGCGCCGATGACGACGAACTGCCACGGATCGCTTGGATAATGCTGCATGGACATGATTGCGGTCGCCACGGCAATGGCGAGCGCAGCAAAGCCCTCCCAGAGACAGCCGAGCAGGAATTTCGTCATGCGGTCCCTCCTTTCTGGAGCAGTAGAGTCGCGCACACTTCGCATCCGTTCAGCCGGCAGATGTCTTCATGGTAGACGCCTCCATCCAGGCTCACGTGGCAGAAACACTCGAACAGCGACTCCAGGGCGATGACGTCAAGCGGGGAGAGTACGGCAATAGGCGGCGAGGGCAAAGAGGCGCCGGAGCCACCCGTAGCCGTACCGGTCGAACGACGCGCCGAGATGGGCATAGTAGATCCCCCTTTTCGCGCAGTAGTTCGTCAAGAACACATCCTTGTCCAGTCGGTAGGCGGCGGCGAGTGTCTGGGGTCCGACGATGCCGTCAATCGTCACGTCCAGCGCGTCTTGGAGGAGGCGAATAGCCGGGCGAATGCCGAGGTTGACTCCCGTGTCGAACACGGCCACGGCGACTGGGGGCGGGAGGCGGTCAAGATAGGTGGCCCAGTACCGTGTGCGATAAATGTTGATGGCTTTAGCTTTGGTGAGATGGGCGACGTCGATGTCGGGGTGGGCCCGCTGGGAGATGCCATACCGGGTCAGGCCACCAGGATCGAGGGGGTCATCGCTGATGTCCCCCTCGGCGCTCAGGACAAACTTGATCGCACGGTCAAACGTGGTCATGTGCTCCTAGTCTTTCGCGTCCTCCCGAGACCAGCGATGCAGCGAGAGCCAAAAGAGAATCAGACAACTGGCGAGGGTCGCATAACCGACCCAGACCCAGTCCTCAAGAAATTCTCGGGCGGTGAATCCTGGCGATAGATCCGTGTATGTGTCAATCGTGGCGATGGTCGGGAAACAGATCACGAAGGCCATTGCTGCGAAGACCGCCCGGAGCCGCCGCAACACCTCCCCGTCCCGCTTCTGCGCCCACGCCAATTCGACCAACACAACCAGAAACGCTCCGAGACAGACAATCCGCCAGATCAGTCCCAGGGTGCCCAGGCTGATAGTCACGCTATCGCTCGTGGCGGCTGGCGATCACCGTCATGAGCTGCATGATTTCGGCAGTCCTGGCCTTGTCGCTGTCGGTAATCGCCTCCACCACGGCCCGCATCTCGTGGCCGATATTCCCCATCCCCTCGATCTGTTTCTGGGCGAATTCGTAATGGCGGGTGCAGGTGTTGTGTTGGACGTCGAGCTTCTTGGCGATGGCATCGAGCGCCATGACACTTTGCCGCAGGAGGGCGGCAATCTCCTTGGTCTGCGGCTGCCAATGTTTCATCTGCACGATCTGGGCGACGGAGACGCCCGCCATGGCCGCGAGGGAAAGCAGGAAGAGGGCCACGAGACCCCACTGTCGAAAGACCGCTTCGAGGATCGTGCGGATCGTCTCAGGGTCCACAAGCCTACTCCATGTTAGGGTGTGTCGCTAACTCAGTCGCTCCAGGCGCACCCGCAGGTCAAAGGTTGGGCTCCCCGTCACGCCCCCGAAGGACACCGCATACTGAATCGTCGTCGTCGCGGCATTCAGAATGATGACTTCCCCTTGTGCATAGGCCGTCGCGTCGGTGGCGTCCAGCGCGGAGGACGAGGCGGTCTTCAATCCAACGGTGTCTGTCCACCCCAACGTCAACGTCACCGTGCCCCCGGTGCCAGCCGCCGTCATGGCGAGGTAGTAGGTGGCCCGCCAGAGGTAGGACAGGTAGGGAGTGACGATGGTGGTCGCCCCCACGGCGGTGCCCCGGTCGGTGTACGCCACCCACTCTGACCGGGTGAGCGGAAGGCCGCATTCCAGGTTCGCCACATCGGTGGGGTACGCGCCCCCATTCCCCTGTGCCAGCCCGAGAATCGTATTCGGGTTGATGGACGCGGCGGGAGACCCGGAGTTCATCCACTGACTCGCGGCGGGGATTTCCCAGCCCACGTCCGGCCCCACAAAGAGACATTGGGTAGGGAAGGACGTATGCACCGAGTAGTCGAAGACGACCCCATAGGTTCCCGCGACGTTGTTAGTCCCGTACACCAGGAGATTGTCGAACCGGCAGGCATCCGCGACCTGGAGCAGCACCCCGTAGGTGATTTCCGTGCCATCCAGATAGATCCGCGTATTGGTGAACGTCGCATAGCAGGTCGAAGCCGAACCGTCCGCATGTCCGGTGAGGTAGATCCCATACGCAGCGGCCACGCTCGGCACGTACACGACGATATTGTCAGCCAACAGCACGTCGGTATTGGTGCTGAAGCCCGCCGTGGTGGCGCTCACGCAGGTGGTGTAGAGGGAGATCGCGGTACAGCCCGTGAATGTCACGCAGGACAGTTTGGCGTTTCCGACCGATTGGATGATCAACCCGTAGTCCGCCGACCCCGCCCCGTCGAACTGGATGTTGTGGCACTCGAATCCGCGCAGCGGACCCGCCACCGCCATCATCGTCCCGGACACGTCTCCACTCCAGGAGAGGACTACCGGAGACGCGGGATAACTGAGGGTGTCGGCCCCGTAGACGGGCGGGGCAATGCCGATGAGCCGGACGCCTCGGCGCGTGGAGGCGGTTGTTGTGGTGCCATCCCCGATATTGATCTGTGCCGTGCAGTCATAGGTGCCCGCCGGGAGCAGGACATCCCCCCCGGTGGCCGGCAGGGCGTCGATGGCGGCCTGAATCGCGGTCGAGGTGAAATCGTTGACGCGGATATAGGCCCCGTCGATGACCCACGACCCCCCGTAGAGATAGGGAACGCCGGTCGAGGTGGAGGTGTCCAGGCCCGTCCCACCCTGATCCACCGCGAGGATGGCGGGAGCGGCAGGCAGGTCCGCCGGGACGGTGGTGTCGTCAGCGCTGATGATGCGGGGGCCTAAGCGTCCGGACATTAGCGCCTCCCTTTGAGCAGGTCGAGCAGGTCCGCATCGGTCTGCCGTTGTGATTGAGCAGCCACGCCTCCACCAACCGCCCCCGCTACCGACCCACTACGGTTCGTGGGACGGAAGCTCCGCTCGACATATCCTGGAGGCATCTTCACCCCCATCTGCGGGGATACGCCACCGAGGATCGCCCCAACGGACGCAGCGGTTTCTGGAGAGATGCCGATGAGTTTTGATAGAATAACGCCCACCGATCCACCCAAGGCAAGCCGACCTGACCCGAATCGCTGACCGGGGATTGCCCTCCCAACCACGTCTGTCACCGGAACGATGTCGGCAATATCCTGCCGGATAGAGTCCAACAGTCCCGGGCGAGCCTTCTCAACCGCCGCTGTCCACTCGGGGTTTGTTTTCATCCATTGTTCGATCTTCCCAGGAGAGGTAATGACTGATTGCCCTGTGCGCTGCGTCACGATACCAGCATGTTCAATGGCGTCTTGAATATCCTGACGCAGAAAGTTCAGCCTAGCCGCCCGAATAGCATCAGCATACGACTGGAATGCTGGGTCTTTTGTGGACTTTGCTGCCGCGATCATGTCCTCATGGACCGACCCAAGCATCTGCTTCCACATGCCGCGTTCTGCCCCGGTGGTGCTGCCGATCTTTTGATTGATTCCCTTGACAATCGCATCTACCTGTCCTGCGTTGAATTGATTGATGCTTCCCAACTCTGTTTGCATTTGTGTCAGCGTATTGACGAGCGCCTTATCTTGGATGGCCGTGATGGGGTTCTTGGATGCCTGTGCCGTCATGCGGGACACGGCATTCGTCAGCGAGGAAAGCGGGGCGGTTCCCACGGGAGGCTGTGCCGCAAGACGTTCGGCGGTTCCGTATGCGGCGTTGACGTCACTGTCTGTCACGCCGAAGCGTTCCGGAACGCGCTCCATCATGGCGGCCCCCGCCGCATGGCGCTCCGCTGGCATGGAGAGATACCGTCCTGGTGTCTTGACCGCATATCGGCCAACCACTGGAGCCGCCGACGTCGCGCCAGCCACCCCGAGTGTCGTCAGGATGTCCTCTGTCACCCCCGGAGCGGATTTCCCTTGTCCGAGGGAGGTCATCCCCCGAGCAACTGTAGCTCCTCCAACCGCTCCAGCGGGTCCTCCCGCAACGCCTCCCAGTGTTCCCCCGACGATCTCCGGAAGCGAGTTGGCGATGGGGGACGCGACATCCTTGACGGTTTGGACCGCCGCCGGTCCAGCGATGCGCGGATCAAGCAGACTTCGGAGTTCGACGTCTTTCGCCTGGGAGAGATTCCTTCCGGCCTGCACAAGTTCTCCGAAGAGTTGCCTCCCCATCTCATAGGGGGCCATGACGATGTTTTTGGCAGACCGCCCAATGGCCCCCCCAAACGTATCTTCCTCCCCCACTGGGACCGCATTCTCTAGAGGGTCTTCGGATACTCTAACCGCTCCCTCCAATGGATCAGCCATTACTGGATCACCCCACCTTTCACGGTTACGGTTGACCCATCCTGTAGTTTGTACGTGCCGTCAGGCTTTCCGGTCTTGGATCCACTCAGTTGGTGTTTCCTCTGAGGAGTCGTCGCTGGACCTTGTGGGCGTGGACTCAACGGACCCGTTCCGAGTGAGCTTGCGGGACGGACAGACGCCTTAGAGACGTCCTCCATCATGGAGTTGACTTCATCGGAAAACCGATTGAGTCCGGCAACAAATACCGAAGGCTCATCGGTCAGGTTGTAGAGGAGTCCCTTCATGCGCCGGTATTCCTGCTCGTTAATCTGCGCTCCAGACCTCGCCCGGAGAATCATATCTGAGACATCTAAGACGGCCTTGCGGAACGTGGCCTCTTCTTGGGAGATATTCCCGAAGAATTGCCTGACGGCCCCTGCCAACGCTCCCGGAGTGTACTGCCCCTTGATGGCTGCCTGTTCCTGATTCGCAAATTCCTTCTGGACTCCTTGCACGAACGGCGCAAATCCCTTCCCGACAAACTCAGGTCGATAGAGGTTTTTGACATAATCGGTCTGCCGAGATGCCGCGCTTAACATCTGGTATTTTGACCGATCCGCACCCTGGAGCGGTTCTGTGATGTTCTTGGCCTGCTGTTGCGAGGCAACCACCGCTGACGCACCAGGCATGGGAGGAAGCGCAGGCTGACCAGGAACGGTCGGGACTGGCACTGGAGACAGTTTTCCACGGATTCCGCCTTCGGCTGACGCCTGTCCGACTTGCCCAGCCGCTCCGACTTTCGCCTGCAAAGCCTCTCCGGTATTCTGTCCAATAGTTCGTCCTGCACCGGACGCTTTCGCAAGAGACTCCTCAAATATGGCCGCAGCGTACTCTGCCTGACGAATATCTCCGGTCGTCTCCATCACATCATTGAATACCTGGGCTCTCGGGGAAATCCCCTTCTGCTTCGCATGTCGTTCAACAATCTTATAGATTTGCATTGCCTGTTCTGGATCTGGTAGTTGCCCAGGAGCGAGTCCAACAGCAGCCCGTGCGATCCCGTATGGATTCGTGAGTGCTGACGTAGACACCGCAGGATCTCGGGGAACCCTCTGGAATCCGAACGAGGTTTCTCCCTTCGCGGATACATGCGGGATCGGCTGATACTCTTGAGGATTCAACCCGTACAGCCTAGCCATGAGGTCATTTCCCTTGGCGGTCTTGGTAGGGGGAATCACTCCAGATGACGCCTCTTCCCCGGCACCATAATTCGCGGAACCTGGCTTTGCTGGCATGACAGATGGGTCTTGCGGCACTTCCACATTCCGACCAAACAATGAGGCAATGTCATTCGCTGGCGCTTGCTGTTCTCCAAGGTCAATCATTCTTCCATCCGGTCCCATCAGATACCTGGTTCCCTTTGGAATAGGCATGTATGGAGGTTTTTGGTTGTACTGCCGATCAATCTGCTTTTGGCGTTCGTAGACGCCAAGCTGCGGCTCGACCAGCGACTTGTACGCCTCCACCTTGTCCGCAATGTTCCGCCGCCGGATGCGGTCCTCGTCGATCCCCTCCGCAAAGCCCCCGGCCAGCGGGAGGCCCCCGTACTGGAGGATGGTTTCAAACGCGCCCATGTGGCCCTCCCCTACTTGATCAGGCTAGAGTACGTCCGCTTGAGGCCCTTGCGGACTTCGCGCTCCTTGCCCTGGAATCCCTTGCGCTTCATCTTCTCTGGGACAAAGATCGCCGTCTCATCCCCGCCTTCGCCAACAAGAGGACGAGCAGGCCCCCGGAACTTCTTCACGCCTCCCTTGGCCCACGCGCCCCCCGTCCCAGCGGCATCGGAGCCAACATCGCTCGACCCGCGAGCGCCATCTTGGTCTGCCCCTTGGTCCGTGGTTCCTCCTCCGAACATGCCTTCCTGGTCGGGGTTCCCGACGCTCGGTGCGCTCACGCCTGACGGTCCAGTCGTCCCGTAGCCGCTTGGCCCAACGGAGACCCCACCCACAATCCCTTCCGGTGCGCCGGGCATCCCATACCCCAAGCGGTCTGCCATCGCCTGACGTTCTGCCATGGTCGCCTCGATGATGTTGCGCTCCGGGCCCATTCCGAAGAAGGACCGAACTCCAGGATTGTTCAAGGCGCTGACCCCAAGGCGTGTCGCACCCATCATGGTGCTCATGGGTCCAAGGCCCAGCGCGGAAAGCCCCATGCTCGCCATGGTGCGCCCGGCGGAGACAGCGGCATTCTCTCCAAATGACCGATTCCCTGGCTCCGAGCCAAACGCCGAGGCAACGGAAGATACTGGATCGGTCAACGAGTTGAACTGCCCCCGCTCGGCAGACGTCATGGGACCGGACACGTCAGGGCCGATCCCCGTCCCTGGAGTGCCCCCGCCCTCCTGCTCCAGTAGATATTGGTACGGCTCGACAGGAATCTGGGGGGCCGCCGGCTGCGCCAGGAGGTTCTGATACGGTTGAGGAGTGGGTTGACGCACAGTGGCCCACGGTCCACGGTTCCAGAGCACTGGGTTCGCCATGATGCCCTCCTAGAGTCCCCAGACGTTCCCGAAGTCAAAGTTGAACGGGGTATCGTAGTCCCACAGGCTTGTGGCTGCATCGGTGGCCGGGGAGGCGTAGTCCGCTCCCGATAGGTAATCCGGGCTGAACCCCCCGCTGAGATCGGCATAGGCGCTATTGCTCAACCCGCTATACATTCCGCCGTAGTCCGGCTGGTACGCCCCGGCGATGTCATTGGCCACAGGGGCAGAAAGGGCCTGGTACTGTTGGCTGAGTTGCTGGGGGGTGCTATTCCACATATCCGGCTTGAGGCGCTTCCAGATGTCCGGTGAAGCCTCCTTCAGGATCGCCCCGCCGATTGCGCCGCCCATGCTGCTGAGAGATTGGAGCCCAGATGGCTTGACGGCTCCAGGACTCCGCATCACGTTGTTCATTGTATTCGTATATTGCAAGCGATTCCCGAAATCGGTTTGGGCGTCGCTAATGTTGTAATCGCTCATCAGTCTAGAATACATGTTTTGGGCCGCACCCCGCGAGGATGTCTGCCCACGTCCCGCCGCACTTCCCGCAGAAATCTGCCGAGATTTATTCATCGCATCCTTCAGAAGCACATCCTTGGTCTGCGGGTAGTCGAAATACAAACTGCTAAACGGCTCGACCATTCCGGCGTTCGTGAAGTTTTGCTTGGGGACTGCCATGGCTACCTCCTACGTTTTCGAGGTGTTCGTGTTGCTGCCTACGTGCAAAACAACCCCTCTAGTTCATGTTTTGCTCGACTGCGTATTTGATCCAAGAGAATCTGCCTCAAAATGAAAGTCTACTTCCAGCAAGAGTGGGAGCTGTCCGGTTGTCGTGCTTGCCCACGTATCATCTGTGCCCGTATCGCTCCGACGCACGTTACACACCAGCATGGAACTGATCGTCTTGGCAGCGGTGTGGCCGTCAATCGCCACCGCAGCGGTCATCTGGTGCTTATGGTCTGTCCCATCGCATGCGTCCGAGAGGTCTGCCGTCTGCATGTCGGGAAATGTCCCATCGATATTCGCCCATGCGTAATCGACCTTCCACCCGACTGTTGCGCCGTTCTCTTCGTTCCCGCGAGGACCTGGGGTCCAGTGGATGTGGACTTCTATATCCGTTCCATGCTTGTAACTGTGTGGCATCTGGACGGTGAAGCTGGCGAAATCGTTCTTGGCGAACTCCGGGAGATAGGTGCCAAGGCCCCCCCCGTTCGGGTAGTAGATAACATAATCTGGGTCCGCCACCCCTGGTCGGTCGAATGACCCCGGCGTGATGCGTAAGTCATCCCACACGGTCGCCGTACCCGCCAAGGTAATCCCAGTGGCATTGGCGGTCACGGTGTTGCCGCTGCTCCCGGCGACAACGCTCGTCGTCCCGGTCACGGTAGTCACGCTGGGCGTCGCGGAGTAACTGGGAGCCGCCCCGGTGGTGCCGACCAGCACCGTGCCGGTGGCCCCCTCCGCCGTCGCCGCCACTGCCGCCGTGGCATTCCCGTAAAGTACCCCGTTGTCGGTCAGCGTCGTAGCGCCGGTGCCACCCAGCGCGACGGTCAACGTGGCGAGGGACGTCAAGAGCTTGGTCGCATTCGTGACCACCAACTGTGAGGCGGTCAACCCAGAAAGCGTCACGCCGGTCAGCGTCGGCGTGGCATCCCATTCCGGAGCGACGTCGACACCCTTGGAGGCAATGACCTGGCCCGCCGCCGATCCATCGATCCACGCGAGGCTGAAGCTGTTTGGATCAAAGAGGTTGAGGATCGCCAGCATTTGCGAGAGGAGATCGTTCAGCCGGCCCAGTTGTTCGGGCTTCGTGAGATCCGTGAGCTTCCCGCCGATGACCAGGCGCTCGGACATCTTATCGCACCGTCAACACGGGCGTCCCGATGGGCGCACCAAGTTCAAACGCTCCAAGGTCGAATCCGCCGCCCTGGGGACGCGGATCCCCATCATAGTCGAGCTCCACCCCGTAACTCGTGCGCCCTCCGGAAACGGACACGCCCTGGTCTACCGCCAGAGTCGATCCACCCGTGAGGTGGAAGTCGTGCGTGGTGCGATTGGTGAAGGCGGGATCGCCGCTGGTCAGGTTGTGGTCCGCTGTGATATCCGCTCCCGCCGATCCCCACTCCGTCGCCGCCGTGGAGCAGTTCGAGAAGATATTGTTCCGGAAGATGATGTCACCGGACAGCAACGCCGTCGTGGTGTTACAGTACGCGCCATAGGGGTTGCCGTCCACCGTGTTGTGATAGAAGTAGACGTTCTGCTTGACCCCAGGGCTGCCGCCCCAATCTCCGGGCAGCCGCAGACCAGACCGATTGTTGTCGTACACGAGGTTGTTGTAGACCCAGATGTCATGGCACAGTCCACCTTCTTCCGACTCCACGATAATGCCGTCCCGTGCCATGGTGACGCTGTTGTCGTAGAAGTAGATGTGGTGCGTCTCGTTGCTGAACGCATCTACCCCCAGCCCGTAGCGATCCGAGTTCTGGGCGTCCGCTCGCGTCAAGTCTATCGTGTTGTGATGCACGTAGACATACGACGCGCCGTCCTTGATGTTGAGTCCTTCCCCGCCCGTCGCGCCAATCGTCCGGTTCCCGGCATACAGGGTATTGTAGGAGACCTCCACGTTCGTCGAGCCATACGCAATCGAAATGATCTCATCCGATCCGGCAGGCATGTTGGAGTTGTAAATCGTGTTCCCGTAGACGACCAGATTCGTGGCGCTCCACGAGGCGATCCCGGCCCGCGCCGTGGTGTCGGTGATGCAGTTGCGAATATCGGTATTGGTCGCCGACAGGATACAGATGCCGGTATGGCCGCTGTTGATGATCTTGAGGCCATTGATCGTCACGTTGTTCGTCCCCTTGATCCAGACGACGCCTTCCTCGTAGGGGTCCAGGTCGATGCCCGTGCCGTCCAGAATGGCGGTCCCCACCGTATCGCTCGGATAGCGGGCATAAGTCACGGTACTCGCGTAGGACTTGTAGGAGAGGTTCAGCGCCTCGTTCCACGTCCCGGAGCGGAGATAGACCGTATCCCCGGATGTCGCCGTCGCCGTCGCTTTGGCGAGCGTGAGCCAGGGTGCCCCAATCGTTCCGGCGTTCGCGTCGTTTCCCGCCGGCGAACTGGCAGCGGTGGCCACATAGTAGGTGCTCATGCCCGCCTCCATTGCAACATCCCGTGGAGTGTGATCGGCCAGTAGATGGACACCTGCGCTTCGACCGTGCGGAGCCGAATCTGTATCCAGGGAGACCGGAGATGGAACCCGATGCCACCCCAGTCCGCCCCGGTGGTGCTGGCGCTCATGGTGATGGATGCGATGGTGGAGTAGGACGCGGCGGTGAACTCCCGTGGGTGGTGCGCGGTGCGGGCTTCCACGATGAGCGTCCCGCTGGACTGCGTCTCGAAGTTCAGCACCAGCTTCCGCCAGGAGACCACGGGATGCGGGCGGCCTGCCGAGATCCACGGGAGCGTGACAAACCGCGTGATGGCCGTCCCGTCCCAGCTCGTCCCAGTGTTCTGCTCTAGCACCCTCCCCGTGTAGTCCGGGGTCAGGAGATACTCCACATCACTTTCGATGACCGTTTCGGCCAAGGACACCGACCGGCCCACGATTGGCAGGAACGCCTGCTGTGTGGCATTGTAGGCGATCCCGCTGGTGTTCGTGGTGCCCCCGGATGGCGTCCACCACCAGTAGAGTTGGTTGGCGTCATGGAGCCGCCCGCCCACCACATACTCCAGCCGCGTGGATTCGATGTCCGCCAGGGTGGGGTCCACGATCTCGCTCGTTTTCATGGTCCCGATGCCGGCGAAGGCGTGGAGGTTGTTCCGCCAGTGCATCCACACGCGCCCTGCCGCCATGACCATGCTGCGGTGGGACGTGCAGCCGTGTTCAGAGGTCACTTCCTGCCGGGTCATGTCATAGTCCGGATATAGGAGGTTCCGAAACTGCACATGCAACGAGTGGACGCTGCTGTCGGTGGTGATAAGCATATAGTCCGCGTACTCGTGCATCCCCGTCACGACGCTGCCACCAGACGTCGGGATGACCACCACGGAGGTGTCGATGCTGTCGAACTGGTCCACCGCCCCGGTGGCCGAGTAGTAGACGTCCATCCCGGACGACCCCAAGAGCATGCCTTTGAACTCCCGGACAATCTGACAGGCGGGCATGACGTTCGCATAGATGGTGTAACAGTCATCGAACGAGGCGTTGATCGTCGCGCCCGTCGAGTCGAGGGTAAACGTCAGCTTCGCCAGGGAGGCCCAGGAGGGGGACCCCACGGACCCGAATGCCGACCGGAGGGCGTGGACATGGTTCCACCCTGCCGACAGAGATCCCCAGGAACTCCCGAGGAGCTGATAATAGTTGGTGTCGGCCACGTCCCCTAGCCGGATATTGCATGCCGTGAGGTCCAGGCCCGTCACCGTGTCGAAGTAGACCCAAAAGTCGAGATAGTCCGTGTCGGCGAAGTCGGGTGCCGCGAAGAGTCCCGACGTCAGATCCCAGGCGGTGGCCGGCGTGAGGGACATCCCAACAGGAGAGCCGGTGGTCGTGAGCTTGAGCGACCGGACCCCCTGTTTCACATTGGTCGAGTCAACAGCACCCCCCACCCATGTTTCAGTGGACTCCATGTCGCAAATGACTTTGGCCCCTACTGGAATGCAGCGGGTTCCGTCATACTTCAGGTTGCCGTCGGTGCCGTTCCCCATGACCAGATATTCGTCGATCTGGGTATGGCTCCACCAGGACGCCGCGCCGGTTGTGAGGCCCCGGCGAATGCTCGCCCAGGTCGCTCCCCCATCCGCAGACTTGTAGACGTGGCCATTCTGACACGCCATGAGGTAGACGGCGGTGCCGGTCGGAGGGCGATACCGGGCCAACATCTGGGGGGCGGCACTATCTGGAGCCAAGAACCCGGCGATGTGGAGGGTGCTCCCAGGCATCCCGGACGGATAGCCGCCCTGCGTGGTGATGTTCTGGAGGCCCGGCACATGATCCGGGGAGGTCTCCGTGGACTCGGACTGGCTATCCAGTCCCTTGTTGAGGTCCTTGATCGTGACGGTCAGTGACCGATCTTCTGCAACCTGGACGTCAATGGGCATGGCTTACCCCGCCACGTGGTCGATGACGATTCTCGGCGTATCCAACTGCCGTTCGGTGACGTCGGAGATCATCCGCTCCGATTCCTTGGCCGCCAACTTGGCATAGGCGTCGCTGGTCTTGTTCTCTGCCTTCCCCTTGATCCGTGCCACCAGGGCGTCCACGATCTGTGCGTGGTGTTCCGGGGGCAGTTGCGGAACCGTGGCCAGCGAGTAGCCCACACCGGGAGCACTCGCCTTGAGCCATGCCCCGGTCAGGGTCAACGCGCTGTCGCTGTCGATAGTCTGGACCGCCGGGTAGATGGCCGAAGGGTCCACCCACGTCCCGCCCGTCGTCTGGGAGACCACCTTGGGAGCGGTGGCGTCGGCGCTAACGATCAACTCCATCGTGTTCCGGGCTTCGTTGATGACCCACTCGGTTGAGCCACCCGACACGGTGGCCGCCCCCTGGGTGAGCGACACGGTCCCCGTGCTATAGATTTGCAGTGGGGCAGAGCGGCTGATATAGGAGATCTCGATATCCACCGTAGTCGTTGGCGGATAGGCCAGGATGAGGGTGTTGTCGCCCACGATGTCATACAGCAACTCGCCGTCGATGGTGCTCCCCCCGGTGGCATACGCCTGCCCGTCCTTGAACTCCTGCCCGGACATGTCCACTTCCCGGAAGGTGATGATGTCCTCGTAGCCGGAGGTGATGCACCGGATCGACTTGAGCGTGAGCAAGTCCGGGGGCAACGAGATCCGGTCGCTGGTGGTGCTCAATTGCAGGACGGAGGGGTCGTAGGTCACGCCGCACCACCGGTAGGCCGTGTCGTTCGACTGCACCACGATCATCCCGTAGTCTTCTTTGGCCTTGTGTAAGGCGGCCTCCGCCGCCCAGGCCGCATCCGTGGCCCACGCCAACAACTCGGGCAGGCGGAACAGCGGGTCCGTGGTGTCGTCTTGGTTGACAGCATCGGCCTGAAAGAGTGCCAGCCGAATGATCTGGGCAGCATTCATGGACGGTCTCCCCTCACCCGTTGATGCTCATGCCCCCCTCGGGGGCGGTATGGGCCGCACTCTCCGGGAGCGTCCGGATGGCGTTTCGATACCGATACCGCTCCCGCGCATGGTGGCGCACGTAGTAGCGGAACTCATCCTTGTTCTTGGCGATGGCCGCAAAATACTTCCGGTCGATCTCGTCGGCGATGGCGTCCGCGCCCCCCTGCCTCCGTATGTCGGTTTTCCAGAGGGTGTAGAAGACGCGCTTGTCCAGCGCCTCCCGGTCCACCTCGAACAGGATGATCTTGCGGGCCCCTGCCGACACATGGTCCTCGATGTCCACATGGCCCTGTCCGCCCCGGAGCGTGCTCTGCTCGGGCACTGTGCGCTCGATCAGCCAGCAGGACCGGTGATCGGACCAGCGGCAATCCAGGGCGCTGTCATACTCCTGCAACCGTCGGAGAAAGTCTCGGGGAACATCTAACGCTGGCATGTGCGCTCCTTAGTGAGCCCGCTTGAATCTGTTGCGAATCCGGCCAATCCACAGGGCGAACGGGTGGTACTCGGCTTCCTCGGCCTCTGCCGTCGCCGACGGGGTTGCGGATGGTGTAGCAGACACCGTGGCGCTCGGCGATGGGGAGGGAGAGTGGCCTTCCGTGTAGAGGGCGACGGCGAAGGCGTGCTTCGCGGTGACGGCGGTGGATGCGATGATGTTGATGTCGCCCGTGTCGCCGGAACTGCTCCACTCGCAGTGGCCGAAGGTGTGCGAGAACCCCGACAGGGCCGTCCCTTCGTCGTAATCCTCCAGCCAGTCGTTGTCCAACTCAGTCGGCTTGGTGAACGTCACCGGGGAGGTGTAGGCGACCGACCCGGCGTATATGATGGAGGCGTAGGCATTCGGGACGTTGAACGTGGCCGCCCGGACCATCGTGTTGTCGCTCGTGTAGGACGTGTTAGAGACCGCACAGATGGGATGCGATAGGTCAAACCCGCTGCGGTATGCCGCCACGGTTATCTTGGTGGCTGATGACGCCGCCCATTGCCAGGTGTAGGTGGCCGATTCGCTGCTGGCCAACCGCCAGTAGAGCCACCACCCGTAGGCGCCGGCGTTCTTGCCCAGGAGCGTCCACCCTGGAGACTCCACACTCGGGTCCGTCGTGTCGCCCCGGGTGATGAGGGTGAACAGCCCGTCGTTGTCCACCACCCCGGCGGGGCGATTGACCGTGGCCGAGGCGCTGTTGTCGCTGTTGTAGGTCGCCGCACGGACGAAGAAGGTCTCGGTGCCGATGGAGGGGGTGGCCGAGGGAGTGGCACTCGGGCTTGGGGTCGATGACGGAGTCGCAGACGGCGTAGAACTTGGGCTCGGCGTAGCCGACGGCGTCCCAGATGGCGTTGCACTCGGGCTGGGGGTCGCGCTTGGCGTGCCAGAGGGCGTCGCGCTCGTCGTGGCAGACACGGTTGCTGATGGCGACTCAGTGGCCGAGGGAGTCGCTGAGACGGTGGCAGATGGTGTCGCAGAGACCGTTCCGCTTGGCGTCCTTGACGGGGTGGCCGAGACCGTGGCGCTGGGCGTCCGAGAGACGGTCGCGCTGGGGGTCGCCGAAGGCGTCGCGCTTGGGGTTAGGCTTGGCGTGCTGGACCGAGTGGACGAGGGGGTTGCAGACGGAGTAGCCGATGGGCTCTCCGTCGCAGAAGGAGTCGCGGAGGGTGTGGCTGAAGCGGTAGCCGACGGCGTCCGCGATGGGGTTGCCGAAGGCGTGGCAGATGGGGTAGCAGACGGACTCTGGGTCGCACTCGGGGTAGCCGATGGAGTTGCTGAAGGCGTCGCCGAGGGCGTAGCGGAAGGTGTTCCTGAAGGTGTGGCCGAGGGGGTCGCACTCACCGTGGCGGAAGGGGTCGCCGACGGCGTCCCTGACGGAGTCGCAGAGGGAGTCGCCGACGGTGTGGCCGATGGACTCTCTGTCGCCGACGGGGTGGCCGATACCGTGGCACTTGGGGTCGCGCTAGGCGTTACACTCCAGGTGACAGAGGGAGTCGCGCTCGGAGTCGCGCTGGGAGTTGCGCTCGGACTCTCGGTCGCCGACGGAGTGGCCGAGGGTGTGGAGGATGGACTTAGGGTTGCACTCGGTGTGGCCGAAGGCGTTGCGGACGGTGTTGCCGACGGAGTAGCCGATGGAGTTGCGCTTGGTGTCGCGGATGCCGTAGCCGACGGGGTAGCCGACGGGGTTGCCGAAGGAGTCGCACTCGGGGTTGCCGATGGGCTTTGGGTTGCCGACGGAGTGGCTGATGGAGTCTCCGAGGGTGTCGCGGATATGGTTGCAGACGGAGTCGCCGAGGGAGTCGCGCTTGGCGTCGCAGAAGCAGTCCGCGAAGGGGTAGACGAAGGCGTCGCCGAAGGGGTAGCCGAAGGAGTCGCGCTTGGCGTCCCGGAAGGTGTCGCGCTGGGGGTAGCGCTCGGGGTAGCCGACGGGCTTTGCGTAGCCGACGGCGTGGCGGACGGAGTCGCCGATGGGGTCGCGCTCGCCGTCCTGGATGGCGTCGCTGAAGGGGTCGCAGACACCGTGGCGCTGGGGGTCGCAGAGGGCGTGTGGGACGGCGTGGACACGGTGGTGTAGGAGAACCACACCTCGTTCGAGTAGTCCCCTTCCACCGTGCCGTTGAGCGGGATGATGACGGCGTAGTATTCTCCGTCACCTCCGATGAAGTCGACGATGTTGATGGTGCGAGTGTCCGCATCCCCGAAGTCATATTGGTTCGGGTAGACCCCGCTGACGGTGCCCCACCGCACACGCCACCCGTCCTGCCCAGACCCGTCCCACGTCCAGTCCAGCGCCGTGGCGTTGATGTGCATGCTCGGCGTGGCCGAGGGCGTCGCGGAGGGAGTGGCGGATGGGGACTGTGTAGCCGAGGGGGTCGCGCTTGGGGTGGATGACGGCGTCTGAGACGGGGTCGCGCTTGGCGTCGCTGACGGGCTTTGGGTGGCCGATGGCGTCGCGCTTGGAGTCGCGGACGGCGTGCGGCTTGGGGTCGCAGATGGAGTAGCGGAGACCGTCGCGCTTGGCGTGGCCGATGGAGTGGCAGAGACCGTTGCTGAGGGCGTGGCGGATGCGGTTGCCGAGGGCGTGGCGGATGCGGTAGCACTCGGAGTCGCGCTTGGCGTTCCTGACGGCGTCGCAGATGGAGACTCAGTGGCAGACGGGGTAGCACTCGGCGTGGCGGATGGCGTAGCCGATGGGGTCACGCTTCTCGTCAACGATGGAGTTGCGGAGGGCGTGGCGCTCGGAGTCGCGGATGGAGATAGCGTCGCCGACGGGGTCGCACTGGGCGTCGCGCTCGGCGTGGCCGACGGAGAGGGGTATCCGGACTCGTAGGCCCCCATGTCCGGGTTGCCGATGATGGCGTTGCCCAAGTAGTCCGTCGTCAGGCCGACATCTACGCCAGCGTTGCGGCAGGGAGACAACGCCCCCAGGTGGAAGTCGGCTGGGGCGTTGACGAAGAGGGGGTCGGAATTGAGGTCGGTGCCAACACCGGTCAGCGCGTTCCAGGTGGCGAGGACGTTCCCCCCCGTGGCATTCCAGAAGTACCAGTTGGTGGCAGCGGAGTACCAACAGTTGTTGGTGATATCTAAGGCATTGTCGTAGGTGGTTGAGTCTAAATAGATGGCATAGGTATTTGCGACAGTAGCGACAGCAATGTTATTTTTAATCGTGGCTGTGGTGAGATTGTTCGAGGACATCAGAAGGATTTCTGATTTATTGTCCATCCCTCCGAGAGCATTATTCCCATAGGTCACGTTGTTATAGAGAATCGTCCCCGCCGCATCATAGGCGTAAATGCCTGCGCCTTGATTTCCTCGGGAGATGTTGTAATAAACAGAGTTATTCGCACACCACTGATCAATGGCGATTCCGGTTCCGTCGTTTCCTCCCCCCATCTGCCCGTAGACGAGGTTGTACCGCACGATGTTGTTGTCGCCGGAATTTTCCCCGTTCTCCGAGTAGAACTTGATCCCCCCCCACCCACCAGACCCCGAGGTGCCGTTGTTATAGACCGTGTTGTTTTCGACGATCCAGTAATTGGCGCGGATATGGATGCCGTCGTTCAGGTTGTTGTAGACTGTGTTGCCGGTGATGTACGTTTCATGTCCGGATGTTGACCCGCTGTCAATATACGAGGAGATCCCGTTACGGAGCTGGGAGTAAATGGTACAATTCTCGACGCGGTTATCTCCGGAGTTCCCATAGGAGAACATGATCCCGAAACCGCCGCCGTATCGGATGGTGGAATTTTGCAGGATAAAATTATTGACGAGATTGTTTTCCGTCTGAACGACGCCCTTGTTGGTATTGTTCCCACCTTCCAGCACCAACCCATCGACCGTTACATAGTCTGTTTCAATAACCAACACGCTCGCCCGATAACTGGCCTCAATTCCTGGGTCTGTAAATGCGCTATCGGGGTCCGATGCAGAGTAGACGTACAACAGGTTCGACGCCCAGAACCATTCGTTCGCAGCGTTGATGGCCGCCAAGGACCCGGCATTCGTCCCAAGTGTTCCATTGAACAAGACCTGGAGAGGTTCAGTGGTCAGTGCGGCCTGCCAAACGGTTTCACTCGTAGTAACCTTGTAGACCTTGAAATAGAGGTCGCCTGCGTAGGCATTTCCCCATGCCGGAGTGACTTCGGTATACCTCTGGCAAATGCCACCAGCATATGATCCGGTTCCGCCATTCGCGGTAATCGTATAATAGTTGGTCGCATCAACCGCTCCGCTTCGGTCGAGGACAATGTGGTATTGGGTCGATCCTGTTAGGGAAGGTGGCGTGGCGAAGGTGAACGTATATTCCGCCATCGAGGTGGTCAGCGTCCCTCCAGCAACATCACCGCTTGTTCCGTTTGTGACCACGGTGCCTGGGACGCCAGCGGAATCGTTATAGATATAGACCGTCAAGTTGTCGGTGGGACTCGACGCTTTTTTTAATTTGAGAACGATCGAAGAGACCGATACGTTTCCGCTAGGAGTATATCCCTGCGCCCACATCGTCTGGGTATTGACGTTCCCAAGATTTAGCGCAGGAAAGTCTTGTCCGGTTTGGCTCGCGTCGAGTTCCGTGGTAGAGATTGCGCTAAAGGTTGTAATTAAGTTAAACGCAGAGAGTTTTGGATCGTCCCCCGTCCCATACGCCCCGAACGTGATCGCGCCTTCTACGCTTCCGCTGGATGGGGGGGTGAGTTGCTCGCGCCAGGTACAGCCACGCTTGAAGAGGATGGAGTCGCCAGCGGAGAACGAGGACGCATTGACTTTGGCCACCGTCTTCCAGGCCGTGAGTTCGCTCAGGCCATCCCCAGTATCGTCGGCGGCTGCCGTATCCACGTAGTAGGTCTCGCCGACTGCCGGGGTGGCGGACGGAGTGGCAGACGGGGTTGCGGACGGAGTGGCACTGGGGCTTTGCGTCGCAGATGGGGTGGAGCTGGGCGTTGCGGACGGGGTGGCAGATACGGTCGCTGAAGGCGTCGCCGACGGAGTACGGCTTGGGGTAGCCGAAGGTGTAGCAGAGGGCGTTGCGGAGACGGTCGCAGACGGGGTAGCCGATACGGTGGCTGATGGCGTCGCACTGGGCGTGTTACTGGCCGAGATGAACGCCAACCCCGGAACAGCCAGCGTATTGGCGATCCACTCGTGCGGCGTGGCATCGCTCGTCAGGCTGAAGACTCCTGGGTCTTCCGTCTGCGCGGAGGCGAACAGGAACGCCACCTGCGTCATACAGGTGGTGCCGGACGCCGCCGACTCCACTTCCGCTACTTGCGTGTACCCCGTGGGCCACCACGTCGCGTTGCCCCCGGCATCCTGGTCCGCACCCGCCGTGGCAATGAACATCCAGTCGGTGTCGGTTCCGGTGTTCAGGCTAGGTGGATCAGGCTGCCAGGTGCTTCCGGTGGCCGACGTGCCTGCCAAGACATCCGCAATGCTGTGGCATCCGTGGTTGATGATGCGGGTGGAGACGACCGCGTAGTCCTGCGCCGCGCCGGTGAGGACCGCTGCATCATCCCCCGTGGCGATCTTACCGAAGACGGCATGCTTGATGACGTTGCCCGCATAGGCGGTCTGGAAGATCGTCGTGTACCCGGACATCGCCATGTCGGTGGTGCCCGGCGTGTCTTGGGTACAGAAGTGTAGGATGAGGTCGCCGACGGCGATCCCCGCCGGCATGTTCAGCGAGACACCGGACCCAAGGGTGATGCCTGCGGTGGTATTCTGCGCGTAGACAAACGGGTAGGCGGCTTCCGGGCTGGGGGTAGCCGAAGGCGTGGCCGATGGGGTTCCGCTGGCAGTCGCAGACGGGGTCGCCGAGGGTGTCGCGCTCGGCGTCGCCGAGGGCGTGGCGGATGGAGTAGCCGAGGGCGTGTTGGAGGCGGTGTTGTCGGCGAGTTCTCCAAAGGAGAAGTCGTCCATCGCCACAAGGACATCATCGGTTTCGACCGCGTAGTATCCGGCGGCAGTGATCGGGGACGAACTATCCGTGATGTTCCCGCCAAGTTGCGCCCACGCTCCTCCGGAGTATAGGTAGGCTTTGAGTGTCGTGGTGGACGTTCCGGAGGCGGACAGCCCTAACTTGTTCCCGTCCACGATGGTCAGGTTCGTCCAGGAGACGAGATCCGCCGGGGTGCCGTTGACCACCTTGATCACGCAGTATTGGTAGTTGGATCCGAGAATCCGTAACCCAATCGCGTACCCGTCGTAGGTGGTCAGGGTGGGGTCGGACACGCGGAGATAGAGATACATCTGCCGCGTGTTGGTGTCCATGAGGTCGTTGAACGTAATGTGGACCTCACAGGTCGCCGACGTCGCGGGCGTGGTCCAGTACGCCGCCGCCCAGGTGCCCGACGTCTCGGAAGAAAACAGCGTTGATCCCCACGCCTGGAGTGCCCCTTCCGAGAACGCCGTCGCCCATCCGCTGGCAATCGGATCTTCCGGGTCAGGATCTCGACCAAACCCGTCTACCAGGACCGCATAGTCTGGAAAGGCCATAGCTACCTCACGCTCAAGATCGGTGTGCCAATAGGAGCGCTTTCTCCCGCGTTAATCGTGATCTCTTCCCCGGATGAGACCTCCCCGGTGGAGTCCACCACATATAGCCACGCAGAGCCGGAAGAGGCAAGCCCTCCGAGATTCACCGTGGCCGTGATGCTACTGGTGCTCCACGCCGAGGGAATTTGCGGTTCGCGGATGGTGCAGTCGTCATACGTGTTCGCGTTTCCAAGCATGACCCGCGACAGCGTATTATCGAGATACACGTCATCGAAATACGCATAGGCACTCGCCGAGGGGCCCTCGTAATTGGAATAATAGTTCTGGAAGCAAAACCACGAGTTCGGATGCGGCCCGTTTGCGCTCCATCCGAGAAATCCGCTGCTATTGACAATGAGGTTGCAGTTTTCCCAATACTGCGCCGAGGCGTCGTATTCCCCATACGTCCCGCAATCAATGATGAACTCTTCGGTAAACCATTGTTGATAGGGCGGTTCCCGCCTCCCGTAATACTGGACCTCGTAGTATTCCGGCATGTAGTAATTCAGAATGCCTTCCGGAATGCCGTTGGGGTCGTTCCCCATGTTGATGTAACTGAGCAGAATCACGTCAGGGGCAGACTCGCCAGTATTCGGCCCCATGCGGTTGACCTTATACTGCCCGAGGTCTCCGCCATACGTGCCGCGCAGCATGTTGTTCTCCGAGTAGTACCGCCGGCAGAACCCGAAGATCTGCGGGTTCGCGCCACCGGGGGCGACCCGGACCTCCACGTTTCTGCTGACTTCCCCCCAGTTGGTGGTGCCCACTGGTGAACTGGCCGAGGTCAACGGCGTGCCCCCGATACAATAGACAGACCGGCTTCTGGGGTTCACCGTGAAGAGGTTGGCATTGTCGTATAGAAGGGTTCCGGAACTCAGGGGCGACTCCTCAAGCACACCCTCCTCAAAGTCCGCCCACACCAGCGGAGCGGCTGGTGACTTCGTCAAGAATCCGCTTCCGCTGATGATCACAGACGATCCGTGGGACCACGTGCCGTTGATCGAAGAAATCGAGGGAGCCATCGCTTATCCTTTCGGCAAGGCGTCGAGGTCCGCGTCCGTCCACCCGTCCACGGGCCAGAACTTCTGCACCAGCCACGACAGCGGACGCGCCTGCAATTTCCACTCGCCGTTGCGCCAGAACTTCCGGCTGTAGATCCGCGCTCGCTCTTGATCATTACCCGAGATGGGATACGGGAATCCCGCCTTGTTCACGCGGAAGTAATGGCTGAACCAAGTCGTCTTGTTCACCACCTGTCGCCCCCCCGAGAGCCAGGACTTACAAGACACCTCCGTCCCGAACTGCCCCCAGGATCCGTGGCCCTCGTCCAGGCAGCCCAGCTTGCGGAAGCGGTCCCTCCGCATAAAGAAGCAGGCCCCCACGGAACTCATCACGTCTGCAATGTCCGTCTGCGTCTCAGGGCGCTTCTCGTACCGGGGCCAGTATTGGAAGTGGAGTTCGCTATCGAACCTGGCAAAGTCCGTGCGCCGGGACTTGCGGGGACTCCACACCACCGACTTGTCGAACTCCGTCCCTTTACACTTCGGGCACTCCGTCGGCTTCCCGCCCTGATACGTCTTGAAGCGGTGGCACGTCTGACATTCCCAGTCGTACACGTAGAGGTTATACATACGCGGAATAGACGTGACATCCACGCCCAGCGTGCCGTTCTCGTAGGGGGCCGCCATCTTCACGTCGAAGTCCTTGTCGATGGCACTGTGGGCGTCCAGTTTGCAAATGTACTTTGCCCGGCTCACGCGATACCCCAGGTTGACCGCCTTGCGCTGTCCTGCCGGGGTGTTGAAATGCAGGACCGTGAGGCGCGGGTCATCCTTGAGCGGGGGGTCCGGCCAACTCGCATCACAGACCGCAATGACCTCGCTGTCCTTGGACAGGTTCGTGAGTAAATCTTCCACGGTGCGGCCAAACCACTCCTCGTTCCGACCGGGCACAATCGCGCTCATCAGCGGAGTCCGCTCAGCCATGAGAGTATCCAAGAATTAGTTGTTGCATGTCTCGTAGGCTTCTCGTAAAATAATCGAGCCGAGACAGCGTTGGAGCGCCATCCCGGCTCTTGCCACAATGGAACCTTGATAGGAGGTTCGATCATGGCTGACCAAGAGTACCTCGTAATTCATTCCCTGACCAGAACTGAAATAGACAGAATTTTTAACAAAATAGAAGTCGATCCAGTAACTGAGTGCTGGAATTGGACTGCTAATAAAACTCCGTCTGGGTACGGAATTATATGGTTTCATGGAAAAAACGAGTCCCCGCATAGGCTTTTGTATGCTTGGAGGATTGGTCCTCTTCCAAGAGGAAATGGCAGAGACATCCCACAGATAGATCATATTGTTTGCAGCAATCCTAGTTGCTGTAATCCAGGGCATCTCATCCTTACGTCTCTTATAGAGAATGTTCTTAGGAGTGATGCCATTCCAGCCGTAAATGCGAGAAAAACACATTGTAAGCGCGGTCACAAACTTCCTCCGTACGTTCCTGGTAATTTCAGAAGATGTGAAGAATGCGATGCCATTATTGATAGAACTAAATATCGCAGGACGTACTACCTCCGACATCAAGAGGAGGTTAAAGAGAAATCCAGAGCGTATCGACTCAAGCATCGTAAGCATTAGGTTTTGCTGTATCCTACTCCAGCGCCTTTTTTAGAAAAGATGCTGGCATTAAGATCGCTCTTCCTGCTGAGATTGTGGAAAAGTCCGAATGGATTATGATCACAATCTCCGCACCACTGTCCACCTGGGAACATGTAGATCGTGGGCCGCGTGTCCATGTCGCAGTCTTTTGCCGTCCCATTCTTCACCGCCTGCATCCACGCCTTCTTGAACCAGCGGTCCTCCCCCTGCGGGTACGGCTTGCCGACGCAGTCCTCCCGATAGCCCCCGATCTGCCAGTAGACCTCCCGCCGCATGGTGAAGTTGTTGGGGTGCGGGGGCATCTTCACGCCCCGAGTCGGCACCCGCTCCGGGAGCAGGCCGTACTGTAAGAGCGTGGGAATGTCCTGCGTGAAATTGCCGTGTTCATCCAGCACGCCGAACTCCCGGTGGAAGGCAAGACGATCCCCAGTGAATGTCAATGACCGGGCGATGGCCTCCTGCGAGATGATGTAGTCCAAGTCCGTCATCAGGAAGTAATCACCCTTGGCGGCCTTCGCCCCGGCATTGCGGGCGAGTGCCCACGTCCACGGGCGGAAGTCGTTGGTCACGAGGATGCGGAAATTGCGGGGCGGGTCCGGCACCGTGATCGGGGGATCGCTCCCGTCGTCCACGTAGATGATCTCCACGGAGTTAGGGAGGTCCAGTCGCTTGAACCAGAGCATTTGCCGCCGGACGATCTCGTGGCTGTTCAGGACGGGGACGATAATCGACAGTCTTATTGCCATGCGCCAGTCCTCGCGGTCCAGGGGTGTCGTCCTGCCGTCGCTTCAATAATCTTCCACTTCGCCAAGGAACGGGCTGCGCGTTCCCCTTCTGGAGTGCGGTGTGGCCTGGGATGATCGTAGTGCCATCCAACGATGTCATCACAAAAGACGAAGGAACATCCCCGATGCTCCAGGCAAGATGAGAGCCACCGGTCCTCCCCACCATCTGGGTATTTGAACTCTTCGTCGTTCCCGCCGACCGCATATAGGTCTTCTTTCCAAAGCGCCCCAAGGAAGAAATACGAGCGATGTATTCTGGTGCGTGGCCAGTAGTCGCTCTGCACCCTGTTACCGCCTTCGTCTACATTTTCCACTTTCGCAAACACACAGGAGGACGGCGTCAACCGACTAGCGAGTTTCGCAATCGTTCCGGGCGTCCGGTGTTCGACTTCGTCAGATTGCGCGATAATGATGTCGCCCTGCGCTTCCCGGTAGCCAAGGTTCCGCGCCGGTCCTGGGTTCCGGAGTCCGCTACGGTGGAGATAGAAATAGCGGATGGGGAACTCCTGCGCGAGTGTCACGGTCGCATCGTCCGACCCGTCGCTCACGACGATCACTTCACACTCTGGTGGAAGATGCTGCGCGTAGATGCTCCGCAGCGTCCGCTTCAGCGCGGCATACTTGTTATAGGTGGCAATCACCACGGAGATCATGCGAGTCGGTATTCCTTCCGCATCCAATCCGCCGTGAGCTTCAACCCGTCTCGGAGCCCATGCCGCGCCATGAAGCCTAAGTCGTGGATCGCCTTGGCCGTGTCCACTTCCTTGACCTTCGTGGTCATCCGCTCCGTGTCCTGGTACGACACGAGGGACATCGACGCCCCAGTTACTTCGAGCACCGCGTCGGACAGTTCCTCGATGGAGTGCGAGGTTCCTCCCCCGATGTTGTAGGTCTGCCCTCGGTGAAAATGTTCACAGATGTTCGCCAGGGCATCCACCGCGTCATCCAGATAGGTCGAGGTCCGCCGATGGCCCCGGTAGACGACCCACGGAAGGCCATGCAGGGCGCAGTACAGGAACCGGCAGTTGACCGAGCGATAGGGCGTATAGCGCTCCCCCGGGCCATACGTGTTGAACAGGCGCACGATCACGGACTGCGTGTTATGGAGATCCTCGGAGTTCCGGATCTGCATCTCGTTGACCCACTTGGTCATGGCGTAGTCGTTCAACTGTTTGACCTCGTGGTCATCCATCACCGACTCGACCATGAGTGAGGGCCAATCCCCGTAGACCTCCGAGGACGAGAAGTGGACGAGTCGGAATCCCAGCGCCTCCTGCAAGCGAATTAGGTGCTTGGTTCCG
>Ga0316626_10000021_pt1 | contig 50282 bp, 68 predicted proteins | sample OWC_Aug_T1_C1_D5_FD_207656 | JGI IMG/M metagenome (GOLD analysis project Ga0316626, IMG submission 207656) | Wetland soil microbial communities from Old Woman Creek delta, Ohio, United States - OWC_Aug_T1_C1_D5_A | ecosystem: Environmental > Terrestrial > Soil > Wetlands | place: USA: Ohio...
TTTATAATAAATGTAATTGTAGGAAAGAATTATGGCCAGCGAACTTCAACTACGTGATGGACTCTATGGGTTTGAATATCGAGAGGAAGATCAGCGCAGAGTCTCGCCTGAAGAACGTAAAACTTACGACATTAAGGCCTTCTGGCTACGCCATCATGAGATAACGAGACTCGCAGCAGAAGGTTTCAAGCAAACAGAGATCGCTGAGATCCTTCATATACATCCGCAGACAGTCAGTAACACGCTTAATTCTCAAATTGGCAAAGAGAAGACCGCTGAGCTCACCGAACTTCGAGATGGTGAGACCAAGAAACGTCTCGCTCAAATTCGTATCCTCACAGAGAAGGCCCTAGACACTTTCCACGAAATCTTCGATGATGATACTGGGCAGGTAACCCTTAAAGACAAAAAAGAGGTCGCCAACACAGTACTTCTCGAACTCTCTGGCCTCCGAGTTCCTACTCGTATCCAGTCTCAGTCCCGTGTAACAGTCCTATCCTCTGAAGAACTTAAGGACTTCAAAGCTCGTGGCATTGCAGCTATGAAAGAAGCAGGTCTTGTTGTAGATGTTGAACCAACTCAAATTGAAGAGGTCTCCGATGCCACTAAGACACTTCCAACTGAGTGAGTTTGACTCTCCAGACATTCCAGGAAGCGGGTCCTCTATGGATACCGACTTCTTGGAGGTCCTCGAAGCTATCCGCGAAGATGCAGGAATCCCTTTCATAATCACCAGTGGCTTTCGCACTGAGGAGTATAACATTAAAGTAGGTGGCGTGGAAAATAGTGCCCATCTCCGAGGCAAAGCTGCTGACATTCGTGCTGGAAATGCTCGAAATAAGTATATAATAGTCCACTTTGCCATAAAGCATGGGATCACAAGAATCGGCATTGGAAAGACTTTCATCCACTTGGATATAGACCAAGTGCTGCCAAACCCAGCTATTTGGGTATATTAGGAGGGTATATGCTAGGAGGGATAATAGACAAATTAAAACAAGTTGTGCCTATCGTAGCTGGCCTTGTGGGAGGAGAGACTGCAGGTAAGGCCGCTGCAACTATCTTAGGTATAGCTGAAAAAGTCACTGGGAAGAAGGGTGACGCCGCTGTAGATGCAATCAAAGCTGATCCAGCGCTGGCTCTTCAGTTCGAACAAGCTTTAATGACTCAGGAAAAGGACCTCTTAAAGCTCCAATATGAAGACATAAAAGATGCTAGATCACGAGATATAGAGGTACGAAAACTCTCAAAAGGAAAAAATACTCGCGCTGATATTCTTGCTTATCTAGCAGTTGTAAGTTTCATTTCTTTGATATTCTTCTTCTTTTACAAGACTCCAGATGGTGGTGTAAAGGATATTATGATACTCCTAATAGGCAACCTATCTGGTGTTGTTTCAACTATTTATGCCTATGAATTTGGATCGTCTAGAGGAAGTAAAGATAAAACAACTATTCTCGGGTTAAAAGAATAATGAGAAAACTAACTTTAGGTTTAGTCTTATTTATTTTAAATTCAACTCTCCTCCTCGCTCAAAATACCCTCACTTTCGAGTGGGATCCTCATTCTCAAGCTGCTGACCTCCTAGGCTTCAAACTCTATCAATCTAAGCAAAGTGGCACATACTCCTCTACTCCCATAGCCACTTTCCTCGGAGGCTCCCTAACAACTGGCTCCATCACTAAACCCTCCAGCCCTGGCAAATGGTACTGGGTACTCACTGCCTACATGCTAGACGCTGAATCAGACTACAGCAATGAAGTCAACAAAGTCATCAAACCTAATCCTCCTAACCTTAAATCCGTAACCCTAACAGCCCTGAAAGCTCCAGTAGGTGGTATAGTTAAACTAGCAAAACTTCTCAAGAAAGACAAGGGTCTGCGCGTAAGAGATGCCGAATAAGCTATCTGTCATAATCTCTAATCGTAACGATGTAGTGATGCTCGCTGTCACAGTGCGTTCCTGCCTCGAGGGCCTACGTCCTCTCGGTCCTGGCAACGCTGAAATAGTCATCTGTGACAACTCAGACAAAAACATCTATGAAGTGGTAAAAGCCGTCCTCCCTAATGGCTACTGCAAAGATGGTACTTTACGCCTTATCAGACAAGACTTTCCTTGCCTCTTCTCCGCTCGTGAAACCGCAGCTCGTGAAGCCAAGGGTGAGTACATTCTGTGCTTGGATTCTCACATGTTAGTAGGCCATGACTCCATTGAAAAGATGGTCAACTTTATGGATCGCCATAGCACTGACTCCACTCTTGGCTTCGCCCATGCTCCACTTTCCTGGGCTCATCAGCATGAATCCCATGCTAAGCACGATAGAGACATGGCAAAGTCTGAGTTAGGTCCTTGGGGAGGTATTAAACATTCAGAATGTACAATCTCCTGGAAAGGAATGCCCTGGATATGCAGACGAGAATGGTTCCTAGACTATGATAAAGGTCTAGGAGGCTATGGAGCCCTTAGTAAACATCGAGTAAGTTGGGGCGGAGGAGATATGCACATAGGCATAAAGCCCTGGCTCCTCGGATTCAAGAACTGGGCAGTCCCCTGTAATCCTTGCATCCACATAGGGCCTTTTCCTAAACTTGATAGGGTGGCAGGCAAACCAGATGATACAATAGTTGACACCCAAGGCCTTCCATTCTCAGAACGTTACCGTCTTTATGGCTCCAGCGGAGACTTTCCTCACACCTTTGGATTCCTCGTAAGCTGCTACGTAATCGGTGGTGAGCCTATGATGGAGCGAAATAGAGCATTTCTACAGAATAGATTCGGTGCTTACATAGACTACAACAAGTACTGGCGCCGAGCCATCGAAGTAGGCTTTGAGGAACATAAGTGGCTCCTTGAGCATCAAAAACTTAGTTTTGAAACCTTACTCCTTCAAATGCCGTGGAATAAGAATGGATCTCACTAATAACGAAAGAAAGTTCATAAACAGCGCTAACTCCTGGCAGTGGCATACTAACTTCATAGGCTATCATATGCAGCATAGCTATTATCTCTATCACATAATCGACGAGATTATGACTGAGAATCCAGAGATAATGGGCATAGTCGAGATAGGCACTGGGAGTGGAGCTCTTACAACAGTCCTAGGTTTGTGGGGAATTAGTAGAAATATTCCTGTCCTATCAGTTGACATAAAGAACATTCATGACGATAAGGTATTCAGGGCCCTCAAAATAACCTACATCCAATTAGATGAATTCAGCGACTATCTAATTTCCGAGGTAAAGCGTTTCATCAATCGAGTCAATGGCCCTATCCTCTTCATCTGTGATGGAGGAAACAAGATTCGGGAGTTCAACTTCTGGGCACCTCTCCTCAAACCAAACTCAATCATAGCTGCTCATGATTGGACTACTGAAATAGACTACGACTCCATAGCCTCTATTGCCTCACTCCACTGCGAACCCTATAAAGAATATCGCTGGAATGAGATGAACGTTCAGTTCGTCACATTTAAGACTCGTCAAATTAGACCTTTCCTCTCAATAGTCACCCGTAATCACCCAGGTAGGCCAAATCTCCTCAAACGCTGCATAGAGAGTGTGGAAAAACTAAAAGATAAGGACTTCCAGCACATAATAATCTATGACAGTGAAGGTCTCGGAATCCCTCATGCTAATCAGCTATTTGCCAAAGGTAAGTATCGGGTAACTGGCGAATACGTCTTCATGTTAGACGATGATGATGTCTTGATTTCGGATGACTTGGTTTCCGACATGAAGCTAGTCACAAGTCTCCAAAACTACCCAGACATAATCTTTGTCCTAATGACTCTTAATGGTATAACCTTTCCCTCTCCTCTCGTGTGGGAAAAAGACCAACTAATTCCAGGAAACATAGGCACTTCCTGCTTCGTTATGAAGAATGAACTCTGGCAGGATTCCATAGACTCATTCAAAACCACCGAACTCTCAGGGGACTTCAACTTCATCAACACAGCATTTTCCAAAACTTCTTCAAAATACTGGTATGGTAAGACTTACGCTAGAGCCTTTGGACTAAGCGGAGGAAAGGCGGAGGAAGATATTCTGTGAAAACTCTAATAGTAGCTCTCTACCCTTACAATGGTCAAAGTCTCGATGCCTGGCATGACCACGGCGCAGGGATGACTTACACTGCAGCTAAAAAAGCAGGCTGTGATGTATCATTCTTGGACCTTAAGATCGTAAAAGACGACTCTGACCTTAAAGTAAAACTAAGAGGCTATGACTTAGTAGGCTTCGGACTAAAAAGCTCCTATTACCAAATAGGGATGAAGGTAGCCAGGGCTGCCAAAGAGAATGGCTCGCAGACCATTATTGGAGGCTATCACATTACAGCTGCTCCAACTGAAATTGAGCAGGAATTATTCGACTATGTATTCCATGGAGAAAGTGAAATAACCTTTCCTCAATTCCTCAAAGACCCATCTAAATTCTCTCGAGACATTTATGGAGAGAAAGTCCCAGACCTCAACCAACTTCCTTGGATTGATAGAACCATCTATCGTGACACCCTGGAAAATTGCTCCTTCTGGTGGCATGGAGGACGACGTAATAAGATGCTCTCCGTCTTCTCAGCCCGCGGTTGTCCTTTCCAGTGTGCATTCTGCCAACCTCTCGAGGACAATCACTTTGGCAAGAAGCTTCGTCGTCGCTCTGTAGACAACCTAATATCTGAACTAAAGTGGCTCAAGAATCTCCATCATCCAGACTGCATAATGATCCACGATGATACCTTCTTTGTCCAGCCTAAATGGATCGAGGAATTCATCGAGAAGTATCCTCAAATAGGCCTCCCTTTCTGGGCTGCTGCTCGATCAGATGGGATTTGTGAGAGGCCTGACTTACTCCGTAAACTGGTAAAAGTAGGCTGGGAACTCGTCTCGGTGGGCTTCGAAAGTGGCTCTCAACGCATCCTTAATAAGATGAAGAAGGACATCACTGTCAAGCAAAATCTTGAGTCAGCCAAACTCATCAAATCAGCTGGAGCAAAGATATATGCTAACTATATTCTCGGACTTCCTTGGGAAACTAAAGAGGACATTCAAAAGACTGCGCAAATGGCTGATGCCATAAAAGCTGAGATGCCCTCTTGGGCATACTTCACTCCTTATCCAGGCTGCCACCTAGGCGATGAATGTAAGGAAAATGACTGGTCACTTCTCGACAGAAATCACTATGATAGATGTCCTTCAGGGAAGAAGGTGAAGTTTGTCGACTATGAATACATCAATACAGTGTTAACTAAGCGCTTTCGTGAAGATGTACCACCGCTCACAACTGACATAGTAATTCCTACTTACGAAAACGAAGACTACACAGTCGCCTGTCTCAATAGCATCAAAGAATTCACTAATCCTGCAATGTATAGAGTAATCCTAGTTGACAACGGCTCTAAGAACTTCTCTCGAGTCGAAAAAGTCCTAGGAACAATCGACAAGTGCTTATATATCAGACTTCCCAAAAACGAGGGATTCGTAACAGCTGTCAACAAAGGCCTTCAAACCTCTACTGCTCCATCAGTCTGCATCTTAAATAACGACACAGTTGTCACCGACAGATGGTTAGAGAAACTAGCCAGTGCCCTATTTTCAGACCCTGGACTTGGAATTGTAGGTCCTCTTACTCAGCCTGGGATAGGTACAGCAGTAGACTCACACCATAGTTTGACTCTTCACTCTTCTCTAATCCCTAATAACCTCAAGCCTCTTGACATGGCTAATACGAACATCTATCTGGAATCCAACTATATGGGAATGACTAAGCCTATTTCCTTTGTAGCATTCCTTTGCGCCCTAATTAAACGAGAGGTTCTCGACAAGGTAGGCTTCCTAGACCCAAACTATGCTATGGGAATGTATGATGATAATGACTATAACCTATTAGTGAGGAAAGCTGGCTACCGCTGTGAGCTCTTAATCGACACCTGTATTTATCATAGAGGAAGATCAACTTTTCAAATAATCGAGAAGAATGAAGGCTTTGATGTTAATTCACTTTTAAAGCGTAACCTAGAATACCTAAATAAAAAGCATAATCTCAACATGAAGAATGCACATATAAGATGAATTACACAGTCGTAATACCTAACCACTATCGAGATGTCATTGAGCCCTTGTTAAGATCTATCCACAAATATGAGAACTCTCCTGACGTACTCATCGTTGCAGATAGACATGATCTTGATTATGGTTATAGGCGAGTGCGCATAGATGGCAAATTCATCTTCAGCCACGCAGTTAACGTTGGTATAGACTCATGCGCTCCTAATGACGTAATCTTACTAAATGACGACGTTAGACTCATAATGCCAACCTTTCGTCAACTATCCAAGCTTGCCTATTCAGACGATCAAATAGGCATCCTCTCTCCTCTAATCGACGGAGGATGTGGTAACTTATTCATGCGTGCTTCCCGTACAGATCTTTGGAAACCAGGAATGGATTTCCACTTCTGCAATGCCAAAGGTGGAGATAGAGTAACTTTCGCTTGTGTTTACATAAAGAGATCTTTAATAGATAGCATCGGCAGGTTCGACGAAAACTTCAAAGGCTACGGCTTTGATGATGCAGATATGAGTATTAGGACTGTAAAGAGTGGATGGAAACTCGCTATTACTAATAAACTTACAGTTATGCACGGAAAAGGTGGAAATGTCTTCAAACGAGGCTATAATTGGAACACCTCATTCTTTCGTGCAGGTGCAAAGGGTGCTAGGGAAAATCTCGCATACCTAAGATCAATTCATCCTTCTATGGTGCGTAAATAGTTGAATTTAAAATAAATCAAACTAATGGATAAAGAAACTGGTCTCATATTAAGTGCCTGCAGCGTCTCAACAAGGGCGGTGGCTAAGACTTTCTTTCCTGAGCGCTTCAACTTACCTTTCGCTGAAAATGTCCACGGGAAGATCTTCAATGTCATAGATGGAACCTCTAACAAGAATGTAATAGCTGCCCCTCGTGGCTGGGGAAAGACTTCTATCGTAGCCCTTGCTCTCATGGCTCGCTATATCCTCTTCCGACTATGCGGCTTCATAGTCTACATCAACCAGTCTGAAACTGCTGCAGTAATGCAGACGGAGAACCTAAAACGTGAGCTCGTCACAAACCGTGTTATCAAGCATTTCTTTGGTTCTGTCAAAACTCGAGCTGCTGGAGATGATGAGATTGATGAGCAATTCTCCAAGAAGGCCTGGGTCGCTTATGATACCTTTGTTCTACCTCGAGGAGCTGGACAGCAAGTACGTGGAGTCATCTTCAAAAATGACCGTCCAGGACTCATTATTATTGATGACTTGGAAAACAAAGATGATGTTATGAATCCTGATCTGCGCAAGCAGATAAAGACCTGGCTATATTCAGACGTCCTCGAGGCAATTCCTCAGACACATTTAAATTGGAAGGTAGTCTACATTGACACACTCAAGCATGAAGATGCACTTCTTCAACACCTATTAACCTCTGAAAGTTGGGAATCCCTCCGCCTCGAATCTTGCGATGATGACTTTAATTCCACAGCTCCTGAGTTCGTCCCAACTGAGGTCATTAAAGCTAAATGGGAAGCTTCAGTAAAAGCAGGTGAAACTGACACCTTTTTCCAAGAGCATCGTAACCTCCCTATCTCATCCAAAGACTCAGCCTTCCGAGCTGAATACTTTCGCTATTACAACTTACCATCCACTCAATCTATTCGTGAAGGAATAGACATACAGAAATTTGATTCAGAAATTCAATCAGATCAAAACATTGAGACTGTCATAATAGTTGATCCAGCTAAGACCGTAAAGATGCACTCGGCTGAGTCTGCCATAATAGGTATCGGAATAGACCTCACTTCCGCTCGTCTCTACATTCGAGATGCTATCTCCGATAAACTCTATCCAGATGAACTCTACGATGCTATGTTTGGGATGGCTACTAGACTTGGTGCTAAGGTAATGGGAGTTGAGGAGACATCCCTAAATGAGTTTATAAAACAGCCTATTAAAAACGAGATGTTTCGCCGCGGTACTTTCTTTGAGCTCGTATGGCTAAATGCTCGGGGTGGGACTAAGAAAGAACTTCGTGTAAAGGAACTAGTCCCATACTACCGAGGAGGCTACATCTACCACAACGCCTCTTGCTCAACAATTAAGAAGCTTGAACAACAACTCCTTATGTATCCCAGATCTGCTCTATGGGATCTCATGGATGATGAGGCTTACATTATAGAGATGCTCGAACTAGGCGAGCGTTACTTTTCTCCTAGTAATATTCCAGAGGATTCCGAAGCTGAATATGCTGAACTTAATTACGAGAAACCAATAGAAGATTGGAGATCTGTATGACAGTTGCTGAGTCAATTATAGGAGGAATAGCTTTGGCTATTTTTACTGGAATATTAGGACTCTTACTTGGAGGTAAGAAGAAAGTAACTGAGGATAGATTTCTAGATCATGTTAACTCCTCTTTTCCTCATATGGCTTGTCCAATACATGAGACTCAGTTAAAGGCAATAGAAAAGAAGTTGGATAGGATAGATACTAAAATAGATAATCTTCTTGAGAGGTAATTATGGCACAGTCTAGTGCATATAAGCGTAAACTATCTGGCTCAACAGATGGCAAGGCAATAAAGATTACTCAAACAGCTACTGCTGGCGACACTATTCATACAGCAATAGCTGGAACTACAGCAGGCACATATGATGAGATTTGGCTATGGGCATACAACGGACATACAGCTGATGTAGTTCTCACCATCGAGTTTGGTGGAGCAACTGTCCCTGATCAGAATATAGTTGTAACAATTCCATTTAAGTCTGGACTTATTCCGGTTGTTCCAGGACTACTTCTTCAGAATGGAATGGTGGTAAAAGCATTTGCTTCTGTAGCAAATGTTATTACTCTAATTGGCTTTGTCAACGCAATCACGGATTAGATATATGATTAATGTTAAAAAACACTATGGATCACACGCTAGATTTCTTGGGAGTGAATTAACAGCTAATCTTCACAGAAGTTTTAGGATACCGATAGCTGCAAACACTTCAGCTAGGTCTGGAAATTTCGTACGGGTAATGTATCAGGTTCATTCTACACAACAGTGCGAGATTCAGGGATCATCTATACAAATACAAGGAGTTGGTGAGGATTTTGGCGCAGCTCCGGTTAGGTTGACATTTAATAATGGTAGTAACTCAATTATCCCAGCAGTTGGAACATTCGTATTATCTGACTGGATAGCCTTTACGTTTACCAGAACAACAGCTTATCTTATTCATATTACTTTGAATCAAGTTGGTGGAAACAATGGGTGGAGATATCAAGCAGGGGCACCAGTCTCTGAGTACTACAAAGACTCTGTGGCTGATGATGAAACTATGGATCAGAATGTTGCAGGATATACAGATGATCAGTTTTTTCCTCTGGTATGTGGGATAGATGTTGCTGATGTAGCTGAATATAATTATCTAATAAGTCGTCGTGATAGGTTCAGAACAACAGGAATCTCATTAGGCTAATATGTCAGTAATCTTTGATGATATTCCAGATCTAATAATCCTAGATTATGATACTGATATCTGGGAGCCTTCTGAAATATCTACTACTATAGCTCCTACAACCCTAGCTCCTACGACTATAGTCTCAACAACTCCTATTCCTACAACTCTTCCTCCGACTACTTTAGCCCCTACCACAGTAGTTTCCACTACTCCTATCCCAACCACAGTTGCTCCAACTACTTTAATACCTTCTACTACTCCAAGTCCAACTACTCTAGCGCCTACGACTATAATTTCAACCACTGCTCCTCCAACAACTTTATTCCCTACTACGATAGTAACTACCTTAGCTCCAACAACACTAGTAACAACCTTTGCACCTACTACTAGTGTCCCAGTCCCTGTCTTTATATGCACTAAAAAATTAACCTCTTCTATCGAACACGAAATACTAGCTATCTCTCATATTATGACTGATATGCCTCTTCCATCACCGATTATAAAGGAGCTTGAAATAGATGGAGACCTATGTTGGTGATACTGTAAATTTAGATGTAGATACAGCTATAGACCTAACTGGTTACACAGGTCTATACATTAAATTCAGGCGTCCTAATGGCTCGGTAGGGTTTTGGACTGCGGCGATAGATCCACTTGACTCAACTCATATGATCTATCAAACTGACCTAGATGACCTTAACATGGCTGGAGCCTGGACAATTCAAGCTCATGCCGAGGCCCTTGGAGTACATCTTCATGGTAAGTGGTATACTTTTACTGTTCTTACTCCGTTGGCTGAGACGTCTACTCCTCCAACGACGGCAGCTCCTACAACGCCTACTCCATGAGACATATTTATTTTAAATTGAACTGAGGAAGTTATGCCATACATAGTGAAGGGAAATCCTGATTCATGGTCGAGAGTAAACTACAAGGATATGAATTTCGACTACAAATATCCTTATGGTTTAGATCTCAAACCAGACTCTGATTTTCATACTAAACTTCGTAGCAAGATTTGGCAGCGTGCGCAAGAATCTCGGAATGAAATCTGCAAGAGGTTTAGTTCCTGGAGGGAAATAGATAGATCCTTAACAGTCTATATTGAGCCCACAGACGAAGAAGAAACTGTCAAAGAGAAAGATCCCTCAAAGCCTATCTCTATAATCTTCCCTTATTCTTACTCAATGTTGGAAGCCCTTCTAACGTATCTCCAGATGGCTTTCATTCAAGATCCTATCTTCCAATATGAAGGAGTAGAGGACGATGACACTGTTGGAGCAGCCCTTCTTGAACTCTGTATAAGGCTACATTGCAATAAGAATAAGGTCCCTCTAAACCTTCATACTATGTTTCGTGACTCCTTAGCCTACGGAGTAGGAATAACCATTCCTGAATGGACTAGACGTTATGGAAAGAAGCCAGTAGTCCACCAATCAGTCACCGAGTCAGTCTTTGGAGCATCTTCTGCAAAGTATGTAACTATGGAAGATGCTATGTTGTTTGAAGGGAATAAGCTGAGCAACATAGATCCTTATATGTGGCTGCCAGACCCATCTGTAGCCAGCTCAGATATTCAAAGTGGAGAGTTCGTAGGCTGGGTGGATCGCACTAATTACATGAAACTACTCAGTCTCGAAACTGAACCAGATTCTGGCTACTTCAACGTAAAGTATTTAAAAGAAAAGAAAGACCGTCGCTCAATCCTCGCTCTCGATCAAAGTGATCGACAAACAAAGCATGGTGGGTCTACTGAACTAAACCGTTCAATGACTGAGACTGTGAACCCAGTTGATTCCATAAAGATGTATATCACACTTATTCCAAAAGACTGGGAGCTCACCAACTCAGAAGTTCCCGAAAAGTGGTTCTTTGAGCTCGGCTCAGATGACGTAATCATTAGGTGTGAAAAAGCTGACCACAACCACGGAATGTATCCTATATCAGTCGCTTCTCCCGAATACGATGGCTATTCAATAACTCCTATCGGTCGAATGGAGGTGCTCTATGGCTTGCAGCATACTCTTGATTTCCTGTTCAATTCGCACATCAGTAATGTACGCAAAGCGATTAACGACATGCTTGTTGTTGACCCTTATCTTGTCAACATTGAAGACCTTAAGGATCCTAAGCCTGGAAAACTCATACGTCTTCGCAGACCGGCGTGGGGTAGGGGTGTTGAGAAGGTTGTACAGCAGCTCGTTGTTCAAGACATTACACGTCTCAACATTAGCGATTCTTCATACATCACACAGTGGATGAATCAAATCGCAGGCGCTGATCAGGCAATGGCTGGAGTACTTCGTACTGGTGGACCTGAGCGTCTGACAAGTGCTGAATTCCAAGGTACTCGAGGATCTGCAATTAGTCGCCTCCAACGCATTGCTCAGATAATTAGTATGCAAGCAATGCATGATATAGGAATGATGTTCGCTGTCCACACTCAGCAATATATGCAGCAGGAAACTTATGTAAAAATAGTTGGTCGTCATGCTGATGCACTCAAATCTATCTTCGGGCCTAAGCGACAAAATGCCCCTGTAAGCCCTTACGATTTAGCAATAAACTATGATCTAATGATACGAGATGGCTCAATTCCTGGAGGTAACTTCTCTGACACCTGGATAGAGCTATTCAAGACCATAGGTACAACCCCTGAATTAGCTATGCAGTTTGATGTTTCTCGAATCTTCATGTACATAGCTCATCAACTAGGTGCAAAGAATGTAGAGGACTTCAGACGTGTAACTAATCAGATCCAGCCTCAAGTTATGCCTGATGAGACGGTAGCTCGTCAGGTACAAGCCGGCAACTTGATTCCAGCAGGAGTACAATAATGGGAGAGATAGTAGAAATCAATGCTACAAAGGATCAGATAAAGGACTTCCTAGATTCAGTCCTCTGGGCTGACATAACCAGAGAGTGTGAATCTTGGGTCACTGGTTTCCAACGTGAGCAGGATGCAATCGTAGATGACGCAGCCTCAACTAATCCATCTACTGCTTCAGTCCTTCTCCACCTCGGAGACATAAACGGTCGAAAGAAAGCTATTACTTACTTACTCAGCCTCCCTGAACTATTCCTGCAAATCTTAAATGAACGAACTAAGACACCATCCGAGGAGGTTAGCAATGAGTGAAGACGTAGCAAAAGATGTAGCTGAAATGAATGACTTATTCGACGCAATCCTTAAGCCACCAGCATCAACTGAGGAAAAATCTGATGAACCGAAAGAAGAGCCTAAGGATGAAGAAGTTGAGCCAAAAGAAGAGACTGTGGTTCCTGAAGATAAGGAAGAGAAATCTACAGAGCCAGAGCCTAAAGTAGATGAAAAAGTACCTGACGAGAAAGACAAAGCAATAGCGGATCTGAGAAATGAAATTGCAGCTTTGCAGGCAAAGGTAGCTACTCCTCCTAAACCGGAGGAGAAACCAGACATAAAGCCTGCTCTGCCAGATGTCTCAGATCAAGACTTTATCGGAGACTTGGACCTTGACGAAGTAACTCGGGATTCTAAGGAGTTCAATAAAGTCCTCAACAACATTTACAAGAAGGCCAGACTTGATGGAGAACAAGCAATAATAAGCCGACTTCCGGAGTTGATAACTTCACAAGTGAATGCTATCAACACTATGCAGAAGGCGGTGGAGGAATTCTATACAGCTAATGAAGACCTCAAGGCTTTTAGTAAAGTTGTTTCTGTTGTAACTCAAGAACTCGCGCAGGGCAATAAGGAACAGACTCTAGATAATCTAATGACTAACGTGGAGTCTGAGGTGCGCAAACGACTTTCTTTGCCAAGGAAAGCCGCTGAGAAGAAAGAGGATCCTCCTAAAAAGGAAGTTCCTCGACTTCCTGGCAAGAGTTCCTCCGCAGGAAAGTCAACAACCGAAACCAAAATCAAGTCTCTCGAAAGTGAGCTTGAAGAAATGAACAAGGTTATAGGGAGATAACTCTTATGGGTCTTGAACAGAATGAAGCTCAGCAGTACAGAGAGATCCCTGATAAGTACGTTGAGCCGAATGCAAACTATCAGATGAGAACGTGGGACTATGTTCTTCGTCCTTCATCTCAAGGTGCAGGCGGCCCGATAATTATCACGCTTCCTCCTGTCTCTGAGGCAAAGGGTCGATTCTATTCGATCATCTGTCGCGCTGCAAGCGCTGTCAACACAATAACTATCACTGACAAGAATGACTCTGAGTGCTGGACTGCTGACATAGTCCTGGACGGCAAGTGTGACAGAGTTCTACTCTACAGCGATGGTCTGGCATGGATGGCATTGGGTCTTAATCCTGGAGATTGGCCAGGTGCTTCAACGACTGGCGCTCCTGGAACGGCAACAGCAACAACCCTTGCTCCGACTACATCGGTTCAGATATAATCATTAGTCACATTTAAAATAAATGTGACTTAACACATGAGGTGAATATGTTTCTTGGAATGAGAGGTAACGATGACTGGGTTGCCGACCAGAGGCCAATGAATTGGAGACAACAGATACTCTATTTGTATCCTAATGGCTCCGCGCCCTTAACGGCTATCCTTTCTATGATGGGAAGTCAATCAGTGGATGATCCACAGTTCCATTGGTGGACTCAGTCTCAAAGTGCAGTATCAGGAGCAGTAGCTGGTGTATTTACTCTCCCTGATCTCTCTGTGGCCTACGCTGCAGGTGGTGTGGCTGGAGATATCGTCTATGTCCAGATCACAACTGTGCTTGGTAACAGAATTCGCGAAGGTCATCAGATTCTCCTCCGCGATGCTTCTGACTTCACAGTCGATGTAGTTGGCAAAGTCACTGGAGTAACCAGAGGCGCTGTCAACACTGTGTTGGCTGTGAAACTCTTGGAAGCTGACGATAACTCAACAACTCACGATCTCAGCGATTGCGATAACTTCAAAATTATCGGCAACATCAATCCTGAGGGTGGTGAGATGCCTGATGCTATCGCACTCAACCCTGTCAAGGTGTATAACTACACCCAGATTTTCCGTACTCCTCTTTCATTAACTCGAACTGCAAAAAAGACCAAGCTTCGTACTCCTGACCAGTACCAGAAGGCGAAGTCTGAAGCTCTTGAAATGCACTCGTGGGAAATGGAACTGGCATTTCTGTGGGGAATACGTACTGAGAACACTGGAGACAACGGGAAGCCTGAGCGCACCACTATGGGTGTGATCAACTTCATTCGACAGTTTGCCCCCCTAAACTGCGATGACTTCTCTACTAATGCTACTTATGCTGGTCTAGCATGGGCAGCTGCAGCGGGTGGATTGCTCTGGTTTGACAACATGCTGGAGCAAATCTTTAGGTTTGGAGCGACTGAGAAGCTTGCTCTGTGCGGATCGGGTGCTATACTTGGACTCCAACGTCTAGCACTTGTCCACGGACAGATTCAGCTTCAGAACGTTCCCAAAGCCTATGGTATGGAGATTTTGAGGTGGGTAACTCCGTTTGGTTCTATCTATCTCAAAACTCATCCACTCTTCAGCCATGATGCTACAACTCGTAACATGATGGTCTTGCTTGAACCGAAGGAACTCACCTATCGTTACATTGACGATACTCAGTTCTACAACGAGGCTAATGCCAAGTCGCATCCTGAGGGATACGGCGGGAAACGTCTTGATGGCACGAACGAGGAGTTCCTCACTGAATGTGGCCTTGAATTTGGCCTCTCCGAGAAGTGTGCTGTACTCAACGGCGTCGGACTTGATAGTGTCGTTTAACTTTGTACCCAGTAGCTAACCTCCGGGTACATTGGCCGGGGCAGGTAGCCGACTTGCCTGCCTCGGCACTTAAATGAGGACAGTATGAACCTAATAGACATTCGTACACAGTTTAGAAATATCTCAGGGCGTTACGACTTAGTCAACGATGACTTCAGCGATAATGGAGCTAATTTCTTTATCAATGAAGGGAGTAAGTGGCTGGATCGTAAAGTCGAGACAACTAAGTCCTGGGGAACTTATCCAGTTATTAAACCACTCGGAACCTGGTACGTTAGGTTTCCTTATGCAAGAGCTGTGAAGGAAGTCTGGATGACAACTGTGGAAGGGCGTACTCAGTTGACAAAAGTTAGACTTCAAGACATGATGGCTAATTACTTCACAACTATTCCGGCCGAGTGGACTAATGGAACGCCTCTATATTATAGTCCTACAATAACTCGCTTGATTCCAGAAATCCTAACTCCTGCAATGATAGCTACGTTAGATGACTATATTGGGATAGTTAGTCCAATCTCTAACGTATTCAACACTGTTATATTTTCTAGTCCAGTGGATCAAGAAACTCTGTTTGAAATAACTGGGTTGTTTTACTCTAAGGCATTAGCACTAGACGCTGATGAGAACTTCTGGTCTCAAGTACACCCACTTATTCTTATCCAAGCTGCTATCCTCCAAACTTACATCATCAGCGGAAATCGTCCTATGATGAAGAACTATGCTGAGAACCTCGGAGATCAACTCAAGGATCTTGGCATGGATCTTGTGGAACAGATCATCGCTGAAATAGATCAAATGGAAGGATAACATGAGACTGATACCTACAGGACGTTGAGGGCACTGCAGGCCTCAGTTGGAGGTAAGAAATGCCAGTATCAATACAGAAGTCAGGCAGCGGCTACCGCGTGTCCACTCCCCACGGAGTGAAGGCAAAGCATACAACGAAAGCCAAAGCGGAGGCGCAGAAGAGATTACTCAACGCAGTCGAACATGGGTGGAAACCCTCGAAGACCTCTAAACATCACTCAGCTTGTGATGGAAAGTTTATAGATGACAGGAGACATCTGTGATAACTGATGCTGAAAGACGAGAGATTATTGAGCAGGTTAAGGAAGAAATTCTATTAGCAATTCCTGATATTATAGGAAACTTAATGACTAATCATATGAGCTTGATTAGGATAAATAAAGATTTCTATGACAAGCATAAGGAATTTGCTAGTAATAAAGATGCTGTGGCGTCGATAGTTGAGATGATAGAAGGACAGAATCCAGGAATGGATTATAAAGAGATTCTTGAGAAAGCTGTGCCACTAGTAAGGGAACGTATTAAGACTGTTAAATCTCTCGATATGAAATCTGCTCCTAGACCAAGCAGGAATATCTCTCATCTTGAATTTAAAGGTAATGGGGAACTATAATGCCTACACTACAAGATGGAACCTTTTCATTCACTATTGGATCAGAGGACTTGGCGCGAGGACTTAGACCATCTAAACGAAGTCCTCGCAATACAAAGTTCCTCACCAAGTGTGCTGGGGCTGTAGGACTGGACAATGTACTTCAAGCGCTTGCAGATATTACTGGAGATCGAATAGACACTTCAGCCCTTGCAGGTGTAGCTCATCCATATCCACAGTTGTTCGTATTCACTAATGTAATAATGGTCTGTTTGTCTACTCGAATATACGAGTATGATGGAACGTCTCTTACATTACGCTTGGACATAGGTGCTCCTAACGCAGGTATTTCATGGTCAGCTGTGGATTTCTTCGATTACATCTATATGAGCAATGGGAAGGTAGTTGTAGTGCGAAGCTCTGAAAGCAAAGCCTGGACTGTAACTACTTCCTTACCTCTTGCTAGCGGAATATGCAATCTTAATGGTCAAGTACTCATTGGTGCTCCTGATGTGGAGTGGTAATAATGTCTCCTTATGTTGTTGAGTTTAATTACACACTTCCTGCTTTAAGCATATCTCCTGGGAATATAGCTTATATAAGGATCTATGAGCAGGTGCTTATAGCAGATCCAGTGTTAGAGCTTAGAAGTCAATTCTCATATAATCCAGCAGTTCATGTAGGATCTAATTATATGAGGTATGAGACTGAAGTCCCAGGCCCTCATGTGCATTATATCTATGGATACTTTCTTGTAGGGATGGAAGCTATTGAACAGCTCCTTATGGCTCCTATAACAGCTACTGCTGTTCCATTAGCGGAGGTCTCCTCAACTGATAATTCTGGGACTCCAGTAGTTCCTCATGATAGATGGGGAGTAGGCACAGGTCCTTGGAATTTCACTAAGCAATATAATAAATGGGCTTATCTTAATAATCCGCGCTGGTTAGTTAATGGGAGAGTATTCGTTCACGGAGGGCCTGACGACTATAATGGGAGAGAAAGTTTGGAGCCTCAGTTATGGACTCCTACTGATAGGACTGGACGTTCAAGAGGAACATTAAACAGACATCATCAATGTGGACACTGGCATCAGCCTGTAGCTATATCACCTACAACCTTAGCTCCTACTACTATACCATTTGGAGGTTTTACATATGAAGGATGGCTTAGTTGTCCTCAGTTTATTCTTCCATCTCCAGATACTCCTGGTCAAGTATGGTATATAACTTCTCTCGACGATGAGCCAGATGATTACTTTAGAGTCATAGAATACTTTGATGGGGCTGGATATTATTGGGATAGTGTATATAACTTTCTTCATACTGACGTAGAATCTTGGGAACACTGGCAGGAGCCTGATGGAGGAGTCGCTCAACGTGGAGCTATCTCAGTTGTAGCATTTATAGGTAATGATGATGCTGTAAATGCCTCAAGTTACTATCTCGAAACTTGGGTATTTAACAATGGGACTTTGTTAAATCATACTATAACTCCTGCAGGCCCAGCTTATGCATATGGACAGATAATAATCTCTAATATGGACTCTAAACTTTGTGCAATAGATAGTGCTGGAAATATTCATGTAGCCTTAAAGACTTTCAAAGGAGGTGTGTATAGAATATATGACTTTAGATCTACAGATAATGGTGCAAGCTTTAATCCAGTATTAGTAAGATCAGGAGTAAGTGGATCTTATAATAACTTTAAAGACTTAGGGGTCTTTAGTGATGGTACTCTCTATATCAGAGAGGGATGGATTATGCTAACATCTGCAGATAATGGTGCAACCTGGGGATTGTTAGGAGGCTCTGGTGACATAGGTTTATATATGTCATCAGATACTTGCTATATAAATGATACTTTCTTTACTATAGGCTGTGATTATAATGGGCCTCCTTATAATGACGTTCTTTTACTAAGATCAGTTAATGGACTAATATATAGTACAGTCCTAACAATACCAGGACTATGGACTACTCTATCTGGATGTGATATGCTCTATGATGGAACTTATTATTATCTAGCTGTAATGTTTAGAAATTCTACTGTAGGAAAACCTGCTGGATATACTAGAATATATAGAAGTGACGATGGGATAACTTGGGTTTTAATTTCTACTATAGTCGACGAATCTCAATTAGGCGTACCTTCCAGATATGTTGCATGGGACGCTTTGTTATGGCCCACTCAAATAATCAAATCGGGTAGTGATCTATTCTATTGCTTTTATTATGGATCTATGAGCGCACCAGCTCATGGAGGCGCTAGTGTTTATTTAATGAGTATTTGGAAATCCAGTGACAGCGGAGTAACATGGGAAACTGTGCATACTCCTTATTATGATCTAACTAGAACTCCTGCATCAGATGTACCTTGCGGGGCTTGGGGGTAAAGATGGCAAATCAAGCATCAAATCACATAAAGTATTTATTAGCAACTGGGGCAGTAGACTTTCTCAACGATCAGTTTATCATAATCCTTATGGAATCTGGCTTTGTGTTTGATAAAGACACACATGAGGAATATGTAGACGTATCAGCGAGCGAGATTCCAGCTGGTAATGGATACCTTCAATTCACTAAAGTCCTCGCCGGAGTAGCAGTTGCTGAGGATGATGTAGATGATCGCTGCGAAGTTACTTGGACTAATCCTGCGTGGATAGCTGCTGGTGGAGATATAGGCCCTGCCTCAGGTGCTATCATCCTGGATGATACAGTAGCTAATGATCCGGTAGTTGGCTACATAGACTTTGGTGGTGACTATACTCAGGCCGATGGTGGAACTGCTACATTGTCAGGTGTTGAAGTTAGAATTCAGTAGGAGGAAGTAATGGCTACTACACTAATTCCTACTACTCTATTCGCTACAACTTTAGCTCCTACAACCATAGCAGCTGATGATGTAACTATTGTATGTGATCCTATAGTACTCACTTTCGTCAAGCCTCAGGGAGTACTCAGTCACATTCCAGGACCTATTGACCATGACTTAGATTATCTTCTTGATATAAGTGATGATCCTATTGTTATCACATTATCCCAAGAAGGCTCTATTAGTGGAATGTCTTCTGGTGATTATAGTATTCCAATTACTATATTCATAGAAGGTTCATTGGTTGTAGGTACAGTCATCTCCTGTAATCCAATAGTAATAACTCTCGAAGTCTCTCCAGTTGCAGAAATGATCCTTCAATCAAACGTCTGCAACTTTGTAGCGTGGTCTCAGATTGGGCATCTGAATTTTGACATAACCAAGACCAATGAAGCTGGTAAGATAGTGATGGATTGGCGAGGGTGTGTTAATGAGATACTTAAGCTGGGAAACTCAGCTGTGGTATACGGAGGAGATGGAGTAGCTATTCTGACGCCTTCTCAAAATAAGTATGGGAAGCAGACTATTCATCGAATAGGATTGTTGAATAAAGAGGCAGTAGCTGGGACTGAGTATGAGCATTACTTCATTGATAAAAAGTATAGGTTGCATAGGATTACTCAGCAGAATGGACTAGAGCTACTTGACTATTCTGAGTATTTATCTCTATTGACTAATCCAAAGTTAGCTCTAGACATTTCGGAGAAGCTGCTCTACATCTGTGATAATGTCTATGGATTTGTCTATGGGACTCAAACTAAGAGTTTTGGCGAGGGGCCTATAAACATTACTGGAGTAGGTTATCAGGGAACAACTCTCTATGTTACTTCAGTTGGGACTATTAGGATTCCAAAGTTTCATGTTACTACAGATATGTACGACTTAGGTACACGAAAGCCTAAGACAGTCCAGGAGATAGAACTAGGGACTGATCTTACAGTTGGTCTCGAGGCTAAGATTGAATCTCGACTTAGTAACAAACTCCCATTCATTAGTTCTCGGTGGGTTCTAGTTAATCCTACTGGTCGAGCATTCCTTCCATGCTACGGGATTGAGTTTAAGTTTCATGTAAGATCATTTATGTATGAGTACTTTGAGCTTGATTACTTAACAATTAAAGGAACCATGCATGAGTATGAATACCTAGAGGCAATAGGAAACTCTGTCAGGAATGATCCGATAAGTTAAATTTATTTTAAATGCGACTGGTGAAGAATGGTTATTAGACTACTTCCGAATCAAGTACCTAAGTTATGGAATCAGATAAAGTACGCAGTAGTTAATACAGACAGAGTTAGTGAGAAGGACATGCCTAGGTATTTGAATGACTTACTGCACGCACTCTTGAGTGACAAAGCTCAGTGCTTTATTAGGTTTGATGAAGATAGAATGTTGAAAGCTTTGTGTATTACTAAGATTGGATTAGATGAGTTGTCGGGGGAGAGGTCATTAGTATTACAATGTCTATTCTCGTATCAGAGAGTCCCTGAGCAAGAGTGGAAGGATAACTTGGAATTCATAGAGTTGTTTGCTCGGAAAAGTAAATGTAAGTCTATTCTTGCATACTCGGAGAATCAGAGAATTTTTGACTTGGCCAGTAGCACTAATTTTGAAGAACGCTTTAGATGTTTTATAAAGAGACTGGAGGACTAGCATGGGTGGAAGTGGGTCAACTACTACTAACATAGTCAGATATGCACCTTATTTAGAGAGTAGACACATAACATACTTAGATAAGGTAAATGCATCTGTTAACCTAGCCATGGTTGCATCTCCTTACGCGGCTTACACAGCAGTAGACTTTGACGATGCTTTGTATGGCGCTGGATATGCAATAGGTTCATTCCCGTCCCTCTATGATATGTATGGGAAGTTTATGGCTGGTCTGGATATAGAAGTGTTGTTTGACGAAGCGTTTGAGGAAACTATAAATGGCACTGTAGTCAGCAACGCTATATCACAAGAAGCTAGCATCCTAGAAGATGACATGGAGAATAACATCCTTCCGAGGTTTAAGGAAGGAATGAGAGATATTAACTCCGTAATGAGTTCTACATTTATAGTTGGCCAGGCTCAGCTCGAAGCAGAACGACTTAAGGCTATTTCTAGATTCAGCGCAGACCTCAGAGCAAAGTTACTTCCTATTGTAACTGAAAGGTGGAAAGCTCATCTTAATTGGAATAGTGATGTTGTTCAGATGTATGCACAGATTGCAAAGTTCGCTATATCGGTTAAGCTTGATACAGATAATCAGAACTTGGAAATGGCTGCGAAGGATGTCCTCTGGCCATTTAATGCTCTACAGTATCAAACTGCTGCGCTTGGAACTCTGAGTGGAGCAACTAATACTTCGTCAGATACTGCTGGTGGATCGAAGACGCAGAGAGTGATAGGAAGCTCATTAACAGGAGCAGCGAGTGGAGCTATGATAGGAGCACAGATTGGATCAGGTGGAGGTTTTATAGGCGCTGGTATTGGAGCATTAGTAGGCTTAGCAGCTGGTTTGTTTTAGTTAAATTTATTTTAAATTGGACTGGAGATAGTTATGGTTAACGGAGTCTTTGGATTAGGATCTGACTTTATTGCTAAGTTAGGTCAAGGAATGGCTGGGCAAGGAATGGCAGCACAGCCTGGATTTCTACAAAACTTATTTTCCAATAGATTATTCCTCCAGATGCTTGGCGCAGCTGGAGCTGATCTCTCACAGGGCACAGGAGGAAAGCATACTCTTGAAGCTCTCACTAAGAACTTAGCTGGAGGTAGTTTTAAGGAGCTAATGGGAGCGTTGATGAAAGGAGGAGCTGATGCAAAGATGACCATTGGAGGAGATGGAAGTGTGTCGTTGAAGACTGCCCCTGGTACAACGCAAGGTACTCAACCTCAAGTCCCATCAGTAACTCCTAACGTATTCAATCCTCAGATACCTACTACACCAGCAGGCTCTCAGCCTATTGGATCGTCTGGGACTCAGCCTAATAACTTCTCTGACATAATAGGTCAGATGATGCTTGGTAAAAGTTTTTTCGCGCCTAGTCTGTCAGGATTGTCAGCGTCTGACTTGGCAGGCTTAGGCCCTGAAGAAATTGCGCAGGCGCTGACCTTGAAAGGGAACTTTGATGAGTTAGGTATGCAACGGCTTAGGGATATCTCTGATGCAATGTTCAGAGGATCACAAGTTAGTGATTGGGCAGAGCAGAGGAGATTGGCTGCTAGTGGACAGGATGTTGATAGAACACAAGCAGAGACTGCTCGACTAAATGCTATCAGAGCACTTGCTGATGAGATGAGAGAATCTCCTATAGAGATTCCAGGTATTGGAAAAGTCGATCTTAAGTCCTTTAACGCTTTGCCAGAGAAAGCTAAGGCATATGCTTTCTATGTATTTGATCAGAAGAAGAATAGTAGAGCCCCACTGGTATATGAAGCGTGGGAAGCTCAGATTGATGCTCCTACTTTGAAAAAGTACTACGATCTTTCTAAAACAGATTCTGGGTTTAAAGAGTTTCTTATGGAGTATCAAGAGCGTGGATCTACTAAAGTAAGTAACTATATGACTCCTGAAGCGACTGCCTTATCTAGAGGTAAAGCTGAGCCTTGGGTTCAGTTGCAAGATCCTAAGCTGATAAATGCTGAAGTATTTAGTCATCCTGAGTATGAGGCAGCTAAGGATAGTTATGATCTTGCCATGCTATCAGATAACAAGGATAAAAGAGATGAGGCTAGGACGGAGTTTGCTCTTGAGACCGCTAAGATTAGAAAGAAGGTAGTCCTTGGCATGATAGCTGCTGGAAAAGGTACTATTAAAAATATGTATCTTAAAAATGGAAAGATGGTAATTGAAGTAATTAAAGAGAATGGTGAGCCTACGGTGGTGTCTTATGCCCTTGACTGATCAGATGGATCTTGAGCTGGAGAAGTATTATAGAAATAAGTCTATAAAAACTAGTGAGCCTGTGCAAGCCTCTACTGATGATATTGATACTCAGCTAGAAGCTTATTATAGGAAGAAGAAAGTCTCTTCAGCTCCTCCACCAAAACCTAAGGAAGAGCCTAAGCCTATGACTCTTCCTCCAGAGAGAAGATCTGTAGGAATTCTTCCAGTTCCAATGGAGATGGGAAGAGAGGGTGGAGGAGAATGGGGAGGAGGACGTTTAGCTAAGCCTTTAGAAGGTCCTGCTAAGTCAGTAGAAAGTTTTATTGAAGGTGTTGGAGAGGCTCTTGATCCTAGACCAATAATTACTGAAACTTATAAGCGTTGGAAAGAAGGGGACCTTCCTGGAATGGCCGAGATAATTTCGGGAGGGTTTGTTAGTAAGGATTTGCTTGAAGGAAAGACTACTGGAATATCTGGGATAGAAAAACTTAATGTCGGGGCCAAGGCATTGCTAAAAGGCAATCCAGTTGAGGCCGCTAACGAAGCAGCTAAGGCTATTCCTTTCTTCGGACCTATGCTTGAAGCAGTTCAGTATTATTTAGATCAGGGAGAGTATGCTAAGGCTGCTGGGCTAACTACTGGAATACTAATTCCTTTTAAGGCTGGACAAATACTTCATAATATAAGGATGGCAGAAGCATCAGCTAAGGCTGCTAAAAGGTATGAGAGAGTAGCGGTTGATACGTCTAGACAAGAAGCAGCTATTTCTCAAATGCCTGAAGGTTCTCAGAAAGAAACAGCTACTGCTCAAGTTGAGAAGGTCAAGAAATCTAACAAAGCTAAGGCTGAGAAAATAGTTCAAGAGGAAGCTCAGAAGGCAGTCGTCAAAGCTGATGTAGCTGCGAAGGCTAGACAAGTCAAAGAACGAAAAAAGATGAGAGCTGTTCCTGAGATTGCGAAGGAGACTAAGGCTGAGGTTCCTACAGTTCCAGAGAAATCCATAGAAGACATTATGGCTCCGGTGAAGGAGCTTGAAGCGCAGCAGAAGGCTAAAGGTGAGCCTATTAGGGTTAAAGTTCCTTCTGTGATGAGAGTGTCAGAAGTCCCATCCAAAATAAATGAGACTCAGTGGGTTAAGGAGAATGCTCCTGATATTTATAGAGAAGCGGAGCGTCGTACTAGGGAGCGTACATCAGAGATATGGGATGAAGCGAGGAGACAAACTGAGAGGGCTAAGATAGCTCAGGAGAAAGAGTTCATTATTCAGCCTGATGAATATGCAGCGCTGGACGCTCACTTCGATGATTGGACTGAAGTGCCTACGAGTGAGTTGGTAGAGTTCTTACAGAATAGAAGGAGAGGGAAAGTTGAGCCGTCTAAGAGGACGCCTGAAGTGTTTGAGGATGAAGCTACGTTGGAAAGGGAACTAGCGGAGATAGAAGCAGAGTTCACACCTGACAAGATGGAGATTAAGAAGGGAGTCCCCGCTGCTACACCTTCTTTGTCTAAGGTCGAAGCACTTAATGCAGTCAGAGAAAAGTTAGATACTCTACGTAAGCAGCAAGAAGCAGAAGTAGATGCATTCTTAGACGATATTGACTTGGGATTAGGAGTAGAGGAATCACCTGGATTGGTTGGCGAGGTTAGTCCATTTAGAACTGATCCGAGCGCTACTAAGGCACAGTCAATAGCTTATGGAAAGAATCCTTTGGTTGCAGCTAGTATGGAAGAGCTGACCAATCCATCTGCGCCAAAAGATCCTATGATAACAAGTCATAAGTTAATGAATGACTTTAACAGATGGCTTGATGGCGAGGAGGTTAGTGTAGAGCAGACGAGGAATTTTCTAAGTGACTTAGCATCAAAGACAGATGACTTCAAATGGACTTTCATGGATGAGTTAGGGAACTTGGATGTTGAGGCGTTTAGTGAGTGGAAGGATTTTATTAGCGAAGGAGCGAAGTGGGCTAGGAAGACAGAGAGAGGAGGAGTGAGGAGTACACTGACTAGTTTGTATATGGGCTTGCCGATAGATGAAGCTTGGAATCAGATGAAAGTTTGGTACTCGGCATTGAGGAAGGCAGCTGAAGTGAAGTTACCTAATAAAGTTACTGGAGCACAGCTAAAGAATACTTTTGTAAGTAAGAATAGTAAAGGAGAAGACGTATTTAATAAAGGAGTTACCGAAGCTGAATGGAGGGCTATAGGTCTAGAAGATATCTATAGACCTGAGGCCTTGATAGAAAAAAGTGAGATATTAAAGAGGATAGATGAGAGTACTGTAGAGTTTAAAGATGTTATATTAGAAGATAAGCCTCATAAGAATTTCGTAGAGTGGGCTAGAGAAAGAGGATTAGATACTAGAGAAAGAGAGGCTTATGAAATATATGAAGATGAGTATGGAGTAAAAGCAGAAAGGACTAAATTCTCCTCCTATCAAGAACCTGGAGGGAGTAATTATAAAGAGTTGTTTGTGACGGCTCCTGCTACTAAAACATCTGACTGGAATAAGGCTTTTAGAGTAGTAGAGCAAGATGGTAAGTTTAACATAATGTCTCCAGACGGAGAGTTATTTATTCCTAGAGATAGATTATATAATACTAGAGAAGAGGCCTTAGCGAGGATAGCTAGAGAAAAAGACGTATCAGTAGAAGAAGGTATGAATAAAGTTAGTACTCCTAAATGGCAAGACGGCCACTCCGACTACTCAGACATAGAAAATCCTATTGTTAGATTGAGGATGAATGATAGAGTAGATGCACAAGGTAATAAAGTTCTCTTCCTCGAAGAACTTCAACCTCCTGTCCCTGACCAGCAAGCTAAGATGCCTCCTGCTTTACAAAAAAGATGGCGTGAAATAGGAATGAAGAGGGCTATTAAGTATGCACTAGATAATGGATATGATAAGGTAGCGTGGACAACTGGGGAGATGCAGGCTAATAGGTATTCACTTGATAAACAAATTAGTAGTATTGATTACTGGAAAAATTCAGATGGAACATATCAACTATGGCCTAACGGAGTACAGCAAGCTGACTTTAGCCATATTCCAGCTGAAAGACTTCCTGAGTATGTAGGTGCTGAAGTAGCTCAGAGGATTATAGGTAATGAAGGTGAGTATGCACGAGGTGATGTAGAGTATGCAGCTATGTTATATCAGCGTAGAATAGGTAGAGATCATCTTCTTACTGAAGAGGCTCATCCTGATGGTGGCTATATCTCTAGATATTCTGAAGAGTTTAAGAGTTCTCCAGAATGGAAATCTTATGTAGATGGAAAGACTCTACAAGGACTTGACCTTAAGAATGAAGAGAAAGGTCTCCGCAAACTCTACGACCAAGGCCTTCCTAATGTAGCAAAGAAGTTAGGAGGAAGAGTTGAGAGTGTTGAGTTACCTAGTGGTCGTAGTGCAGAAACATTTGAAGAGTTTCAATCTCGTATGGTTCCAGAAGATAGAAATGCTCCATTAGAAGTTCAAAGAAGATGGTATGACGAGATAATTCCTGACAATAGAAATAGATTTATAACAGTCTCCTCCATCTCTCTCGAACCTTTCAAATCTAAAATAGGAGAAGGATTTTCACTTTATAGTGGGATACCTATTGATGAGATAGTCAAAAGACTAGGCAAAATTCATCCTGCTACGTATCCAAAGACTATTCAAAAGACTATGGCTGCTATAGCCTATGAGCTAAAGGTTACTGATATATTAGACATATTTGCTGGAATAGGAAATATAGGAAAGCTGAAAGAATATGGATACACTGGAAATATTAGAGCTAGCGAAATAGAACCTAAATGGGGAGGGGAGTCTACTAAATCACTTCATAAGGCTAGAGGAGTTGATGAATCTTATATAGGAGATTCTAGAAAACTTCCTATTGCAGATGAATCTGTACAAGCTATTTTTACTTCTCCTACTTATGGAAATATGATGGCTGCGAGGTCTCCAAGTAGAATAGATACTTATCAGGCATTAGCAGGAGGTAAACTAAAGAAAGGTAATACTGGAGGAGAAGTATGGGGACCTGAATATGAGAAGCTACATAGAGAAGCGTATGATGAAGCTTATAGGATAGTTAAGCCTGGAGGCTTCTTTGTTCTTAATATGAAAGATAAGCCAGTTTCTGCAGTAGATGCAAAAAATAACTGGATTCCAAAGAGAGGATCTACAGTAGAAGTTAGAGATAATGTGATGAAAGCTACTGACTGGCATATAAGAGCTTTGGAAGATGCGGGATTTGAGTATATAGAAACTATAACTGTTGAGGAGGCTAAAGCTGGATCTGCTACTCAGCTATATCTTAGACGCTATACTACTGGGACTGAAAATATAGTTGTTATGGGTAAGCCTGATCAGGCTGGAAAAGTAAGAAGTTTAAAAGCTAATAGAATAAGGAGTATGTTGGATATAGAAAAATCATGGAGTGGTAAAGGCCAGATGTTATACTCAGGCATACCTCTTAATAAACTCCTAGAAGTTGGAAAGCTCTGGAAGAAGTATAGTGATGATTATGAATTAGCAAAACACATTCCTTTTAAAGTCCAACTTCAAACATTCAGAGAAAACTTTAACAAACACTGGCTATCTCAATCTGGAAACATTCGTAGAGCACTTGAGCAATATGGAGATAGAGGACATGAGATCCTCCAAGCGCAGCTAACGACCAAGAATGGGCATCCAAGAGCTGTGAATAAACATAGACAGTTGATCAAAGAGTACGATCATGGACTAAGTAAAGAGCTCCGTGATATTAGGGATCAACTAATCCTCGCCGAACGTATGCTTTCGATTTCAAAGACTGAGTCTGGAAAGAAGATGAAGTATCCAGAGGCATTTACTCCAGAGAGGTCTAAGATAATTAGTGAGGCGATAGGATCAAAGACTATAAATGGGATTAGAGACCTTACACCAGAAGAAGTTGCTAAGATCAGAAAGTCTACTGAGGCATACTTTGAACATCATAAGATGTTGATTGAAGATAGGTACAAAGCTGGACTAATTGGTAAGGAGGAAAGGGATAACTTAATTGCGAATAACTTTGAGAAGTTCAGAAATGTAAAGGATATTACACCAGCTAATACGTTTGATAGAAAGAGAGAGGTGAATGTAGGAGGGAAGAAAATTCAAGTATATGACTCAGGTATTGATACACTAGCAAAGGGAAGGACTACTGATATACTTGAAAAGAACTCAGCGCTATTAGCGTTGGAGGAGATGCATAGGACGTATGCAGGACTAGCTAACAATGAAGCTATGACCTTAATTCTCGACACAGCACGTAGAGATCCTAACAATCCTTTTGCAAGAGTCAGCGAACCACAAGTTATTGAATTAGCTGAACAGCCTAAGAAGAGGACTGAGCTGGTTAGATCTATCCATATTAAGAAGAATGAACTAGCAATGTCTGACTATGAATATAAGGCTAGGCTTAAGAAAGAGACAGGACATACTAGTACGAAACAGTTGACTGATAAACAACTGGCAGCCTTTGATACTTCACTAGGAGGCCCTTCCAAGGGATATGCTAAGGGATCAGGACAGAAGATTCCTAAGGGTTGGAAGAGGCACTTTGTATATGAGAATGGGGCGAGGAAGATTGTATGGCTAGAGCCGAAGTTCTCTGGAGAGTTTATAACTAGTGGTAATGATGTGTCAGGGGCATTAGCTAAGACATTAAAGTGGCTGACGCTCACACCAGTGGTGAGGACATTTGCTACTACTATTGAGCCTGTATTTGCATTAGCTAACTTCCCTCGTGATATAACTCATGCACTGTTCGCTGCGAGAACATTTGAGAATGGGAAGTATAAGAGCTTGTATCAAGTTACTCATCCAACATCTATTCTTAAGATGCCAGCTGACTTTAAAGCAGTATTCAAAGATGCATTTAAACGTACTGGAAGATATAATGACTACATAGATGATGGCGCTGGAATGGACTTCTTGGTTGTCCAAGGAAGGCCATGGAAGAGAGGACTGAGACTAGAGAATGTCTTTGATAAGGCACTAGATTTCTTTGGTTATCTTAATGAAACATCTGAGATACTAACTAGACTCGCTGTGAGAGAAAGAGTAATCAAGAATGAAGCTGCTAAGGCAGGAATCACAGTTGAGCAAGCACTTAAGGATACAAAGATTAGAAAGAAAGCTTCATTCGCTGCACTGGATATGATGAACTTTGGAGACACAGGAGGATTCTCCAGGGCTATTAACAACGTGAGTCCGTACTTCAGTGCAAGGCTTACTGCTACTAGATCATTGTTTAGGACTTTCAAGCCAGGCAGTGGGACAGCAGCTGAGAACTGGTTGAAGATAGCTACGTTTGGTAGCTTGATTACTGCTCTGTATATAGGAAACCACAAGAAGAATCCCAAGACTATGGAGCAACTAAGAGGTGATGGAAGGAACTTAAATTATTTAATTATACCTCTTGGTGACCAGTTTGGCTATCCAGATCCTGAGACTAAGCAGATGAGATATCCTTATATAAAGATTCCTATTGATAGCTCTCAGGTATTCTTTAAGACTTTGTTTGAGGCGCTTACGGATAAGTGGTTAGGGAAAGAAGTAGATGCGAATAGAGTTATTCAAGCCCTTAAGAATTCCAGTCCTGTGGATGTGACGGCTTATCCGCCACTTGCTAGTGCACTAACTGGCTATTGGCTGAATAAGGATTTCTGGAACGCTCAGGATATATGGAAGCAGACTGATAAGCCACTACCGTTAGCACAACCGAAGTGGATAAGCGGGGAGAAAGTTGGGAGGTCTGAAGAGGAATACCTTCCAGGGAAAACTCCTCAGTTCTTTGTTGACTTAGGGAAGGTAACTGGGCTGAGTCCAGAGCGTGCTAAGTATATGGCGGAGGAACTTTATACAAGTGATAGTACGTATGCTAAGTTGTTACTCTATGGATATGAAGAGGTGCTTAGTCAACTCCCAGAGGACTACAGACAACAAGTGTTAGCTGATGCACTGTCAAAGGTTCCAGGGATTAAGAGGTTCTATGGAGTAACTAATCCTCAAGCCAAGGGAATGGTTGAGTATAGGAAGTTAGCTGAGAAGGAAGATGCTGTGCTGTGGACACAGAATAGAGGATTAGATGAGAGGATGAATAGGTACTTTAATGCCACGCAAGCAAATCCAAAACAGAAGTCAGATCTTAATCAGGAAGTGATTGACTATATTTCTGGCTTCAAGGATAAAGAAATTAGGAAGAGAATGATAGATGATTATAAATTTACTAGATCCATTAGACAACTTCCTAATAGACAATTCTGGCTGAATATGAAGAGGCTTGGGATTGAGCAGAGGGCTGAGTACTATTTGTGGAAGATGAGAAATTCACCTCAGGATGAGATAGATCAGATCAATAAAGAGTCTGCAGTTATAATGAGAATAGGTGGGATTATTACTAAGGAATTTAGACATAAGGTTCAGCTGCAGCAAGCAAGAGAACGTGAGTCCAATTTAAAATAAATGTGACTTATGCTTCAACTATCCCTTGCATAGGATCGCCCAGAGTGTGGATCACAGTATCTGCACCTGGGCGTCTTACTATTACAACATACTTCATTGCCTCGAGAGTGGTTAACAGACGATCCATCATAAACTTATCAGCATCTCCTTCAAAACGTCGAGAGAATTCCCAGAGAGGAATGTCCTTACCTTTTGCATTAGCGAAGAAGATAATTGCTTCGTTGATTAGCGCGGAGATATCTGAGCGACCAATTCCTCTAAACACAGTTCCCATCTTCATCTCAACTTCGGCAAGTAAGTAAGCAGCCCTCTCAATGTCATCTGAGGTGATGATTAAGCTATCATTCCTACTCGCACTACATATCATAGCAAGAGTGTTTAGATGATTCCTTCTCCTCCCATTATAGCCGTCGAACTTCTTATCTTGAAATGGAGGATGCTTGTCAGCTTCCATACACCAGTCTGCATAGAAACTCATAGCGGCCTCTGTGAACCTAGCAGCTCCACTTAACAAGGCTATTCGCTCAAGATCATGGATAAGGTATTGTTGGAGCTCGAGTTCAGCTTTTGTTGCTGCAGGAAATACGACAAGTTTATTACGCTTGTCTTCATTGACAAAGATGATTCTAGACGTGAGACCGCCACCGATAGCTTCCATAGGGAAGGAACTTTGTATATTGTCAGGAGTAGTGCCTGCAAGTAGATTAACCCAGACTCCGACAACTTCTTCCTTATCACGCTTAATCGTATCATAGACCCACCTATCTTTACAATCATACCAGTCGCATAGAGCTGACATTAGTTCTCGATTGTGATAGCCGAGGAATACAGTAAACTCATCGCTGAAGATTGTAAGGGATGAATGAAACTGTTGTTTTCCTGTCTCGAGGTCGACGTCTGTAAGGTTAGTATTCTTCATTCCTCGGATGAGAGCTTGAAGGGATGTAGCCTGGGCGCTCATCTTGATGGAAGGAATTTCTTTTAGTATGTCATAGCTGAACCGCATCGCTGTGCCTTTGCCAGTAGCTGATGGGCCGACTAGGACGACATATAAATTAGGGAAAATAGTTAGAGATAATCCAAGTTCAAGCCTTACCTTTCGTTGAAGTGCTGCGGCAATCGTGGAGATAGCAGACCACTTCCGATATAATATAGGTGGTTCGCTATTTTCCGTAAGACACATAAAGCCTTCGATCCAATCAGGGAGGTTTCTATCCGACATGAGCGAGTGTCCTTATTCCTTAACAAATAGTCCATTTACCATCTTACCTTTGCGATCTTTGATTTCAATGTAGGCAGCAGCATAGCATTGAAACATATCAAGGCTATTTAATTTAGCTATCAACGTCTGAACTACCATCATATCACCTATGGCATCCCTAACATCTGCAACAGAGCCATTTGAGATAGCTGCACAGAGTTCTTTGAACTCTTCTTCTAATTTTATAATCTGTGCCTCAGATGATGTAGATTGTAGTATGTTTCGATCTTTTGCCCAGCTAATTACCATCTGCTCTACGTCTGCAAAGTTCATCGTAAGTCTCCTGAAGTTTAATTGCTAAGTTGTCAATGTTAGACGGGAATGACTTGCTTTTGAGTTCTATCATGGACTCTTTACACATATTAAAGCCGATAGCTAAGTCAACAGGTGTGGCAAACTCAGTATCATGCCAAGTGAGAGGGGTTTCCAATGACTGCTTAATCATTGAGAGCATCCTAGCGTGCTCGAGCCAAGGGAGAGATAGTGGGATTTGGAATACTATTGAGTCATGAATCTGAGCGAGGAGTTCTATAGGGCTAAAGAGATCTTGGTTGTAATAGATAAATTCTACTCCTTGTTCATTTATCTTATCAGCGCAAGTACTCTGTGCCATTTGAGCATAGGCTTCTCTATATGTATCTTGGCAGGCACTAAGTGATGTGTTGCGATCTGGATGGACGGGGCCTAGGAACATCCTTGAGCGGCCAAACAAGTTAATAACAACCCTTGATTTCTTCAACATCTCTTGGATGATTAGTTGATAACCACCTCTTATTTGTGGATAGCCTTTGTGAATCTTCTCGAGCATGTACTTAGCTTCAGCTTCAGGTATCTCATTTACCAGAGCGAAGGTCTTATATCCAACATCGTAGTTGATAGCATGATTACCTTTCTTTCCCCAGTATCGCTCACTCTGACGACCATCACCTAGGTCTGAAGATCCATCTTCGTTGGAGATTTGATCATAGGGTTTGTTGAAGATAACAGAGGCTGTCAGCTTGTGTAGATCGATCCCTGATTCGAAAGCTTCAATCTGCGGAATAACTCCTCCAACATAAGCCACGATTCTGTTTTCGATCTGAGAGAGGTCAAAGCTGTATCCGATATAACCGTCATCGAATAGGAAGAATCGTAAAAGGTCATGCGGCCAGTTTTGTTGGTTACCTCCAGTTCCAAAGATAGTTTCACCCGAACTAAGTCTACCTGTTTCCGCACCAACTGGTTTGTAAGACGATCTATAGCGTCCATCCCTGTCAACCTTTCCTATGTTTAAATAAGTTGAAATACGCTTCGTCAAGCTGCGAATGTCAAGCATTATGCGAGCAGCTTCGGAACCCTTTACTCCGAGCCGAAAGATGCGCTTGAGTGCGTCTACATCAGTAGAGTCCTGGTGAGTGTTGCGGTTTTTGTAGGGCCTGATTCCACAGTCTTTGTAAAAGTACTGCATCAACTGATCTGGTGAATTATAGTTTATATCACGTCCTACTTCGCTTCTTAATTTTTCCGCAAGATTATCTAATGTACATTGTTGTGTGTTTCTATACTCTATCATTCCCTGCACATCAACTCGAATTCCACGCTCTCCCATGTAAAGGAGAGGTTCAATGAGTTTACGTTGGCGCTGATAAGTTTCAATATTCCCTTGTTTAGAAAGAACTTGAAATTGCTTAGGGAATGCTTCGAGTGGGACTATAGAGTCCATGCCATTATAGTTCCACCATTCTTCCCAAGTTCCTGCACCGAGTTTCATCCACTGCTTACCATCAGCCTTGTAATAAGGAATATCAGTATACATGCTAGTGACAAAGTCAAGACCAGCAGGGAAGTCAGGATAGGATATTTTCTGTGCAATTTGAGTACAATGAAGAACGCCACGAGGTCTAATGCCATACTTACGAAACAAAAACTGAGTATCAAATATAAAGTTAGCACCGACTTTAGCTATCCTTTCTTCTTGTAAGATTTTGGCGACGAGGAGCATAATCCCAAGCTCATCGTCTGGGTTAAAATAATCACCTTGCGAGGATCTAAAAGGGATACAAGCGGCGTGAGTACTATCCCATCCGACGGAGAGACAATCGACCTCACCATTGATGACTTCAATATCGAGACTAAGTACTTGGCCTCTGAGCCCGACCTCATAACAATAGTTGAGAAGTCTAACACTCTCGTCATAAGAAGGTTTAGTATAGATTGTGCGACCGATTCGACGAATACCTTTGAATTCTGATTCAGCTTTGGCACGGAGTAAGTCCTCGCAAATTAAGGGTTTATTGAGAAAGTTGAATTTGGGTGGAATGAAAGTTGCTGGATGATAAGTAGGGAGAACTTTCAATCCAGGAACAAGAGTTGAGTCTAGTACAGAGCTACGCCATCTACCTATGCCCATTCGATTAGTGAGTGCTATGAGGGCTACGTTGCCGAGAGCTACGATACAATTAAGGGTACGATTTCTAAGTTCATTTCCTAACTCCTGAATATACTGATAACCTTCAGGATGGATAGTGAACTTACCTTTCTTAAAATCAAGGTCTATGTAGTGAGCTAGTGGCATATCGAGGTCTTTGATTACATTGGTGAGGTAGAGATCCCTACGCAGAATTTTAGTCATCATCAAGCAATCATCAAGACCTTGACCTGCAGGACCTATGAAACCACGAGGAGGATTGGCTCTGATTTCTTGAACTCCAGGCTGCTCACCACAAATGCCGAGTTTGGCATCTGGAGGACCGTTAGGCGGAACGAAGGTTCGCTTCATATAACACCAGCCAATGCAAATGCTGCCCAGAAAATAACTAAGATATTTTCAAATAGTTTAAAGCAATCTTCTTTCCTGCTCCACTTTACTACTCTAGGATATTCTTTTACTGCTAGAGTTAGGAGTAAGGATATGAAGTGGATTATTTGAAAGGCTAGAACAAATATTACTAGAACTTTCATCAGCTAACCTCCGAGTCATATTTATTTTAAATTTAACTTCCGTTAAAAGATCTTTACTATAGGATCGCCCATTCCCCACTTAGGCCTTCTTAGTCTGATAATCTTAATTGTTGAAGGAAGGCCGGAGTGTATGAGATCTTCCATATTTATCTGATATGGATCAACTATCAATGCTTTAGGTATCCCATCTTTGTTTTCTGGTCCTATAGCACTAACACAACTAACTACTGGTATGGCTGGTAGAGCAAGCGCATACTTGAAAAAATTTCTTCTGTCCATAATATCTCCTTTGTTTAACTTTTCATTAAGTGTGCTTTAACCAAGAACGAATCCTTATACGCCTTCGATAACTCAAAACCAAGGGCAGCCATACCCAGTTGATTCGCGGCAAGAAGACCATTACCAGAACCCAGAAAAGGAATAAGCACGCGAGAACCCGGAAAAGCAAACGTCTCATAAAGCTCCTTCATTAGTTCTACTGGTCGTTCTGTTGGGTGAGTTTTCTGAGTTGGTGGGACAGGAGGGAAGCGAAACTCATTGGAGTGACCCGCTTTGTTAAGGGCAGGATTACCTTTCCATGCGTAGAAGAACATTTCGTAGGAGTTGCTTAGACGAATCGCAGGGTTCATGTTTTGACCGGGAGTTCCCTTAGTCCATATGCCGCACATTCGAGTGGTTTCAAATCCAGCGCCAGTGATAGCGTTGTAGATTATCTCAAACCACGGCTGAGGAGCGAACCAACAGATGAGCCAAGAGTGCTGAGCCATTACTCGGTAGCATTCCTTGAATACTTTGTAGATGAATTTTGGATAGTCGTCTGAGTCTACTTCGTTATAGTTTTCCAGGTTATATTGAGACTCTCCATCCTTCCTTTTCTGATCTCCAAGACGAATGGCGTAGGGAGGATCTATCTCAACCAAGTGCATTACGTTATCAGGGATTTCCTTCACGCCCTCAAAGAAATCTTTGACAACATAGGAATTTGATAACTTCTGTAGGCTAAAATCACTCTTGTCAGATTCAAGTTTCTGAGCAATCACTTGCTTAACAACTTCCTCATCTATCTTCTTAAGCACTTTAGATGCATCAGAAGCTGTTTTACAATTCTCGAATAGTTCTGGAAATGCCTCCCGAGCAGTAGCTCGTTTGATAGCCTGGGTTACTTGAGGCTGGGAAATACCTACCATTGATCCAGTATCTGCGACAGTCCAACCTGAGTTGCCAGGTCCAGGAACTGGAACACCGTGGAGTTGTTGTTGGAGAGAATGGATTTCGAGAGTGAGTGCATCAAGTTCCCAGTATTCAAAGTCCTTACGAAAGAAGTTCTCAGCCTTCTCAATGATCTTCATCTCGAGGTCTGAAAGTTCTTGTTCATAGATTCGTACTGGAATCTCAGTCACATTGTTACGTTTTAGGACTGTATATCTTCGTTCGCCAGCTAAGAGACGAAATGTTCCATCTTCGTTGGCGAGGACTGCGAGTGGAGAGATGAGACCACTCTCCTTCATATTAGCTTCTAATCCATCCAAGTCACCCATCTCCTGACGAGCACGTTCTTCGATGGTTATTAAGTCAGTTGGAACCATTCCTACTTTGCCTACTTCAATCATTAACTACCTCCAGTTAAAAGTTTTAATAATTCAGCTGCTTGATCAGAGTCTACTTTTACATCTAGTTTCTTCTTAGTCGTTGTCGTCTTGGTCGTTTTAACTGGTGCTCGGCGAGCTAAGCGAATTTGCCTTAGCGTCTCGAGCGCTTCGTCGTTGGTCATCTCGGTTATAGATTTATATCCCAGATCGTCCAGATTTGCCATCCTTTACCTCCTCTGCTTGCTGCATAGTAGGAATTATATCCCTTGGTTTGACAGCGCCGGACATTAGGATGCCGAGAGAGACAGGGCCGTATGACTCAATCATGTCTAAGACATCGTCCAGTATTGCGCTGAAGATTGCACGTCTTAGTCCGTATTGGTTGAGGAGTCTATCGGCCCTGGCTTTTTGAGCTTCTGTTATTTCAAATGAGAATCGTCTAATATAATCTTCAACGCTCATAGTGAGTATGTCCTTACTTTTATGTTTGAGTTAGACATTAGAAAGTTAGTGTGTGGATCGTAGAGAGTTAGTTCTTTGCATACTATCTCAGCAATCCCAGCGTTGATTAAAGTGCCGAAGCACTTGGAGCATGGGACTACTGTGTTGAGATAGAGAGTGCATCCGATAGTACTTGTACCATTCCGAGCTGCATTTGAGACAGCGTTTTCCTCAGCGTGTTGTGCAGGACAGTGTTCCATCCCTTCGCCACTTAAGAATCCTTTGACTCGACGAGGACAAAGGTCACCTTCACAGTGAGGAATCCCGCGAGGAGGGCCATTATAGCCTGTGGAAACTAATGAGTTATTAAAGACTAAAATGGCCCCTATCTGGCGGGAGAGGCAAGGGGATTTTAAGGAGACAGCGCTGCAGATTGTTAGGAAGTATCTATCCCAGTTCATCAGATAGCTCCCATGTCGATGAGGAGTCCTTTGATTAGGTAAGTATAGTTACGAATGTCCCTGAGCTTCTCGTCCCACTGTTCGATAGGATATTTGATAGGATTCTTAGCCATATCTGAGACAGAGACGAAATGCTTAGTTAGCATTCCCATAGCTGCTTCGACAGAATTTATACTGCGCAGACCAGCCGCTTGTTTGAAGTTGAGAAGTCGATCTTCTTTGCCAGCATACTCGGTTGCTTTTCGAGATAGAATACTGCATGATTCCTCATGCTCTGTTAATACTAATTGTTCAAAGTCTTCCTTTGTCATAGTTTTTCTCCAGTTAAATTTATTTTAAATCCATCTTGTTTTAGGCATTATTGAGTCAGTGATGATACGGTCTTTGAATTGGCGAAGCTTAGGCATTAAGAGAGTTATCTCTTTCTGAATGTCTGTAGTTGGTTCATAGCCCAAGTTGAATAACTTCTGATGAGTTGGATTATAGTAGTGAGATTCGGCCTCTTTGCGGGGATTATCTATATTCTCAACTACTGGATATTCATGAAACTCATTGGCAACGCTAGCTACCATAAAGGCAAGCTCTCTTACTGTATGGAGACTCTCGAATTGATTAAGAGTTCTATACTCGCCGAGAAGTGGAGGATTATCTATTGCAATAGTCAAGCATTGAATGGAGTCCTTAAGCGGTAACAGTCCACGAGTCTGTCCACCTGAACCATAGATTGTAAGTGGCATACCTATTAAGGCCTGCACACAGAAACGATTAAGGACTGTGCCAAAATACTCATCGTAGTCAAAGCGAGTTAGTTCGTAACTATTAGAGTAATCATTTAGTCCAAACACAATACCTTGCATTATATCAGTAGAGCGAAGTCCCCAGTTGCGACAAGCAAACTCGATGTTGTGAGTGTCGTGGACTTTGGAGAGGTGATAGAAGGAACCAGCTGTGCGAGGGAATAGTAAGCCTCCCATAGGACATCTATCATCTCCAGTCTCATCTCTATTTCCTTCTAAACATCCTTCAGGAATCCTCCCTTCAGGTATATCACATCCAGGTGTCCCATACTCTCCCATAGTTCCAAGTTTAATTAAATGAGCTTCTGGACAGGCAATCTTCATTCCCCAAAGAAGGTTAAGTGTACCTATTACGTTATCCATCTGAGTTCTAGCTGCTGTTGTATTACTCTGCATTGACCAAGGCGCGGAGGGTTGTTCTGCAAGGTGGACTATTGTATCTGGTTTGAAGTCATAAAGGATTCCAGCGAGTGCTGTAGAGGAGATTGAAATGTCTATGTTACGAATTGCCTTGAAGTTCTTAAAATAGTTCATCATATACATAGTGCGATCTGCCACACTTGCTATCGGAGTCAGCGAATCACTTCCTACATCAGCTACTCTATCCCTTCTTATTCTATTGTCCACTCCGAATACCTCAGTTCCACGTTTTAGTAAGTGGAGGGCTAAGGAGTAACCTATGTAGCCATCTATACCAAGTATTAAGACTTTCATCTGCGCCTCCCAAGTTAGATTTATTTTAAATTCATCTGGGCTGGTGAGTGTTTGTCGTCCCTGGAACGACTACCACTGGGTATCACTCATGCTCCACTTACTCCTGCCAGTTCAGGACCCAGATAAGGGTTAGTAATCAGTGCCTTTGGTAGCAGCTGGAGCGCCCTGAGGCCCAATGACGAACTTGGAAACGGTGTTCTTGTCTCCATACTGATCATCACTTTGCACTCCAACTATGATCCACCCTATCTTCCCAGGCAGATCATCTTCCCATGAGAAAGGCTTCGAGAGGTCAATCTTAAAGCACTTGGTGAAGCGATTGAATTGATCCTTGGAACGAGCTACTTTCTTCGGATCGGCTATGTTGTTGTATGTGAGAGGATCCCACATGAAGGTGTTAAACTCCTTCACGTAAGGATCATCTGGGCAGTCAAAGGTAGGCATGAACCAGCGTGCTCCCTGACTTCCATCCTTGTCACTAATGCCTGAGTTGACTGAGACAATGCGAACTTTTGTCTCAGCTCCTCTCGGCAGAGTTTTCATCTCAGGAGTGCTGCGAATCTCCTGTTCCATTGAACTATAATCTGAAAGACCCATTTGAATCTCCTTTGTAGTTTAGGTTAGTTGTGACAGCTTTTGCATCTATAATTCGAGCTTAGGTTTATCCTCATCGGAAAGCCCGATCTTCCGAAGAAGTGCTTTGATGTCAGCTGGTTCAACTGCATCAAGTTTATTGTTAGCCTTTAGACGTGAACGAGCCATGTACTTACCTTGGGCCTCAATGAGGAGCTGACGCTCCAATCCATTAGGTCCGTCGGAAGTAGTGAGTACATAGATTTCGTCGAACAGCAGTGGAATAGTGACTATTGCTTGACCAGTAGTGAGGAAGCGATATTCGACTTTGGACTTAGTTATTCCAGTCTTTGTGTCGATAGTAAGAACTTCCTCATTCATGCGTAAGTGGCCAGTCAAGATGAAGTCACAAGGGAGACGCATTAGTTTTTTAATATAGTTCACCATGAAAACTTTCTGTGGATTATAGTCATGGCGATGCTGAGGAACTGACGCAGGACGACCAGCAGATTTGAGTTGATAGTTCATTACTGTATCACCCCAAGTTGTTGCGCTGTCCAGGACGTAGGTGCCGAAGTTATCGAAGTAGTTTATTTCAAATCTTAAGTCGATAGCTTTCATCCAGCGAGCAAATTTATCTGGATTGAATGGATCGTCAGCTTCCCACTGTGTATCTGCGATAATGTCCCCTTTATCGATCCACTCCCGTAGACATTTTGTACCGCCTGGATCAAATGAGTCAATATGGACAGGACGTCTACAGCTTCTTGTGAGGAAAGTTTTACCCGCACCAACTTCCCCACAGACAAGAGCTGAGAATCTCTTTTGTAGTCTGTCTCCTGAATAATAATCTCTAACTCGTTTAAGTTCGTCTTTATAGTCATAGGTCATCTCGGAAACTCCAAGTTCATTTTATTAGTAGTTTTCATTTCACTTGGATTCCAGAACTCTTGCTTGAATCCAATAGGAGGTTCGTAGCAGTGTTGGAGAGGATTAGACCAACTTAGACAATAGTCGTGGTAAGGACATCCTCGGTAAGCTGTGCAAGACTTAGGATTCATTTGAAAAGCTTGCATTATGTTATCTTCTTCCTTACAGTGGTACATACGATCTATTTCCCGATCCAAGTCGTCGAGAATGTCGAGGATATTCCAGAGCCAAACATTCATCTGCTCTGGAGTCTTAAATGCAGGTACTCGTTGAAGCTCTGCATAGTAACCAGCTGGACGACTCTTGGAGCCACGAGTAAGGAATTCAAATCCAGTGCCACAGAACTCCACGCCGAGGACTTGCTCGATAGGAAATAGACAATATAAGCAGTGAGTGTAAGTACCATTCTGGAGTGAGAGGTGAAATTGCTCAGTCCATGAGCGGTGATTGATGTACTTTGAGGACGTAGTCTTATGATCCCATGAGAAGATTTTATCATCTTCATTTCGCTGCATGATAGAGTCCATTCGGTAGTAGAGGACTCTATGTTCGTCAACAGGGACAGTCCCAGAGATCTCCGTCATCTTACGTCCTCCATGTTCATAGACATGATTTTCGTAGAGATCCATAGAACGCTCCTCGGAGAACTTCATGAGGGCTCTGAGGACTGCAGCAGGAGTCTTGGGATTATAGATTGAGTCGGTGGAAGGATCAAACTGGAGTCGATAGTGTTGGATGAACTTATCGTAAGCTCCAGGAATGTCGTGATAGCCGTGGATTAGTTGATGTTCACGAGCTCTGTGCCAACACTCTCCGAAGTATAAGTCGTGAGCAGGTGCATCGCTGCGCCATCCGAGAATGTGAGCGTAGAAGAACTTCCTATGGCAAGCGATGAAGTCATCGAGCTTGGATGAGTCACGGATTAGCCAGGTAGGGTGGGACTGAATTGGGAAGGTCATTAGCTTTTACTTTCCTCTCATTAAATGCTGATCGAGAAGTTCTTGAGTGAGTCGAAGGATGCGGCTGTTGAGTTCATCTATTTTTAATGCTACTATATTCAATGAGCCAGGTTCTTTAGGGTCAACTGGCACTACTTCCTTTCTTAGCGCATCCCTTCTCCAATTTCGTAGAGTTCTTTCAGTTATCATTTCGTCTCCTTTCATTATTTCATCATTGTAACACAACTACACCTAATTGTCAACAAGAACATGGATTTATAGAACATGGTTCCTTTCAATATATCTCCCATCCTTAAACAGTAACAAATTAAGTCTCCCATGCTTCTTTGCAAAGATAGCACAGGCAATCGAGTTCATTACATTTAAACTACAAGGTACAATTAAGTCTTCCTCATGAGAGTCTGTCATTCTCTCATGGAAGATCCTAATCATGTTATTTGTAGCGTACCGATTCATAGAACCTTCGCTTAGAAAAATTATCTTACCATATTGCTCAGCGGCGCTAAAATCATGAGGTGAGTGGTTGACTATGAATACCTTTCGCATAAAGTCTCCAGGTTATTCTGTTTGTCGTTTAAGGGCTTCGAGTAAGTTAGTTGGCGCTGAGGATACTATGTCAGAGCGAACATCCTTATCGTCACGCTTGTCTCTTAATCCAGTTTCATTTAAATTAAATGGCACTGGTGGAGGTTGTAGTTCGTCAAGGTGATTGGCGAACTTAGTGGTCTCAGTCTTTTTGATAAAAGTTGGAGTGGCCACTGGAGTTAAATCAGGAGGGATGAATTCCTCAGCGCAAGTATGCTGCTCAATGAGATCGAGAACACAGCCGAATTTAGGCATAGCCTTACGAGTGACCAGGAGTCTAGTTCCACAATTAGCACAGAATACAAACTTCATTATTCCTCCTTTTCATCTTCCTCAGAATCGAGTTCGTCAACTTCATCGAAGTTATCGAGTTCATCTAAGGCATGTATCCACACTTGGCACTGTTCCCAGGGACGAGCAGATGGATCGACGATAGTTACTGTGCAGCAGAGGTCAGGATCAGCTTCGAGTTTAGCTGAGACCTGAGCGCTGAAGGTCTTAGGGACGTAACCGAGCATTACGTCTCCGAGGAGGATCTTTACAGCATTTGAGTCATATTGGTTAGTTGGCTCTGGAACGAGATTGAGTTCGTCTCCTTCAGAGATGTCGCTGATTACTTTGTGTAGGTCGTGAAACTTAATACCTGCGATAAAGAATCTTGGTACTTCCATTTTAGTCTCCTTTATTTTGAATGATTAGTTACTTCTTAACACTTTCGTTAGTTTTTGAACCCTCATAGCGTTTATCGCCTTTCCATCCTATAGCATTTAGATATCTGATCATATCTGCGCCACTTACCTCATTAGTGATGTAGTAGCGATTTACATAAGAGTTTTGATGCTTATAGTTTATAAGACTCATCCACCAGTTTGTTAGGAATTTCATTTCTCCCTCGCTCGTTTTGCTATGGCTGCGGCTTTAATTGCCTGCTTGATGGCTATGTTTATTCCGAGTTCTCCGCTGGCAATATCGTCCAGTATTAACTCAATCTCCCGCAACAGCCCCATCAGGCGGTCAATTTCCTGCTGCTGCCAGTCGGTCCAGATGAGGCCACAAGAGGAACACCACCAAGTTTGCATTGTCTCGGGTGGATTTGTTTTATCACTCCCGCACTTTGGACAGTTCATTTGCCCTCCTTCCGACCTTGCCGTAATCCGATGTAGTAAGAAATAAAACACGCAACAAACGTACCTATGGTGTTAATTATCCAATATTCTAGCGATGGCATTTCTTGACCTCCTCGGCCACGATCTTCCTAATTCTAGTACAGCGATCTTCATGACTGCCTAATATCGGAGGCCACTTGCACCAGCAATTAGGGGCACGCGATAGTTCTTTGATAATCTGAATAAGCTCCCACGCTGAGTAATTACGCCTTTTCATCGTCCCCCCCAATCACCGTGTATCACTAAAGGCTGTTCCATCGGACGCATTCTGACTTCACGGCATGCCCTATTTTTATCATCGGCCCTTCTTACTACGCCGCATAACTGGCAATACTCCCAAGGGAACCGATCATTTTTAACCCACAGATGATTACGCTTTTTCATCGTCGGCCTCACCTTTACGTTCAATAGAATCGGCCCACTCGCGCAAGAATGACGCGATAATCCGGTTACCTTGCGGATAAAATCTCATTTCCCTCAGCTCGTAGTTTGTTATCTCGCAAGCCCGCACCGGAACGTCTTTGGCTGTTGCGGCTGCTCCTAGTTTTGTCAGACCAGAACATCGTTCCATGAAGTTCTGGCAGCATTCATTCCATAGCATAATTGCACTTGAATGATTCATCCTCATCCTCCTTGCGTGTTTTGGGCAGCTCCACGCCGCCCGCGAATTGTCATTTCGCCGTTAGCCCTTTTCTCAGTGAATCACGCTTGATGGTCATCCTGAATCCACACCACTGACACCATAACTGCGTATCACCTTCTGGATAGCATGGCGGCGCATAGTGCCAGTGATAGTGATGAGCAAGTTTCATAACAGTCCGATAGATCCATCCCTTAATCATTTCGCTGTTACCTCCACCTCCACCACCTCATCGCTGCCGTGCCGTGGCAATCGCTTGCCGGAGCCGCGAAGGGAGCGAAATTCTTGCACTCACTTGTCGGTTGTGTTCGAAATGGATAACCATCACGCCAAGCGTAGTTGAAGCAATGCCTACCATGCACGCCATATAATTGTCTCCAATGAGCACACCGCTCAACTTTCATTTCCCCTCCAGTAGTACCGACAGCCAGCAGTCGGGCTTATGGCCTGTATTGTTTGGATATTTGAACCTATCACACGCAGGGCAGAATTGATGATCTTCATAATCCCGTATACACCACTCCAACTTCCTCAACCCCTCCGTCAGCCTGCCGATCTCGCCCTGCGCCTCGGTGAGTTGCTTCTCAAAATCAGCAATCTGAAAAATGCGAAGCTCTTGAGCCTCCTCAAGCTGCCGCTGAAGGTCGGAGATTTGGTCGTCTTTCCTATTCTTTCTTGCTGCGTCACATAACTCACAATCAATATGTCCCAAGTCAATAGGATCTTCTATCATGTCCTCACCTTCACTTCCACAAATACTGGAAACCTTGGTACTCTATTCCCATTAGTTATATGCTGGTACTTAACCTTAGCGTCCATGCCAAGAAGTAAGTCTCTCCCTTCCCAGAGTTCTCGTCTGCGCTCGTCTGTGAAGCCAGTGCCAACATTAAATAGATTGCCATCACCAGACTTGCAAACCAAAGCGCCGAGGGTATCTTTTGGATTGCCTTCCTTATCATGCTCTTCAACAAAGCCAACGATTTCATAGTCGTCCTCTTTCTTGGGTTTAAACTTCATTACAAGTGTACTACGTTTCCGCTCATAGTAATTAGAGTTATGGCGAACTATTATGCCTTCATATCCAGCGTCGATTATCTTGTCGTATGCTTGGAGAACATCTTCTAAGTTTTCACATAGATAAAATGGAGATACTTCAATGCGAGGATTGAGGTTCCTGAGGTTTTCGATTAAGAGAGTTCGTCGCATCTGAAGTTCATTATTGACTATATCGAAGATGTGGAATTGAATCTTAGGATAGTCTGGATGGAGGTTTACTGAGCGACTAGTAATTGAAGTGATTTGCTCAAAACTCATTCCGTGGCAATAGAGTTCTCCATCTAATTCACATTTTAACTTCATTGATTGAAGTGCTAAGTTAATGTGAGGTACTGAGCGAATGATATTCTCTTCGCTGGAGAGGAGAAGGTAATCGTCTGGGTTTATGCTTGTTTGAAGAGGGATTGCACGACAGCGGATGCCATCATACTTTGGTTGGACTATATAAGGAGGCTGCCAGGAAGAGAGGCGCTTTTCCTCAAATGGGTAGCACTTCATTATGTTCTTCCATCGCTGCCACTCAGTCATTTTTAGCCTCTTCGTTAGCAATCCATTTATCTACAACTCCTTGAGATCCCCAGCAACTATGTGGAAGTTCTAGATAACAGAATTTGACTATATCATACATAGCTATAGCATTGTAATCATCTGCTATTAGGAATGAACTAAGAAGATCGTTTGAGAGGACTGCTCTTAGAAAGGATCCTGGAGAGACATGATGAGTTACATATCTACTTAAGCCTTTGTAGGTCAGCTCAGGCATTTCATAACTGCCATGTTCAGTCTCATACTTCATTAGCTTTTTCTCCTATCATTGAGTTGAATTTATTTTAAATCTAACTAAACAATAGCATCTCATTTCAACATTATTAAGCCAGAAAAAGGGCCTCCTGAGACCATCCCAAGAGGCCCATTCAAGCTGAAACGGACAGAAACTACTTTTTCGCCTTGGCCTTCAGTTCCTCGATCATCTTGGCCTGCTCAGCTGGTGTAGCAGAAGCAAACCGAGCGATGTAGGCCTGAACTGGATCAACCACGACACCTTTCTGAGCAACTCCCATCTTGGCATTACCAAGACGAGCTTGCAGCTGCTCTTGTGTCTCGCCTTTCTTCATTCCAGAGCGCATGTTGCCCTGGAGTGTTACTGTCCAGTTCGACTCCGCATTTGACTTCACAGCCTCATCACCGAACATCTGGATGCACTCTGCACCAGTAGTTCCCGTGGTAACTTCGATTGTAAAAGGTCCAACTTGGGCCTGGACTACTTTTCCACTTGCATCTTTCTTCTCAGGCACAGTTGCCTGGACTTTCATCTTCTCACTCATGAATGATCTCCTTAGTTAAAGTTTAAACCATTAAACGAATACATTGAATATACCACAAGTGCATTGAGTTGTCAATGCAAAATTTTGTAACATTATAATGAGCGTTGCACCTCCTTCATCATTAGTGACTTGAGTTGATTGACTAAGTTCTTTGCCAAAAGTATGGCATTGGAAGTGTCGTTATCGAGATACCTTCCTTCCTTAAGAACATAAGTGAGGATCTTTCCTAATTCATCGAGAGTTTGCCACTTATCCATTTGAGGCTCCTCAGTTGAATTTATTTTAAATCAAACTAAACGTCCACTTGAACGCCCAGTAGGTTTTTCGCATAACTTGTGCTGAAGCAATTTATGCTACCTTGCTGGGCGCTGTAGTCGGCGTTTAATCCTCCATTAGAATAGATACGTCATTAAGTTGCTTTTCCTCATCTTCTTCCCTCACTTCAATTTCTGGAAGCTTCAGCCCAAGTTCGAGGGCTATCTGAATGATTTGATCTTCGGTTAGCTCTACGTTAGTTGTCTTGACTTTCTTCCCACTGGCATTAGGTGGCTCAATTCTGAGCCTGCCATCTATCATGGCTAGTTTTTTGTCAGTAGTTTCATAGTCAAGTTTGTCAGCTTCATAACGAGCTTTTACTTGAAAGTAGAGCTTCTGCGCTCGGATGTAAATAGAGTGCGAGGATAGCATATGGTGATAAGCTATCCTACGCCTCTCCTTCAACAACTCCATTTCCAGGGACTGATCGCTCATTTGGTTGCCTCGCTGGTATAGTTAATCGTGGAAGTAGTGGATTTCTCCACTTTGGAAATGCCTTATCACGGCATTCTGGACAACGCAGCCCAGGGCCTGAGAAGGTGTTGTTACACTTGTTGTTACAGCATTTTTTCATCCTCAGTCTCCTTTTCTGAGATGGTAACATATACAGTTGGAGGTGCTACTATGCCAACTATATCTTTTGGAATGTAGAATGTAACATTCTCTTCTTTGTTAGTAAATACATGAGAATGTTTGCATTCCTTCGATAGGCTAAGTTTGATAGTTTTAGTTTTCACCTTATCCCTCCAGTTTAATAAGGGTCTTTGAATCATACTTCTGACCAAGGCCAGTGCCGAGGCCATAGCCACTTGTTTCAAAACAGAATATGCACATTAGTGCCCAAGAGGAGCCAACTACTCTTCCGTCTACAAACCAAGGATCTTTCGATAGATCTAATCCACAGATGTCACACTTTGCCGGCCAAGTCCCTTGCCATTTCTTCTGTATTCTGTCATTAAATAGAAGACAACCGCACTTAATCCTTGGCTGATTATGTATAGAACATATTCCACACTGATGATGGCCTGCCTCACCAGCGCTTTTGCAGTCTATTCTATCTTGACAATCGCAAGGATATTCATCCTCTCCGCAATACTTACATCGTGTCAAAGGTTTAACAATCAACTCGTCGTCAAGACTCATCACATTCCTCCGGATCACATAGGCCACAGTAAAAAGTTATATTCTTACACTTCTCACACATCCAGAGGCCGTGTCCTGGAATTCCACAGCTGGAAGTCCAGTACAATTTTGTATGCTCTCCACAGTAATCACAATCATCTGGGAGTTGAAGGATTGAAGTACGAAGTGGTTTAGAATCTATTGTAGCTGGCATCACACTACTCCCAAGTTATGAAGATGTCTCTTACACCATCTCAAAAACATCTTCCATTTGCTTCCTGTGAAACCAAGTTGGTTTCGTAAGTGTTGAACATTGAAGTCGTTCATAACTACTCCTTTTTCATTATTATCTCATTATACCATAACTACCTCATACTTTTCAACAAGGTATTTCATTTCAAGTTCAATTTATTTTAAATTCAACTATTGTAATCGCACTGGTTCAATTATCCTCGCCAACCTTGTTGGCGTTGGATAGACACATTTAAAATAAATTCAACTCTTTACCACTCTACTCCTCAAAAACTCCATATCCAAAGGAGCATTTTCCTTCTCTATTATAGCTTTATCAATCCGCTCTTGTCTCTCATTCACTTCTTCCATCGTCATTCCTTCTCGCACATCAGCTATTACACTACCTCTCTCCCTCATCCCTGCCTTTTGCTTCTCTATCTCTGCGTCTTGCTTGGCCTTAGCTTGAGCAATCAACTTATTCATCACTACTGTATCACCCTCAGGATACATCAAGTCAGGAAACCCAGGCAGAGGAATCCAGTGAGGTCCATTGTCTCTATTAGGCGCTCCTGTCTGAGCATCATTATATCTGCTCCCAGATCTCAACTTCTCTCCTAACTCGATTCTCTTATCAGTAAGTATCTGATTATGCAAGACATTCTTCCCACCTCTTCCACCTCTATTCAAGTCTATCCTAAACCTTCTTGACAAACTATCCCTTGCAGCCACTGTATCATCTACCATCTCAATCTCTCCATTACTCACTAATTGCTCTACTAACATTCTCAGTGGCTCTCTTATTATCTCACTCATAAACCTCGGATAGACTCCATTCTTATCCATCCAGTTAGCAAGCGTAGCTAACAACCTACTATCCATCCACACCTGGCTAAGTACATCTCCTTTATAATTCAAAGGTTGAATGACACTACTCCCCTTTGTACTATCTTCCTTATAAGGAGTATTCCTACTCCCATCCTTGTCATAATAACTTGTCATATAGCTCCTATGTTAGTGTCGTTAATATCGTTAGTGTCATTAATATATTTAATACCATAGTGCTATTGCCCTACCCAACGTATTATATTACATTAAGTATATTAACCATAATATCGTTAATATCATATGTTAATACACTATCTGTAATATATATTATTATATAGGCAACAGCACTACACCATTAATGACATTAAATACATTAAATACATTAACATAACTATATGTAATATGTAAAGGCAAAATTATGTAACATTGTTGACAGTTAGAAACTATCCTTCATCAGCCATCCAGCTATGTAATACTTCTGGTTCAACTAGCAAGCATAGTAATGCCCATAGCTGTTCTGTAGTAAGTGAACTCCAGTTGGCATAGATGCCAGTGACTCCTTCGAGTCTATCTATGATACTCTGTCTATCTTTCATACTCTCCTCCTTGTCAATGAACTATTTAACAACTCAATCCAAGTGTCCAGGGCTACTGTTTACTTCTTCGCTCTCGCTTCGGCCAACTTTTGAGTTAACAGTTCTTCAACTGTCATCCCTTTAGCTTGTGCTTCCCTCGCTAACAACTCCTCTGCCGTAGCTTGTGGAGCAGCTGCTGGAGCGTCTGCTTTAATCTTCACCGTGGACTTATCGACGTGAGATTCATACTTCGCTCGACCACTTGAGCCATTCGCCCATGCTATTACGTCATTCCTAACGCATTTGCTGAGCAACTGCTCAACGGTAAGCCCTGAGTAATCTATCTCCAGCGTTATGGTCTTATGGATACCTGCTTTCTTAGCATCCTCATCCGCAGATATCTTGCATACCTTTGTCCGAACTACATTAACCAAGCTTTCATTCAGGTTCATAACGTATCCTTTCATATTGATACAGGTTACGCCCTGAACACCTGGATTGAATTGTCAAAGAACATATCATCTCATCCATGTCTGGCTGCGATGATGCAACCATCGTACCACACAAGAACACGAATGTCAAGACAATTCGTACTGATGGCATGGGGGAAAACAGATTCGGTCGCGGCTTGGTTGACTCTCTCACAAAATGTCCCTAACTAATAAATGTTGAAATGTTGTAACATTCATCCCAGACTCATTCAAAACTTGTGGATGAGAATTAGTTAAATTTATTTTAAATATGACTATGGGATATAGTACATTAAATGTTGAAGGAAATTACCTTGACGTTTGGGTGTAGAACATTTATAATAAATGTAATTGTAGGAAAGAATTATGGCCAGCGAACTTCAACTACGTGATGGACTCTATGGGTTTGAATATCGAGAGGAAGATCAGCGCAGAGTCTCGCCTGAAGAACGTAAAACTTAC
>Ga0316626_10000022_pt1 | contig 49640 bp, 48 predicted proteins | sample OWC_Aug_T1_C1_D5_FD_207656 | JGI IMG/M metagenome (GOLD analysis project Ga0316626, IMG submission 207656) | Wetland soil microbial communities from Old Woman Creek delta, Ohio, United States - OWC_Aug_T1_C1_D5_A | ecosystem: Environmental > Terrestrial > Soil > Wetlands | place: USA: Ohio...
CTGCGGTCGACCAGCTGCGGGGTGCGGATCTCCCGATAGCCGCTGGCGCGCCACAGGTCGCTCATGTAGCGCTGGATGGTCTGGTAGATGCGCCAGCCACGCTCGTGCCAAAACACCATGCCCGGCGCCTCTTCCTGCATGTGGAACAGGTCGAGTGCCTTGCCGATCTTTCGATGGTCGCGTTTCTCGGCCTCGTCCAGCCGGTGCAGGTAGGCGTCGAGCTGCTCCTTGTTCGGCCAGGCGGTGCCGTAGATGCGCGCCAGCATCTCGTTCTTCGAATCGCCCTTCCAGTAGGCGCCGGCGACCTTCATCAGCTTGAAGGCCTTGAGCTTGCCGGTCGAGGGCACGTGCGGGCCGCGGCACAGGTCGATGAACTCGCCCTGGCGGTAGAGCGAGATGTCTTCGCCCTGGGGGATATCCTCGATGATGCGCGCCTTGTACTCCTCACCCATGTCGCGGAAGAACCGGGCGGCGGCGTCGCGCGCCATCACGGTGCGTTCGACCTTGTAGTCGCGCTTCACGATCTCGCGCATGCGCTCCTCGATCTTCGCCAGGTCTTCCTCGCTGAAGCCGCGCTTGAACGCGAAGTCGTAGTAGAAGCCGTCCTCGATCACCGGCCCGATCGTGACCTGGGCCTCGGGGAACAGCTCCTTGACCGCCTGCGCCAGCAGGTGCGCGGTCGAGTGGCGGATCACCTCGATGCCGTCCGGATCGCGGTCGGTGACGATCGCGACGCGCGCGTCGGCATCGATGCGGTAGGAGGTATCGACCAGCTTGCCGTCGACGCGGCCGGCGAGCGCGGCCCGCGCCAGGCCGGCGCCGATCGAGGCGGCCAGCTCGGCCACGGTAACGGGTTGGGGGAATTCACGGCGGCTGCCGTCCGGCAGCGTGATGACTGGCATGACACAAACCCTTTTCAGTGGCGACCGCTACGAGGGGCCGCGTAAAAACCGGGTCCAAAAGCGCTGCGCCCCGGTTGGCCCGGGGCGCGGCGGGTTCTGGTAGGCGCGAGTGGGATCGAACCACCGACCACTACCATGTCAAGGTAGTGCTCTACCACTGAGCTACGCGCCTGGAAAGGCGCGCAAGTTAACACATAACCGCGGCCCGTCTCAAGAACGGGCCGCGTCGCGACGGCTATTTCTTCGCGGTCTTGCCCTTGGCCGGCTCGGCCTCCGGACCGAGATGCAGGCGGCTGGCCATGGCCTTGTTCTGCTGGTCGAGATAGGTCAGCCACAGGTTGACCGCGTCCTCGTACGGCACCGTACCGACCTGACGCATGATCGCCTTGCCTTCCTCGCCGGACACGAACTGCACGAACTTCTTGACGTCCGGGTCTCGCTCGTCGAGGTTGGTCACCATGTACAGCGGCCGGTACAGCAGGTACTGGCCCGACTTGATGTTGTCGTAGCTCGCCTCCTTGCCGTCGAGGCGCAGGATCTTGGCGATGCCGGCCTTCTCGAGCTTACGGGCGCTCGACACGCCGGTGACCCCGGCCCCGTTCGGGTTGGTCACCATGTCCTTCTCGAGCGTGGCCGATTCCTCGACCACATGCTTGGCGACGAACTCCTCGTCGTAGTTGTAGAACAACAGCTCGCGCAGCGTGCGCCCGACCCCGGAGATCTTGCCCTTGCGGACGTACAGTTCGATCGGTGCATCCTTGCCGCCGAGCTCCTTCCAGTTCGAATACTTGCCCTTATACAGTCCGCGCAGCTGATCCAGCGACAGGTTGGAGACCGGGTTGTCCTTGTGCACGATCACCACCAGCGCGTCCCAGGCCACCGGGGCCAGCTGCACCCGCCGCTCTTCGCTGTCGGTGAGCAGCGTGTTCTGGTTTACGAGCGTGTGCCGGCAGGTGCCGCCGATCTTCACTTCCTTGCTCGACACCTGGCGGATGCCCTTGGTGGCGCCGCCGCCGAGCAGTTCGACCTTGATACCGGTCTTTTTCTCATAGGCCGCTGCCATTTCGTTCATAAAGGCATTCTTCGAAATGCCGCAGCCCGCCCAGGTGATCTTCTTGGCCTCGGCGGGTGCCGCCTGCAGGGCACCGCTCAGCAGCAGCGCCATGGAGACACCCGTCGTTACAACAAGCTTCTTGGCGCAATCGCGCATACATCGACCTCGCTGTTAGTGAGGCCGTCCGTGGCGTGAGTACTTTTGTAAGTCTAGGTGAAGGATCGGCGACTGCCGGAAAAGGGAAACATTAGCCATTGGTGATGCATCAGTGCATTCAACGCTTCGGTCTTTAATCAAGACGAACCCGCTGGGGGAATATTCCCGACAGCGAGTCCGTACGGGCATGAATCTAATGCAGGATTCGTGCCCGTTTTCTCTCCGACCTTCAAAAATTTATGGATATAACCCGCGTCGGGTCGAACACCCAAGATCTGCTGATGTGTGCCGCCGCAACGAGCCGGTCACCGCCGTTGTCCGGCGTTTGACCAGCGCGGTTGCGGGAGCCTCGAATCGGAATCAACACGGGTGCGCGGTGACGACCCGCGTGCAACGCCAACAACTGGCCCCTGCCGAGAACAACCGGGCCAGCCTGGTCTGCCGCCGCGCCGAGATGGACAGCGCCACTCAACTGCGCGACCGGAACGAACTCAACCCCGGCGGCGATTTCTTGCTGTATCGCGAGCGGGGCGCGGTGATCGCGCCGTACCGACGGGTGCCAGCGGTTCGTCACCCCCGACGATCCGAAACTGCCTGGCCTTGATGGCCTCGATCCGGTCGCGCAGCGCGGCGGCCTGCTCGAACTCGAGATTGCGCGCGTGCGCATACATCTCCTTCTCGAGCTTGTTGAGCCGGCGCGCGAGGACATCCGGGGCCAGCACCTCGTAGTCAGCACTGTCCTCGGCAGCAGCCAGAAACGCCGCCTCGCGCTCGCCCGGCCGGCCGAGCGGCACGCCTTCGATGATGTCCTTCACGTCCTTGATGATGCTGCGCGGGGTAATGCCATGGGCCCGGTTGTGCTCCACCTGGCGGGCGCGGCGCCGCTCGGTTTCGCCCAGTGCCTGCTTCATGGAGTCGGTGACTCGATCGGCGTACAGGATCGCCCGGCCGTTGACGTGTCGTGCCGCGCGCCCGATAGTCTGGATCAGCGACCGGGTCGAGCGCAGGAATCCTTCCTTGTCGGCGTCGAGAATCGCCACCAGCGACACCTCGGGGAGATCGAGCCCTTCGCGCAGCAGGTTGATGCCGACCAGCACGTCGAACACGCCGGCGCGCAGGTCGCGGATGATCTCGACCCGCTCGACGGTCTCGATGTCGGAATGCAGGTAGCGCACCTTGACGCCGTGTTCGTTCAGATACTCGGTCAGGTCCTCGGCCATGCGCTTTGTCAGCGTCGTGACCAAGACCCGTTCGCCGACCGCCACGCGCTTGCGGATCTCCGACAGCAGGTCGTCCACCTGGGTGCCGACCGGACGGACCTCGACCTCCGGATCGACCAGCCCGGTAGGACGCACGACCAGGTCGATGACCTTGCTGGAATGCGCGAACTCATAAGGCCCCGGGGTCGCGGACACGAAGATGGTCTGCGGCATGAGCCGCTCGAACTCCTCGAACTTGAGCGGCCGGTTGTCGAGCGCCGACGGCAGGCGGAAGCCGTACTCCACCAGATTCTCCTTGCGGGCGCGGTCACCGCGGTACATGCCGCCGACCTGCGGAATGGTGACGTGCGATTCGTCGACCACCAGCAGTGTGTCCTTCGGCAGGTAGTCGATCAGCGTCGGCGGCGGCTCGCCCGGTGCGCGCCCGGACAGGAAGCGCGAGTAATTCTCGATGCCGGGACAGTACCCGACCTCCTGCAGCATCTCGAGGTCGAGCCGCGTGCGGGCCTCGAGCCGCTGGGCCTCGACCAGCTTGCCGGCGTCGCGCAGCACCGCGAGCCGATCACGCAGCTCGTCCTTGATTGCCTCGATCGCGCCCAGCACCGTGGTGCGCGAGGTCACGTAGTGCGAGGACGGAAACACCGTGGCGCGCGCCAGCCTGTTGACCACCTCGCCGGTGAGCGGATCGAAATCGCTCAGCGACTCAATCTCCTCGCCGAACAGCGTGATGCGGATCGCCAGCCGCTCGGACTCGGCCGGAAAGATGTCGATCACGTCGCCGCGCACCCGGAAGGTGGCGCGGTGCAGTTCCATGTCGTTGCGGGTGTACTGCAGTTCGGTCAGGCGCTTGAGGATGGCGCGCTGGTCCATGATCGCCCCGACCCGCAGGTGCAGAATCATCTGGTGATAGGACTCGGGATCGCCGAGGCCGTAGATCGCCGACACGGTCGCGACGATGATGGCGTCGTGGCGCTCGAGCAGTGCCTTGGTCGCCGACAGGCGCATCTGCTCGATGTGCTCGTTGATCGAGGCGTCCTTCTCGATATAGGTGTCGGTCGAGGGCACGTAGGCCTCGGGCTGGTAGTAGTCGTAATACGAAACGAAATACTCGACCGCGTTGTGCGGGAAGAAGTCCCGCATCTCCGAATACAGCTGTGCCGCCAGGGTCTTGTTGGGGGCCAGGATCAGCGTCGGCCGCTGCAGCGCCTGAATGACGTTCGCGACCGTGAAGGTCTTGCCGGAACCGGTGACCCCGAGCAGGGTCTGGAACGCCTCGCCGTTTTCCAGTCCCTCGATGAGCGCGCGGATCGCCCCGGGCTGGTCGCCGGACGGTTCAAAGGGGCGTGCAAGGCGGAATTCGTTCATGGACTTTGGCGGCGGGCGGGCTTGCGGGTATATTACCGCAGTTTTTGACTGCCCCCGGGACCACAAGCTTGAACAACATCCGCCTTGCCGGCCGCGTCGGCCGCATCAAACCCTCGCCCACCCTGGCCGTCGAGGCCCGCGCCAAGGAACTCAAGGCCCAGGGCAAGGACGTGATTTCGCTCGGCGCCGGCGAGCCCGACTTCGACACCCCGGAGCACATCAAGGAAGCCGCGATCCGCGCCATCCGCGCCGGCTTCACCAAGTACACCGAGGTTGACGGCACGCCATCGCTCAAGCAGGCGGTGATCGCCAAGTTCAAGCGCGACAACGGCCTCGACTACAGCCCGGACCAGATCCTGGTGTCGGTTGGCGGCAAGCAGAGTTTCTTCAACCTCGCCCAGGCGCTGCTCGAGAAAGGCGACGAGGTGGTGATTCCGGCACCGTACTGGGTGTCGTACCCGGACATGGTGCTGCTCGCCGACGGCGCTCCGGTGATCATTTCCACCGGCATCCAGCAGGGCTACAAGATCAGTCCCGAGCAACTCGATGCGGTGATCGGCTTCCAGACCAAGCTGGTGGTCATCAACAGCCCCTCGAACCCGACTGGCGCGGTGTACACGCGCAAGGAGCTCGAGGCACTCGGCGAGGTGCTGCGCAAGTACCCGGACGTGCTGATCGCGACCGATGACATGTACGAGCACATCCTGTGGGGCGACGAGCCGTTCTGCAACATCGTCAACGCCTGCCCGGACCTGAAGGACCGCACGATCGTGCTGAACGGTGTGTCCAAGGCCTACGCCATGACCGGTTGGCGCATCGGCTATGCCGCGGGCCCGAAGGCGCTGATCGCGGCCATGAAGAAGGTGCAGTCGCAGAGCACCTCCAACCCGGCGTCGATCTCTCAGGTGGCGGCTGAGGCGGCGCTGAACGGCGACCAGTCGTGCATGCAGCCGATGCTGAAGGCCTTCAAGGAACGCCACGACTACGTGGTCGCGCGCCTCAACCAGCTGCGCGGCGTGCGCTGCCTGCCGTCCAAGGGCACGTTCTATGCGTTTGCGCTGTTCAAGGATGCGATGGCCAATTTCGAAGGCATCGCCAGCGATGTCGAGATGGCGGAACTGATTCTGAACGAGGCCGGGGTGGCGCTGGTGCCGGGTTCGGCCTTCGGCGCCGAGGGCTACATGCGCATGTCATTCGCGACCAGCCGCGAGAATCTCGACAAGGCCCTCGACCGGCTCGAGAAGCTGCTCGGTCGCGCCGAGTAACCGGCCCCGGGCCATGCCGGCCCGCTTGAATTCCCGGGCGAAGCCGGCATAATTCCCGGCGAAGGCTTCAGCCATAAGAACAACGCTCGCCTTCGCCACGAACCAGTAACAGTGACCGTTCCTCGGCCAGGATGGCTGCGGACCCAATCGTTTCAAGGGACTGAAACGTGATCAATCCTGCGCGCCGGGATGCCCGGCATTTTGCCAATCTCGCCCGCCGTTCGCGTCAGCGCGGCTTCACGCTGTACGAAGCCATGGTGACCCTCACGATTGGCGCGATCCTCGCGACCGTCGGTATCCCGTCGCTGCAGTCGCTGCTGGCGAACACCCGCCTCACAACCGCCACCAACACGCTGCTCGCCGCACTGGCCACGACGCGCAGTGAGGCCATCAAGCGCGGCCAGCGGGTGGTGTTGTGTCCGAGCAGCAACCACCAGTCCTGCACCGATGCCAGTAACTGGCATGTCGGCTATGTGCTGTATGTCGATCACGATGGGAGCAGCACTCTCGACCCCGACGAACCGGTACTGCGTGTGTTCGATGCCCTGCCGGACGTGACGGTGCACAGCTCGGTCTACAGAGACCACGTCACCTACCAGCCGAGCGGCCTGGCCTCCGGCAGCAACCTGAGTTTCGCGGTCTGCGCGCGTGGTGCGGCCGCCGGCCGCGCGGTGGTCGTATCCAATACTGGACGGGCGCGTGTGGCGCGGCGCATGCCGGACGGAACCCGCCCCTGCCCGCGCGGCTGAGGCGGCGTCCCCGCCTTGACCCCCGGCAGGGGCCGCCAGTAACATACGCGCCTCCCGATATTCCTCGGTAGCTCAGTCGGTAGAGCAAGTGACTGTTAATCACTGGGTCGTTGGTTCGAGTCCAACCCGAGGAGCCATTTTCGTCCCTGCCCGCGGCCAATATCGCGGGTGATGGGTTTCCTGATCAGTTCCCGCTAGCGCAGCGCCGCCTTCCACAGCGGTGCCACCACGATTCGCAGCTCGGCATGCGCGGCACGCAGCGCCGCTTCCGCCTCGGCCGCCGACGGTGCCCGGGCGAAGATGAAGCCGAGATAGCTGGCCCCCTCTGGCAGCGGCACCAGCTCGTAGCCCTCGCGCACGTCGATGACCACCTCCTCGATATGCGGCACGCGACTGGCCGCCAGCACGCCCTCCACCCGCCGCAGGATACCGGCCTGCGGGATCGGGATCATCAGCACCCCGGCAGCGCCGTCGGCGCCACGGGTCGCGACGCGCCGACCGAGCGCATGCTGCAGCACCAGCTCTTCAAGCCCGTAGCCGGTGCCGAAGCGCAGCAGCCGCCCGCACAGCCCACCGATGGTGCGGGCCGCAATCTCCAGCACCCAGACACCCCGCTCGTTGATCCGGCACTCGGCATGCACCGGCCCTTCGCGCAGCCCGTAGGCGACGCACGCCTCGGCCACCCGGGTGGCAACTGCATCCTGCACGACCCGGGGGTGACGAGATGGCGTGACGTAGTAGGTTTCCTCGAAGTACGGGCCGTCCAGCGGATCGGGCTTGTCGAAGATCGCCAGCACCTCGAGTTGTCCGGCGCGCAGCAGACCTTCGACCGCCACCTCGGCGCCAGGGATGAAGGATTCGATCAGAACGGCTTCCCGCTCCTCACGACGGTCCAGACCGGCAATGATGCGCTGCACGCGCGTGATGGCGGCCTCGAGTTCACGGCGGTTGTCGGCGCGAATCACCCCGCGGCTGGCCGACAGGGCCACCGGTTTGACCACGCAGGGGTAGGTGACGACATCGAGCTGCGGTGCCAGCGGGCGATCGAGCTCGATGGGCCAGTAATCCGGTGTCGGCACCCCGGCCTGGCTCAGTTGCCGCCGCGCCAGGTCCTTGCGCCGGGCAGCTCGCACCGCAGCCACTGGATTGTGTACGAGACCCAGGCTTTCGCTTGCCTGGACGGCAAGCTCGATGCTGGCATCGTCGGTGCCGATGACCGCGGCGTACGGCCGCTCGCGGGCACTGGCGCGGATGGCGGCGAGCGAAGCCTCCGGATCGGCGAGATCGACCCGCACTCCCGGCACCCCGATACCGGCGAGCGCGTGCTCGCCTTCCGAGGCAATGACCAGGTCGATATCCTGCTCGCCGGCTGCGGCGATGTACGGCGCGATGCGGTAACTCTCGCGCGGTGCGACCAGCAGGACGCGTGGTCTAGCGACCACAGCCCCCGCTACCGCACCCACCGCCTCCGCCTCCGCCACACCCGCCACCGCCACCACTGCTCTGGAAGGCGTTGCGAAACACGAAGGTCGGCTGCAGGCTGTCGATGGTGAAATCGATCTCGGCACCGCGCAGGTAATTGGCAGCGACCGCATCGATTGCGACCTTGAGTCCCGGCGCCTGGATCACGTAATCGTGCGAACCGAACGTTTCGGCGAAGGTCATGCCGTAGCTCAGACCCCCGCAACCGCCGCCGGCGACGAACACCCGCACCGCGCAGACTTCGTCGCCGGCGTCGGCCAGCAATTCAGCGAGCTTGGCCTGGGCGGCCGGCGTGACGGTCAGCGGCGCGGTGCCGGCAGCGAAGGCGGAATCGAGTACGTCCATGGCGGTCATCGGCAAAACCTCGTCGGGCGGCAAAGGGGTGCAGCAATTCTAGCAATGGTCACCCGGGCGCACCAATCGGGTATACTCGCGCCCCTATGACACGCATGGTTTATTGTGTTTATCTCAAGCGCGAGGCCGAGGGCCTGGCCGCGCTGCCGCATCCCGGTGAACTCGGGCAACGGGTGTTCGACAACATCTCACAGCAGGCCTGGCAGCAGTGGCTCGCGCACCTGTCGGTGCTGATGAACCAGTACAGCCTGAACAGCGCCGACCCCAAGGCCATGGCCTTTATCGAGTCGCAGATGCGGGCGTTCCTGTTCGGTGAGCCGGTGGCGCCGGACGCCGTTCCGCCCCAGCGCCGCAAGAAATAAGACAGCGCAGCAGACAGCCGTCAGCCGCAGGCCAGGGTCACGAACGCGACCGCGTGGTCTTCCTCGTCGGCGAGCGAGACGTGCACGCTGACGATGGCATTGGCGCGGATGAACTCGGCGGCCTGGTCGGTGAACGCGAGCTGCGGCTTGCCGGCGGCGTCGTGGGTGACGCCGATGTGGTGCAGCATCAGGCCGTCGCGAAACCCGGTGCCCATGGCCTTGGCGGCCGCCTCCTTGGCGGCGAAGCGCTTGGCCAGGAAGTGCGCCTTGCGGGTCTCGCGCCGGTAGTCCTCCAGTTCGGAAGCAGTCAGGATGCGCTCGGCGAACTTCTCGCCGTAGCGCTCGATGTTCTGCTGCATGCGCGCCACGCGCACGATGTCGGTACCGATGCCGAAGATCACCGCACCGCCGCCTCGCGCATCAGCCGTTTCATTTCGCGCACCGCACCCTGAAACCCGCTGAACAGCGCCCGCGCCACGATCGCGTGCCCGATATTGAGCTCGGCGACCCCGGGGATGGCGGCGATCGCCTGCACGTTGTGGTAATTGAGCCCGTGCCCGGCGTTGACCTGCAGTCCGAGACCAAGCCCCTGCTGCACCGCGAGCTCGATGCGCGCCAGTTCGGCCCCGCGCGACTCGGCATCGACGGCATCCGCATACTGACCGGTGTGGATCTCGATCACTGGCGCACCGACTTCGACCGCGGCTTCGACCTGCGCCGGATCGGCGTCGATAAACAGCGACACCCGCACCCCGATGTCCTTGAGGCGCGCACAGGCCTCGCGGATGCGGGCGGCGTGCCCGACCACGTCGAGCCCGCCTTCAGTGGTGAGCTCCTGGCGCCGTTCCGGCACCAGGCAGCACTCCTCCGGGCGCATACGCAGCGCGTAGGCGACCATCTCGTCGGTCACTGCCATCTCGAGGTTCATGCGGGTCTGCAGGGTCTGCTTCAGCAGCTCGACGTCGCGCTCCTGGATGTGGCGCCGGTCCTCGCGCAGGTGCAGGGTGACGGCGTCGGCGCCGGCCAGCTCGGCCTCGATCGCTGCCTGCACCGGATCCGGAAAACGCGTGCCGCGCGCCTGGCGCAGCGTGGCAACGTGGTCGATGTTGACGCCCAGCTTGATCATCCTGGCCTCCTCGGCCGCAGTTCGAACAACACAACGCAGAGACGCAAAGACGCAGAGAAAATCATGATCGATTCAAACTGCAGGACCGGAGCGCTTCTAATCGACCGACTCTTCATTATTGCGGGTTGCAGGTTGGCTGTTGACCGAATTCAGTCTTTCTCTGCGCCTCTGCGTCTCCGCGTTGAGTCTTTCACTTGGCAGCAGGTTATTCTACCGCATCCGCCCCGCGCGCCGGGCGGAACAGATCGCGGCTGACCAGCGGCCGCTCACCCAGCTGGCGCGCCAGCAGCACCCGCAACAGGCGCTTGGCCTCGCGCAGGGTTTCGGCGCTGTCGAGCCGCTCGGCGGCCAGCGCCAGCAGCACATCCCCGCTGACAGCGATGCCGTCGTCGTCGATACGATCGTCCGGAACCGGACCGTGTTCCGGCCGATAGCGATAGCGGCACCCGGCCCGCACCGGCGCGCCGGTGCCGGCCTCATGGTCGAGCACCAGACCGAAGCCGAGTTCGTCGAGCAGGCGTTTCTCGAATACGCGCAGCACCGCCTCCGGATTGCCCCCGGCGGACAGCGCCGCCAGCGCCTCGGCGTAGCGCTCAAACAGGCGCTCATGCGGGTCATGGCGGTGCAGCAGGCGCAGCAGCAGCTCGTTGAGATACAGTCCGCAGAACAGGGTCTGGCCGGCGAGCGCCGGTGCCGCCGCCAGCGGCTCGGCCGCGGTCAGGGTCGGCAACTCGCCGCGACCGCTGAAGCCGATCATGAGCGGCTGGAACGGAATCAGCGCGCTGCGCAGCGGCGAGCGAGCGCGGCGCGCGCCCTTGGCGATCACCCCGAGACGGCCATGCCAGCGGGTCAGGACCTCGAGCAGCAGGCTGGTCTCGCCATACTCGTGATGGTGCAGGACGAAGGCCGGCTCCTGCGCGATGCGCATCAGCCGTCCTCGCCATACCCGAGGCTCTTCACTGCCTGCGCGTCCTGCGACCAGCCTTCCCGCACCTTCACCCACAGGCCGAGCCATACCTTGCGCCCGAACGCCTTCTGCATCTCGAGGCGCGCGCGCCGGCCGATCTCCTTGAGTCCTGCGCCGCCCTTGCCGATCAGGATCGCCTTCTGACCGTCCTTCTCGACCCAGATCACGGCGTCGATATGGATGTGCTTGGGTTCGTCCCGGAACTCGGTGATCTCGACCGCCACCGCATACGGTACTTCCTGGCCGAACCCGCGGAACACCTGCTCGCGCACGAACTCGGCGGCCAGAAAGCGTTCGCTGCGGTCCGTGATCTGCTCGGCATCGTACAGCGGCGGTTGTTGCGGCAGCAGCCGGACGATCACCCGCTCGAGCTCCTCGACGTTGTCGCCCTTGGTGGCCGACAGCGGCACGACCTCGGCGAAGGCCATCCGCTCGCGCGAGGTTGCGATCAGCGGCAACAGCCGCTCGCGCTCGGCCAGCCGGTCGATCTTGTTGATCGCCAGGATCACCGGGCACTCGGCCTGCCGGGCCGCCGCCAGTGCCGGCTCGTCGCGCTCGCTCCAGCCCTCGGCGCCGATCACCAGCACCACGGCATCGACGCCCGCGAGGCTGGCGCGTGCGGCGCGGTTCATCACCCGGTTGAGCGGCTTGTCGCTCTCGCCACGATGGATGCCGGGCGTGTCGACGTAGACGACCTGTGCCTCGGCGGTGGTGTGAATGCCGACGATCCGGTGGCGCGTGGTCTGGGCACGGTGCGAGGTAATGCTGACCTTCTGACCGACCAGACGGTTGAGCAGGGTCGACTTGCCGGCGTTCGGTCGGCCGATGATGGCGACCAGGCCGCTGCGGTAGGTCTCAGACATCGGTGGCACAACCGAGCAACTCGCAGACCCGCGCGGCCGCGGCCTGCTCGGCATAGCGCCGGCTCGCGCCTTCGCCACGCACCGACTCGCTGAGGCCCGCAACCCGGCACTCGACCACGAAGTGCTGCTGGTGCGCCTCGCCGCTGACCGCCAGCACCTCGTAGACCGGGGTCGGCAATGCGCGCTGCTGCAGGCACTCCTGCAGGCGGGTCTTGGGATCCTTGACGATCGCGCCGGGATCAACGCGATCGATGACCGCTTGGTACAGGCGCAATACCGTGGCACGTGCCGCATCGAGTCCGCCGTCCTTGTAGATCGCACCGAACAGCGCCTCGAGTGCGTCCGCCAGGATTGAATCGCGGTCGAATCCGCCGCTCTTGAGCTCGCCGCCGCCGAGCTCCAGCACCGCGCCGAGCCCAAGCTCGCGCGCCAGCCCGGCCAGAGTCTCGCGCCGCACCAGGCTGGCGCGCAGCCGGGTCAGGTCGCCCTCGCTCAGGTCCGGGAACCGGTCATACAGGACATCGGCAATGAAAAAACTGAGGATGCTGTCGCCGAGGAATTCGAGACGCTCGTAGTTGGCGCTGCCGCGGCTGCGGTGGGTGAGCGCGCGCGCCAGCAGCTGGGGGTCCCGGAACCGATACCCCAGCCGCGACGTCAGCTCGTTACGCGCGCCGGTCAACGTGCATTGACCTGCACACTGTGGTCGAATTCGATGAGCGCAGTGACGTTATAGGCCAGCGGCACCCGGCGTTCATAGGCGATGCGGATGGTGGTCACACCCGGCTTCTTTTCGACGAACAGACTCTTGTTGAGATCGACATCGTTCACGTCCTCGATACTGAACCGCCGGTCGAGTGCGGCCTTGATGTCGGCGCGTTCCATGGTTGCAGCTTCCGGCTGGCGGGCAATGTTCTCAAGTGCGGTCTTGACCTTGCCATACTGCATGTATGGCGGCAGCAGCTTCAGCGTCAGCACCGTGAAAAAAACGATCAGCGCAAAAACCATCAGCAGGCCCCAGAAGGTCATGCCCTTCTGCGTCGTTCTCGTCTGCATCGCATTCCTCCGCATAGTCTTGCCTAGTTTATGGTATTGCCGATGCGGGACCACGCGATCCCGCCCTTGGCCATGTCCCAGCTGAACCAGATGAAGAACGCCCGGCCGACTACGTTCTCCTCCGGAACCGTACCCCAGTAGCGGCTGTCGTTGCTGCGGTCGCGGTTGTCACCCATGACGAAATACTGCCCTTCCGGCACGGTGAACTCCAGAGTCCCGGTATGGAGACCCTCGCTGAGCAGGATGTCGTGCCCGACACCATTGATCTGTTCGCGCACCCGGCGGGCAAAGATCAGATGCTCGCCGGATTCGCTGTAAGTATAGTCACCGTCCGGGGTCTGCGGCATCGACTGACCGTTGATGGTCAACTGCTTGTCGCGATAAACGATCTTGTCACCCGGCAGGCCGATCACGCGCTTGATGTAGTTGATGCTCGGATCGCCCGGGAACCGGAACACCATGACGTCACCGCGTCCCGGCGAGTTCAGGTCCACCATCTTCTTGTTGAGCACCGGCAGGCGCAGACCATAAGTGTACTTGTTGACCAGGATGAAATCCCCGGCCAGCAGCCCCGGCATCATCGAGCCGGACGGGATGCGGAACGGCTCGACCAGGAACGAGCGCAGCACGAACACCACCAGGATCACCGGGAAGAACGCGCGCGCATACTCGACCAGGAGCGGTTCGCGCCGCGCCTTCTCGATTGCGGCCTCGCTCTCCCCGGCCCGGGCGAGGGCTTCGGCGGTGCGCGTCCGGCCGGTCGCCAGCAGCAGCCGGTCGGCGGCCCAGATGACCCCCGTAGCGACTAGCGCCACCAGCATGATGAAAGCAAAGTCCATGGCTATTTCTCGCTGACCTTGAGTACCGCCAGGAACGCCTCCTGCGGGATCTCGACCGTACCAACCTGTTTCATGCGTTTCTTGCCCTCTTTCTGGCGCTCGAGCAGTTTCTTCTTGCGGCTGATATCGCCGCCGTAGCACTTGGCGGTCACGTTCTTGCGCAGCGCCTTGACGGTCTCGCGGGCGATGATATGCGCGCCGATGGCCGCCTGGATAGCGACATCGAACATCTGGCGCGGGATCAGCTCGCGCAGCTTGCCGACCAGCTCGCGCCCGCGGTACTGGGCCTGGTCGCGGTGCACCATGGTCGAAAGCGCATCCACGCGGTCGCCGTTGATCAGCACGTCGAGCTTGATGACGTCAGCCGGGCGGAATTCGAGGAAGTCGTAATCGAGCGAGGCATAGCCGCGGCTCACCGACTTGAGGCGGTCGAAGAAGTCCAGCACCACCTCGGCCAGCGGCAATTCGTAGGTCAGCATCACCTGGCGGCCGACGTAGAGCATGTTCTTCTGCAGGCCGCGCTTCTCCACGCACAGCGCGATCACCGGGCCGATGTAATCGGACGGCACCAGGATGTTGGCGCGGATGATCGGCTCGCGGATCGCCTCGATGCGCGCCGGGTCCGGCAGCTTGGCCGGGTTCTCGATCTGCACCACCGTGCCGTCGCTCGCCAGCACCTCGTAGACCACGGTCGGCGCGGTGGTGATGAGATCGAGCTGGTATTCGCGCTCGAGCCGCTCCTGCACGATCTCCATGTGCAGCATGCCGAGGAAGCCGCAGCGGAAGCCGAAACCGAGCGCCTGCGAGGTCTCGGGCTCGTAGTTGAGCGAGGCGTCGTTGAGTGTGAGCTTCTGCAGGGCGTCGCGGAACGCGTCGTAGTCGCTGGCCTCGACCGGGTACAGGCCGGCGAACACCCGCGGCTTGATCTCCTTGAAACCGGGCAGCGCCTTGTCGGCCGGCTTGTCGGTGCGGGTGACGGTATCGCCGACCCGGGCGCTGCGCACGTCCTTGATGCCGGCGATGATGAAGCCGACCTCGCCGACGCCCAGCGACTCGGTCGGCTTGCGCTTGGGCGTGAACACGCCGACCTGGTCGACCAGGAACTCGTCGCCGGTGGCCATCAGCCGGATCTTCTGTTTCGGCTTGAGCGTGCCCTGCATCACCCGCACCAGCACCACCGTGCCGAGGTAGTTGTCGAACCACGAGTCGACGATCAGCGCCTGCAACGGCGCCTCGGCGTCGCCCTGCGGGGCCGGAATGTGATGAATAACCGCCTCGAGGATCTCCGGCACGCCGACGCCGGTCTTGGCGCTGCAGGTGAGCGCATGGCTGGCGTCGATGCCGATGATGTCCTCGATCTCCTTGATCACCCGCTCCGGGTCGGCCTGCGGCAGGTCGATCTTGTTGAGCACCGGCAGGATCACCAGGTCGAGCTCGGCGGCGGTGTAGCAGTTCGCGACAGTTTGCGCCTGCACGCCCTGCGAGGCGTCCACGACCAGCAGCGCACCCTCGCAGGCGGTGAGCGAGCGCGATACCTCGTAGGAGAAGTCCACGTGCCCCGGGGTGTCGATCAGATTCAAACGATAGAACTGGCCGTCCTGGGCCTTGTAGTCGAGCGCGACGGTCTGGGCCTTGATGGTAATGCCGCGCTCGCGCTCCAGGTCCATGGAGTCGAGCACCTGCGCCTGCATCTCGCGGTCCTGCAACGCGCCGCAGGTCTGGATGAAACGGTCGGCGAGCGTCGACTTGCCGTGGTCGATGTGGGCAATGATGGAGAAATTGCGGATGCGCTTCGGATCCCAGCTGCTCATGCCGCCACCTCGGCCGCCGGCGCGCCGGGATAAGAAAAGGGCGCCCGAGGCGCCCCGACATCACACCAGATACGACCAACCGTCATGATGATCAAGCAGGCTACGACCGTGGAAAAAACGCATGATAACCGGTTTCCGGCCCGGCTTGAACCGATTCAATCGACCGGGCGCAGCGCCAGGAACAGGGCCGCCGCGCCGCGCCGCACCAGCACCGGCGTCGGCTTGTTGCGCGGCAGCTGCGGCAGCAGCTCGCGCAACTCGGCCACCGACCGCGCCGGCCGGCCCTGCACCTGCAGGATCACGTCGCCGGGCCGGATCCCGGCCTTGAGGGCCGGCCCTTCGGTCACCTTCTCCACCAGCACGCCCTGAGTCACACCCAGCTGCTGTTTCTGTACCGGCGTCAAGTCGCGCAGCTGCATACCCAGCATCCCGGGCGGCACCGGCGCTGGCGCCGGTTTCTGTTCCGGTTCATCACCCTCCTCCGGCAGCTCGGCAATGGTCACGAACACGGTCTTCGGCTGGCCGCTGCGCAGCACACCGACCCGCGCCCGTGTGCCCGGGGCGGTCTGGCCGACCAGCGGCGGCAGGTCGGCCGAAACACCGATCTTCTGGCCGTCGTACTCGAGCACCACGTCGCCAACCCGCAACTCGGATTTGGCCGCCGGGCTGTCGGGCAGAATGTCGGCCACCAGCGCCCCGGCCGGGCGCTTCATTCCAAACGACTCGGCCAGCTCGCGGGTAACGTCCTGGATGGTCACGCCGATCCAGCCGCGGCGCACCCGCCCGGTGGCCTTCAGCTGCTGCCCGACCTGCATGGCGATGTCGATTGGCACCGCGAACGACAGTCCCATGAACCCGCCGGTGCGGCTGTAGATCTGCGAATTGATGCCGATGACCTCGCCCTGCAGATTGAATAGCGGCCCGCCCGAATTGCCCGGATTGATGGCGACATCAGTCTGGATGAACGGCACGTAGTTCTCGCGCGGCAGGCTGCGGCCCTTGGCCGAGACGATACCGGCGGTGGCCGAGCTCTCGAAACCGAACGGCGAGCCAATCGCCAGCACCCATTCACCGACCCGCACTTTGCCGGGATCGCCAATCTTGACGCTTGGCAGGTTGCTGGCGTCGATCTTGAGCAGCGCCACGTCACTGCGCCCGTCCGCGCCCACCACCCGGGCGCTGAACTCGCGCCGGTCGGTGAGCCGCACCACGATCTCGGTGGCGTTCTCGACCACATGCGCGCAGGTCAGGATGTAACCGTCCGGGGAGATCAGGAACCCGGAACCGAGCGATTTGTTGTCGAACAGCTCCGGCGGCAGCTCGTCCTCGCCGAAGTAGCGGCGCAGGAAATCGTTGAACGGGCTGCCTTCCTCGTCCATCTCGGGAAGGCCAGGGCGCGGTGGCACCGCCTGGGTGGTGCTGATATTGACCACCGCTGGCCCGTTCTGGTCGACCAGCGACGCCAGGTCCGGCAGCGGACGCGGGGGTGGCGCGGCGTGCGCGGACAACGCCAGCACCAGGCCGGTGATTACGGCGATCAGGGAAGCTTGCAGTCGCATCGAAACGGTGTTCAGGGGCGGCGTGCCATCGACTCGCCAATCATAGCCACCGTTGCGGCCGGCGTCTCGCCGATTACCGTCACGCGGTGGCCGTCGATCACCTTGCCGAAGGCGTGGACGGCCCCCATGCGGCTCAATCCGTCAATCGCGGCCGGCCCGGACGAGCCGGTGACCGGCTCGATGAACACCGAGACCACGGCCAGCCCGTCCGAGTACACCAGGTGCTCGACCGGCAGGTCAGCGCCGGGCAAGCGCCGGACCACCCGGGCGGTCAGGACAAAGCCCTCCGGCAGACGGCCGGGTTCCCACTGCCCCGGGGTGTCGGCGAGCGTCGGCTCGTCGGCCGGGAGACGGGTCGCCTCGCGGGTGGCGTATTGCGGTGCCAGGGCCGAATTCGGAATCGGCCGGCCAATCGATACCTCGGTGAACATGTACTGTTCGACCACAGTGCCGTGTTCGTCCAGCAGGCCGGCCTTGAGCAGCAGCCCGCTCGCATCGTCCGCCCACAGGTGGTAACCGTAGCGATAGCCATCGCGCGGCGCGATGGTCACGAGGCGAACCTGGCGACCGGCCACGCGCCCGTCGCGGCCGGCCTTGACGACATAGGCATGCTCGAGCGCGCCCGGCGAACCGGAGACCAACAGTGCCGGGAACCCATGCTTGCCGGCGCGGCGATGCTCGATCAGCGCGGCATGGCCATCGGGCAGGTAGCAGCGGACATCGCGATTGGTGCGGACGATCTCGCGCGGTACGCCGTTGAGCGACACCAGCCGCTCTTCGACGCCTTGGCGCCCGACCCGGTGCACGATTCGCAGGCTCTCGAGCCGGTCGCCGTTCTGGTACACAAAGGTGCCGTCGTAGTTGAGGATCTGGGCGGCGCGCTGCATGCGCGCCAGCAGCGCCTGGGGTTCAGCGGAATAGGCGACCGGTGCCGCCGCCAGGGCCACCAGCGCCAGACCGCAACCGCGAAGACGGATGGCGGTCATTCCGCGTTCTGGTTCTCAGCGCCGGCGCGATGCTGGCCGACCAGGCGCACGTATGAGCTCATGCCGTTCATTCCTGCGGCCGGCGTGAACTCACCGTGTTGCACCAGGTAGGAATTGAGGGCCTGCTGCTGCTCCGGCGGCAATGGCTTGACCTCGGCGACCAAGGTCTTGGCGACCCGGCCCGAAGTCGACGACATCGTGACCGGATTGCCTGGCGCCAGCACCGGCGGCAGATTGAGTACGGCGATCGCCGCTATACCGGCGGCAATCGCCACCCCGGCACCGACCTTGAACAGTCTCGCCGCCGACCCGGCGCGTGCCGGCGCCTCGGCGCCCAGCTGCGCACGAATCCGGTCGGCGAGCCCGGAACTCACGACCACGTCCAGCTCGCGCCGTAATGCGGCGCCGGCCAGATGATAACGTTCCCACTGGCCCCGCAGGGCCGGATCGTCACCGAGCGCGCGTAGCGCCTGCTGTCGCTCGATGTCGTTGACTTCACCGTCTACCAAGGCCGATATGGTTTCTTTCATGCTTGCCCGGTCCCGTCATTGTTCATGCATCACCCGCTGCCTCGCGCCTAGCCCTGCAGGAGCGGCCGCAGCGCCTCATCGACCGCCTCGCGCGCCCGAAAGATCCGTGAGCGCACCGTCCCGATCGGACAATCCATGATCTCGGCGATCTCCTCGTACGACAACCCGTCGATCTCGCGCAGCGTCAGCGCCGTGCGCAGGTCCTCGGGTAGCCCGGCCATGGCCCGCTCCACGGTGCGACCGATCTCGTCGGCCAGCAGCTGGCGCTCGGGCGTGGCGATATCGCGCAGGCCGGTACCGAAGTCGCTGGCCTCGGCCTCCTCGGTCTCGATGTCCGCGCTCAGCGGGCGTCGGCCCAGCGACACCAGGTAATTCTTCGCCGTGTTGATGGCGATCCGGTACAGCCAGGTATAGAACGCGCTCTCGCCGCGAAAACCCTTGATCGCCCGGTAGGCCTTGATGAAGGCCTCCTGGGTCACGTCTTCGACCTCGGACCGGTCGGACACGTAGCGCGACACCAGCTTCGCAATCCGGTGCTGATACTTGCGCACCAGCAGATCGAACGCCGCCTTGTCGCCCTTCTGGACGCGAACGACCAGCTGTTGATCGACACTGCGCTCGACCATCCGGGAACGCCCCCATGAAAACCCGGCGATGCGGCGCATCACCGGGTAAAGACCGTGGCCGGGCGATAAAGTTCGCCCCACCATGCCAACCGCGGTTATAGTTATCGTTGGGTATACTCACCACGCATAACGCAACCTGGAAATTCGGGCGGGATGATACCGCAAATCCGGGTGACTTCCCCCATTTCATGACCGGATCCCCGCAGCGCTCCGACGTTCTGGTTATCGGCAGCGGCCTGGCCGGCCTCAGCCTGGCGCTGCGGCTGGCCGACCATACGCAGGTCACCGTCCTGGCCAAGGGCGACCTCACCCAGGGATCGAGTCTGTATGCCCAGGGCGGCATTGCCGCGATGCTCAACGACGGCGACAGCTTTGAGTCGCATATCGCCGACACGCTCGCCGCCGGTGCCGGCCTGTGCCACCGCGACACGGTCGAACTCGCCGTGCGCAAGGGTCCGGAGGCCATCGGCTGGCTGATCGACCAGGGTGTAAAGTTCACCCGCGAACCCGGGGTGAACGGCCCGGCGCACTATCACCTGACGCGCGAAGGCGGCCATAGCCACCGCCGGGTGATCCACGCCGCCGACGCCACCGGCAAGGAACTGGAAACCGCGCTGGCCACGCGCGCCCGCAACCACACCAATATCCGCCTGCTCGAGCAGTTCATCGCCGTCGATCTCATCACCTCGCACAAGCTCGGACGGGGCGGTACCAATAGATGTCTGGGCGCCTACGTCCTCAACAAGGCCACCGGTCACGTCGAGGTCATCAGCGCCCGGTTCGTGGTGCTGGCAACCGGCGGCGCATCGAAGGTGTACCTGTACACCACCAACCCGGACACCTCGACCGGCGACGGCATCGCCATGGCCTGGCGGGCCGGTTGCCGGGTGGCCGACATGGAATTCATGCAGTTCCACCCGACCTGCCTGTATCACCCGCAGGCGCGCACGTTGCTGATCAGCGAGGCGGTGCGCGGCGAGGGTGGCCGGCTGCTGTTGCCGAACGGCGAGCCATTCATGCACCAGCACGACGCGCGCGGCGAGCTGGCCTCGCGCGATATCGTTGCACGCGCCATCGACTACGAGATGAAGCGCCGCGGCCTCGACTGCGTATATCTCGACATCAGCCACAAGCCGGCTGACTTCATCCGCACCCACTTCCCGACCATCTGCCAGCGCCTCAAGGACTACGGTATCGACATGACCCGCCAGCCGATCCCGGTGGTGCCGGCCGCCCATTACACCTGCGGCGGCGTGATGACCGATCTGCGCGCCCGCACCGATCTCGCCGGCCTGTACGCGATCGGCGAATGCGCGTTCACCGGCCTGCACGGCGCCAACCGGCTGGCCAGCAACTCGCTGCTGGAATGCGTGGTGTTCGGGCAGGCGGCCGCCGACGACATCCGTGCCACGCTCGACTCGGCCGCGCCGGCCGAGACCGGTCTGCCGGCCTGGGACGAGAGTCGGGTGTCGGACCCCGACGAGCTGGTGGTGGTGTCGCACAACTGGGACGAGTTGCGTCGCTTCATGTGGGATTACGTCGGTATCGTGCGGACCAACAAGCGTCTCGAGCGCGCCGCGCACCGCGTGCAGCTGCTGCAGGAGGAGATCCGCGAGTACTACAGCAACTTCCGCATCAACAGCGACCTGATCGAACTGCGCAACCTGGCCATGGTCGCCGAGCTCATCATCCGCTCGGGCCAGGCACGGCACGAATCGCGCGGCCTGCACTACTCGCGCGACTACCCGGCAACCCTCGCCGAACCGCGCGACACCGTTCTGACGCCCGGCAACTACACCGGCGGTTGACTCGCCGGTACCGGCAGGTGCCGCTGCACGATGCGGGCGCGCAGCGACCTGTACCCATCGGGTGTTACCGCGTCCCGCATCACCAGCAGGGTGCGCGAGCGGCGTCCATCACCGGTCACGACCAGCCGCACGAACAGCGGAAACACCGTGGCGCCAGTGACGTGGCCGCGCAGTGCACCGCTGACGTTGGTCAGTATGCAAACGCCGTCGGGTTCGAGACGCAGCGCCCCCGCAGCACGCGCCACGGTTCGCCACTGCACCCGCAGGCTGAATGCCAGCACAAGAATCACCACCGCCCGCCAGCCGAGCGGCACCGCCAGACCGGCAGTGATCAGCACGGCGCCAACATGACTCCCGAGCAGGAGTGCTGTGAGTGTTTTTGATTTAATTATGTTTAAAAACAATTTATTGCGATAATTGTTCAACAATGCACTTTAACTCATCGGGCGGCGTTTCCTGCCCCTGGATCCAGGCCAGCAGCGCTGGATCGGGCTGCGCCAGCAGTCTGCGGAATGCTTCCTGCTCGGGCTCGCTCAGTGCTGCATACCTCCGATCGACAAACCACTTCAGTAGCAGGTCGAGTTCCAGCAGGCCGCGTCGGCACTGCCAGCGAAGGCGCTGCAATCCGTCCGATTCCGACCCGGTCACGCTCACAGCACGCGCTTGAGCAGCAACTGGCGGATGTGGCCGATCGCTTGCGCCGGGTTCAGGCCCTTGGGGCAGACATCGGTGCAGTTCATGATGGTGTGGCAGCGGAACAGCCGGTACGGGTCGTTGAGATCGTCGAGACGCTCGCCGGTCGCTTGGTCGCGGCTGTCGGACAGGAACCGCCAGGACTGCAGCAGCGCCGCCGGCCCGAGGAAGCGATCCGGGTTCCACCAGAACGACGGGCAGGCGGTCGAACAGCAGGCGCACAGGATGCATTCATAGAGACCGTCCAGCCGGGCGCGTTCCTCCGGGCTCTGCAGGCGCTCGATTTCCGGCTCCGGTTCGTCGTTGATCAGCCACGGCTTCACCGCTCGGTACTGGTTGAAGAACTGTGTCAGGTCGACGATCAGGTCGCGCACCACCGGCCGCCCCGGCAGCGGCCGCAGCGTGACCGGCTGGCGCAGGTCGCTCAGGCGGGTGATGCAGGCCAGGCCGTTGCGGCCGTTGATGTTCATGGCATCCGAACCGCACACGCCCTCGCGGCACGAGCGCCGGAAGCTGAGACTGTCGTCCTGGCGCTTGAGCAGGTTGAGCGCGTCGAGCAGCATGACTGCGCCGCAGTCATCGGCCAGCTCGTAGGCCTGCATGTACGGGCGGGCGTCGGTTTCCGGGTTGTAGCGGTAGATGGAGAACTTCATAGGCCCTCACTTCGTTCGGGCGGTTTCGGGTTTCGGGTTACGAGTTTCGGGTTAACACCCAAACCCGGAATCTTGCCGCATGCCGTTGAACTCGAAACCCGAAACTCGAAACCCGAAACTGCAGTTAGTTAATACGTTCTTTCCTTCGGCGCAAACGACTCCACGCTCAACGGTTTCATGCGCACCGGCTTGTAGTCGAGTCGCTGGCCGTCGGCGTAATACAGCGTGTGCTTTAGCCACTGGCGGTCGTCGCGCCCGGGGTAATCCATGCGCGAATGCGCGCCGCGGCTCTCGTGACGGGCGGCGGCGGAAACGATCGTGGCCAGCGCCACCTCCAGCAGGTTCTCCAGTTCCAGCGCCTCGATGCGGGCGGTGTTGAACACCTTGCTGTGGTCCTGGAGCCGTGCCTGCGCCAGGCGCGCGCGCAATTGCAGCAGCTTGTGTACGCCCTGATCGAGGTTTTCCTGGGTACGGAATACTCCACAGTGCTGCTCCATGAGGCGGCGCATCTCCTCGGCCAGCAGGTCCACCGACTCACCCTCGCCTTTCCGGTCCCAGCGCGCCAGGCGCTGCATCACGGCATCGACCGCCGCGTCCGGCAGCGGCCGGTGGCGGCGGTTCTCGGCCAGAAACCCGAGGATGTGGTTACCGGCGGCGCGCCCGAACACCACGATGTCGAGCAGCGAGTTGCCGCCGAGCCGGTTGGCACCGTGAATCGACACGCACGCGCACTCGCCGACCGCGTACAGCCCCGGCACCGGTTCCTCCGGCCCGTGATGTTCCGGGGCCACCACCTGGCCGAAGCGGTTGGTCGGGATCCCGCCCATGGTGTAGTGCGCGGTCGGATACACCGGAATCGGCTGCCCGATCGGATCGACTTGCGCGAAGCGCATGGCGAGCTCGCGGATCCCCGGCAGCTTGCTCTTGATCTTGTCGGCGCCGAGGTGGTCGACCTTGAGGTGAACGTAATCCTTGTTCGGCCCGCAGCCGCGCCCCTCGCGCACCTCGATCTCGATGGCGCGTGCCACCACGTCGCGCCCGGCCAGGTCCCTGGCCTTGGGCGCATAGCGCTCCATGAAGCGCTCGCCGCTGGCGTTCACGAGATAACCACCCTCGCCGCGCGCACCTTCGGTAATCAGCATGCCGAGGCCGGCGATGCCGGTCGGGTGAAACTGGATGAACTCCATGTCCTGAAGCGGGATGCCGGCGCGCAGCGTCATGGCCATGCCGTCGCCGGTGTTGATCATGGCGTTGGTCGACGTGCGGTACATGCGCGCCGCACCGCCGGTGGCAATGAGCGTGGTCTTGGCCTCGATCACCAGCGGCTCGCCGGTCTCGATCTCCAGCACCAGCGCTCCGAGCACGTAGCCCTCGGCGTCGCGCAGCAGGTCGACGGCGAAGAACTCGTCGAAGAAATGGGTACGGGCCTTGAGGTTCTGCTGGTAGAGAGTATGCAGGATCGCATGCCCAGTGCGGTCGGCCGCCGGGCAGGTGCGCGCCGCCTGGGCGCCGCCGAAATCCTGGCTCTGGCCGCCGAACGGGCGCTGGTAGATGCGACCGTTGTCGAGGCGCGTGAACGGCACGCCCTGGTGCTCGAGTTCGATCACCAGCCGCGGTGCCGCCCGGCACATGTATTCGACCGCATCCTGGTCGGCCAGATAGTCGCCGCCCTTGATGGTGTCGTACATGTGCCAGTGCCAGTTGTCCGGCAGTACGTTGCCGAGCGCGGCGTTCATGCCGCCCTGGGCCGCGACCGTGTGCGAGCGGGTCGGAAACACCTTGGAGACCACCGCCACATGCGCCTCGGCTGCCGCCAGCTGCAGGGCCGCGCGCAGCCCGCCGCCGCCGGCGCCGATCACCAGGCAATCAAACTTGCGCCGCGCGATCGTCATGCCACTGCCTCCGTCAGCAGGATCTGCGCCGCCCACAGGCCCAGCGCCAGCAGCCCGATGATCGTCAGCAGCTGGACCAGCGCGCGCACCCACAGCGGCTTGGCGTAGTCGAGGTATACGCTACGCATGCCGACCCATGCATGCACCAGTGCCGAGACATAGAACAACGCAAAGGCCAGCCGTACCCCGCCGCGACCGAACCACTGTGTCCAGGCCGGGTAGTCAGCGGGCGGATTCACAGCCAGGCACCACGCGAGCCAAAACGTAAAGCCGGTCAGATAGAGGGCGGTCAGGCGCTGCAACAGCCACTCGCCGAAGCCGCTGCCGGCGCTTCCGATCGTGCGCGGGCGCATCACAGGAACAATACCGTCGCCAGTCCGAGCGACACGATGCCGACCACCAGCAGTACCAGCCACGCGCCGAGCCGCGAACCCGCCCGCGCGATGCCGATGTCGAGGTCGAGCAGCAGATGACGTACACCGGCAAACAGGTGATGGGTCACCGCCGCCACGGCGATGAGCAACAGCAGACGCCCGGGCAGCGACGCCGCCAGGGTCGCGATCCGCTGATAGTGGTCGGCGCCGGTCAGTGAGCGCTCCAGCAGCAGGAGCGACAGCGGCAGAACCAGGACCAGCAACACGCCGGTGACGCGATGCAGGATCGACACGACACCGCCGACCGGCAGACGGATCTGCACCAGATTCAGATAAACCGGACGCTTGTTCTTGTTGGCAGGCATTGCGCACCTCGGCTCCCTCGACACCACAAGTCTATCGCTGCGAGGCCGGAACTCCAGCATAACCGCAACCCCATTCCCCTGTCGCGGGTGCGGACAAGGCTGCCGGGCGCGCGGCAGAACGATATACTGGAGCGCTTCGCAAGGAGATGCTGCATATGACCCAGTCTGCCCCGGCACTGCCCGACACCCTGCCGGCCGAATGGCGCACCACGCTCGCGGCCGCCGGCGCGGTCTTCGATGATCACGGTCACGTCGATCGTTTCGCTGACATTCGCGACGAAGTGCGCGCCGCTGCCGACGCCACGGTCGTGGCGGATCTGTCGCCGCTCAGCCTGCTGCGCACCGAGGGTGCCGATGCCCAGGCGTTCCTGCAGGGCCAGTTCAGCAACGACATCCGTGAGGTTTCCGAGTCGCGCTCGCAGCTGAGCGCCTACTGCAGCCCCAAGGGCCGGATGCTGGCCGTGTTCCGGATCTTTCAGCGCGGCGCCGCGTATTACCTGCAGCTTCCGGCTGCCATCGCCGAACCGACCGCGCGCCGGCTACGGATGTTCATCCTGCGCGCCAAGGTGAAGCTCGACCCGGCCGATAACGAACTGCTGCGCATCGGCGTGTCCGGCCCACAGGCCGAGGCCCTGGTGGCCGCAGCCGCCGGGGGGGTGCCGCCGACGGTGGATGCGGGCCTGACGCAGGACGGCGTGACGGTGCTGCGCCTGCCGGGCCCCCATCCGCGCTTCGAGCTGCTGGCGCCGCCGGCGCGCATGCAGGAGTTGTGGAAATCGATTGCCGCCGCGGCCCGACCGGTCGGTGCGCATGCCTGGGCCTGGCTCGACATCGCCGCCGGCATCCCCACCGTCCTGCCCGAGACGGTCGAGGAGTTCGTGCCGCAGATGGCCAACCTCGAACTGGTTGGCGGCGTGAGCTTCAAGAAGGGCTGTTACCCGGGGCAGGAGATCGTGGCGCGCATGCATTACCTTGGCACGCTGAAGCAGCGCATGGTGCGCGCGTATCTGGCGGATGCAGGCTGCCCGGCACCGGGCACCAAGCTGTACGCCAGCGAGTTCGGCGAACAGTCCGCCGGAACCGTGGTGGATGCCCAGCCGTCGCCGCACGGCGGGTGCGACCTGCTGGCGGTGGCTCAGCTTACCGCGGTGCAAGGCGGCGGCCTGCGTGTCGCCGCGCTCAATGGGCCGGTGTTGGCACTCTCCCCGCTGCCCTATTCACTCGGTGCCGCATCCTGATCGCGAGATGCTCCCGAGTTCCCGGCTCCCGCCCATACTCGGTTGCGAACGGTTCGGGGCACGCAACGGGATTAATTCCGCCTCCTGCAACGTCGTCCCGGCAGTGCCAAAACGTTGCTTGTGTCGCCGCGCGCTGGCGTGCTTGAATGTCGCCAGCCGGCTGCATGCTTAAGAATTTACTAATAATTGTCAGAAGCAGCGCGAGAACAACGGCTGGCCGACAACCATCACCTGGAGGAAGTTCTGATGATCTATACCAAGAAAACTCCATGGACACTCATTCTGGGCATCATCATGGTGGCGTTCGGCTACCTGGTGCAGTCCGGTGTCCTGGACGGAGCCATCAAGTGGCTGAGTATCAGCAAGTACGTCGGTAAGGCTGGCAGCCCCGGCGAAATGATCATTCTGCCGTTCGTGTGCGGCCTGATCGCGATCGTGGTCGGGCTGTGGCAGGCTGCCGTCAAGCCCAAGGAAGGCCAACTCGACTACTACCTGTCGACCGTGGGCGGGGTGATGTTCATCCTGATCATCTCGTTCGTCGTGAAGTGGGGCCTCGACCCGCTGATGGCCGCGTGGGGCAAGGCGGCCGAGACCGCGATGAAGGATGCCAACCTCGTGTGGGCATTCGACTTCGCCAAGGTGATGAACCTCAACTACGTGGTGATGGGCATCATCGCCGGCATCATCGCGGTGAACGTGTTCAAGATCCCGGACTGGGCCGAGAACGGCGTGCGCCTGTCGCGCCTCGGCCTCAAGACCGGCGTGGTGCTGCTCGGTGTGCTGTACAGCTGGCAGGAACTGGCCAATCTCGCCGGGCTGTCGGTGGTGATGATCGCGGTGTTCGTGCTCGGCTCGGTGGGGCTCACGCTGTGGATGGGCGCGCGCCGCAACATCCCCAACTCGATGGGCGGGGTGCTGTCGGCCGGTCTCGGCGTGTGCGGCGTGTCGGCCTCGGTGGCGGCCTCGCCGGTAGTGAACGCCAAGTCGACCGAAATCGCCTACACCATCGGCACCATCCTGCTGTGGGGCGTACTGATGATGTTCATCTTCCCGATCGTCGGCAAGGCGATGGGCATGAACCCGACCCAGTTCGGCGCCTGGGCCGGCACCGGCATCCTCAATTCGGCGCAGGTGGCCGGGGCGGCGCTGGCCTTCGAGCCGGGCGGCATCGACACCCTGAAGGTTGCCGAAATCTTCAACATCACCCGCATCCTGTTCCTGCCGATCATCGTGCTGTGGCTGGCGGTGTGGTACGTCAAGCGCGAGGCAACCGGAAAGAAGATCGACCTGCCGCACGTCATCTTCGCCAAGTTCCCGCTGTTCGTGCTCGGCTTCATCGTGATGTTCATTCTCGGTTCGACCGGCATGTTTGCGCCCGGCTCGGAGCTGCCCGGCAAGTACTTCGACAACAGCGAGAAGCACCTGGTGACGAAGAACCCGGACGGCACCGTCAAGTCGAGCAAGATGCTGGCCGACAAGGATGTCGAGACCCTCAAGGCCGAGGCCGACAAGCTCACCGACGAGACCCAGAAGGCGGCGCTCGCTTCGCTGCTCGAGAACCGCAAGACCATGTCGTTCGAGCATGACCGGCAACTGGCCTCGATCCAGAACTCGCACGTGCTGTCGGTCAAGGCCAACAAGATCCTGAAGAGCCAGCATTCGGCGGTCTACAAGACCGCGCCGCGGATCTCCAAGTTCCGCGACCTGATCGCCTGGTTCTTTACCTTCGGACTGGTCGGGCTCGGCATGCAGATCACCGTGGCGTCCATCAAGCAGGCCGGCGGCCAGCCGCTGATCATCGGGTCGGTGGTTGGCTCGGTCAAGGCGGTCGGTTCGCTGATCGTGGTCCTGCTGTTGGTCAAGGAAATCGTTTAACTCGCGAGGCGCGTCATGAAAGAGAAATTCGATCGCGGTACCGCACTGACCATCTTCCGCAACGATCGCCTGGAGGACATCGCCGCACTGGTACTGTCCCTGGCCATTGCGGCCCTGGTCTATCTGTTCATATAAACGGCACATCATCCCCCGCCCCGGGGACCGCGCTTGGCGGACCCGGGGCATTTTTTTGATCGAAACCCATGAAAGCCAAACGCATCCTGCTGGCCAGCCACGGCACGCCCGGCGCCCAGGCGGCCGAGAAGACCGCGCTTGCCCTCGCCGCCCCCGGTGCCACCCTGCATCACCTGATCGTCGTGCCGGACTTCTGGAAGGGCATGATGGGCGACGACTGGCTCAACAACGCCTCGACGCGCGCGGTCTATGGCCGCTACGTCGAGTCCGAACTGGAGAAGGAGGTGCGCACCACCATCCGTCGCCTCGAGGGCAAGGCGCGCCGCAAGCGGCTGCGCTACCAGTTCGAGCTGGTACTCGGCAAACCGGCCGACTGCCTGCTGGTCCGCCTGGAGCGCACCCGCTTCGACCTCGTGGTGGTCGGAACCCCGCGTCGCAAGGGCCAGGAAGGCCTGCGCTCACGCATGCTCACCGAAGAAGTGCTGCGCTCACTCAAGACACCGCTGCTGGTCGTGCCGCATGCCCGGGGTTGAACCGCCGGTGGCCACTACACCACCGACCGCGACCGAGGACGCTGCCTGGGTCACCGTTCCGGCCCCGTGGCCGCCAGCCGAGCTCGCGCGGCTGTGCACCGATCTCGAAATGCTGTGGCGCATCAACCCCTATTACTGCTTCCGGAAGTTTGCCCAGACCGGGCCCGACCGGTTCCGGGTCGAGTTCGACAACCACAGCAACAATCAGGCAGTGGCGGTTGAATTCGAGCGGATCGCCGGGCCGGGCAGCGGTTTTGCCCTGCACTACCATGGCGGGCTAAAGCGCCGCACGCTGTTCACGATCGAACCGTTCGAGGGCGGCAGCCGGCTGACGCTGCTGGACGACTACGCCGGCTGGCCGGAGGCCGAGCGCCAGGCGCGGCTGGCGGAGGTCGACAAGAGCCTCACCGCCTGGGGCGAGGCGCTGCGGATCTATTTCCTGCGCTGGCGGCGCTGGTCGTGGCTGCCGGGCTGGCGCTGGTATCTGCGCCGGGTGTGGGCACCGATGCAGCCGTCCAGCCGCCGCATCGTGTGGTGGATCTTCCTGATCAGCGTCGCGGAGTTCGCGTTCTTCCTGTTCGTGCTGCTCATCTACCTGATCGAGCAGGGCCGCTGATTGTGCACGGTTACCGGCCCTGGGGCGGCGGGTTCTCGATCATCTGGTAGAAGGTCTCGCCGCGGCGCACCATGCCGAGCTCGGCCCGGGCCCGCTCTTCGAGAGCCTCGTAGCCTTCCTTGAGATCGCGCACCTCGGCCTCGAGCGCCAGGTTGCGCTCGCGCAGCCTGCCGTTTTCACTCTGCTGCGCGGCGATCTCGCGCCTGAGCTTCCACAGCGCCAGTGCACCCCCGTCGCCCAGCCACAACGGATACTGCAGGCCGATCAGGATCCCCAGCAGGATGTAGATGATGATCTTCACGGCTGCTGGCACCGGCGCAGGCCCGCCGCCTCGACTGTGGCCGGTCGCGGCCGCCGGGCATCGATCTGACGGAGTCTCATCGATCAACCACTCCGACGTTCCTCGACAGCGATTGCGCCACCGGCGCTACCGTCGCAGCGCCCTCAGCCGGGCAGCGAGCGGAAGGCCTTGCGGCCCGGGTAGACCGCCGCCGACCCCAGCTCCTCTTCGATGCGCAGCAACTGGTTGTACTTGGCCACGCGGTCGGAACGCGACGCCGAGCCGGTCTTGATCTGGCCGGTGCCGGCGGCGACCGCGAGATCGGCGATGAACGTGTCCTCGGTCTCGCCGGAGCGGTGCGAGATCACCGTGGTATAGCCGGCCTGGCGCGCCATGCTGATCGCCGCCAGCGTCTCCGACAGTGTGCCGATCTGGTTGACCTTGATCAGCACCGAGTTGGCGATACCGTTCTTGATGCCTTCGGCAAGGATCGCGGTATTGGTCACGAACAGATCGTCGCCGACCAGCTGGATCTTCTTGCCCAGCTTCTCGGTGAGCATCGCCCAGCCAGCCCAGTCGTTCTCGCCCATGCCGTCCTCGATGGTGATGATCGGGTAGCGGTCGACCCAGCCGGCGAGCTTGTCGGCAAACTCGGCGGCGCTCAGGCTCAGCTTCTCGGAGTCGAGCTCGTACTTGCCGTTTCTGTTGAATTCCGAGCTGGCCACGTCCATGCCGAGCGCGACATCGCTGCCGGGCCTGTAGCCGGCCTTCTCGATGCCCTGCAGAATCACCTGCAATGCCTCTTCGTTCGACGTGAGGTTCGGGGCGAAGCCGCCCTCGTCACCGACCGAGGTGTTGAGCTTCATGCCCTTCAGCACCTTCTTCAGGGCATGGAACACCTCGGCGCCGGCGCGCAGCGCCTCGCCGAAACTCGGCGCCCCGACCGGCAGGATCATGAATTCCTGGAAGTCGATGTTGTTGTCGGCGTGCGCACCGCCATTGATGATGTTCATCTGCGGCACCGGCAGTTGCATCGGTACCCCGCCGGCCAGGCCGTTGAGGTAACGGTACAGCGGCTGACCGGCCGCCGCGGCCGCGGCCCGCGCCACCGCCAGCGACACCGCCAGCAGCGCATTGGCACCGAGCCGGCTCTTGGTCGGCGTGCCGTCGAGCTTAAGCATGATGTCGTCGACCACCGACTGTGCGCGCACGTCCTGGCCGAGCAGCGCCTTCCTGATCTCGCCGTTGACGTTGGCGCAGGCCTGGCGCACGCCCTTGCCGAGGTAGCGCTTCGGCTCGTTGTCGCGCAACTCGAGCGCCTCGCGCTCGCCGGTTGAGGCGCCGGAGGGAACCGCGGCGCGGCCCATGACACCGTTCTTGAGGATCACATCGGCTTCGATGGTCGGGTTGCCGCGCGAGTCGAGGATCTCGCGGGCGCGGATATCAGAAATGGCAGACATGTGTATCTTGTTTTTTCGCTATTTGATTGGAAGAACATCCGTCGCAAAGGCGCAAAGACGCAAAGGTAGCCGATTACGAAAAACCAGAACCATCATGCGAAGCTCTTTGCGCCTTTGCGTCTTTGCGACGGGCTTTTGCCTTTCGGTTATTTGCCCATCAGCGCCATCTCGGCAAAGCCGTGGCGCTTGACGGTGGTATCCAGCTCCTTGAGCGTCACGAGCAGCGCCTCCATGAGCCCCAGCGGCCAGGCATTCGGGCCGTCGGACAGGGCCTTCTCCGGGTTCGGATGGGTCTCCATGAACAGGCCGGAGACACCGGTGGCGATCGCGGCGCGCGCCAGCACCGGCACGAACTCGCGCTGGCCGCCGCTCTTCGTACCCTGCCCGCCCGGCAACTGCACCGAGTGGGTAGCGTCGAACACCACCGGGCAGCCGGTCTCGCGCATGATCGCGAGCGAGCGCATGTCCGAGACCAGGTTGTTGTAGCCGAACGACACGCCGCGCTCGCACACCAGGATCCGGCCGGTACCGCCGGCCTCGTTGGCCTTGTCGACCACGTTCTTCATGTCGCCGGGCGCCAGGAACTGGCCCTTCTTGATGTTGACCGGCTTGCCGCAGGCGGCGGCCGCCTGGATGAAGTCGGTCTGACGGCACAGGAACGCCGGGGTCTGAATCACGTCCACCACCGCCGCCACCGGCTCGATCTCGGGGATATCGTGCACGTCGGTGATGACCGGCACGCCGATCTCCTTGCGCACGCTCTCGAGGATCTTGAGACCGGTCTCCATGCCGAGCCCGCGGAACGACTTGCCGGAGCTGCGGTTGGCCTTGTCGAACGACGACTTGTAGATGAACGGGATGCCGAGCCTGGAGGTGATCTCCTTGAGGCGCCCGGCGGTCTCGTGCGCAAGCTCTTTCGACTCGATCGCGCACGGACCGGCAATGAGAAAAAACGGCCTGTCGAGGCCAACGTCAAAACCGCAGAGTTTCATCGTGATGCTGCCTGTTTGGGGTTGGAGGCGGCGCGATTGGCCAGCGCCGCCTTGATGTAGCCGGTGAACAGCGGATGTCCGTCACGCGGCGTGGAGGTGAATTCCGGGTGAAACTGCACACCCACGAACCACGGATGATCGGGCAGCTCCACCACCTCGACCAGTGAGCCGTCGTCCGAGGTGCCGGCCAGCACCAGCCCGTGCTGCTGCAGGAGCTCGCGGTAGTTGTTGTTGAACTCGTAGCGGTGCCGGTGGCGCTCGACGATCGCGTCCTTGCCGTACATGGTATGGGTACGCGAGCCGGGCTGCAGGTGGCAGGTGTAGCCGCCGAGCCGCATGGTGCCGCCCAGGTCGCCCTTGGCGGTGCGCACCTCGATCTTGCCCTCGGCGGTCTTCCACTCGGTGATGAGCGCGATCACCGGGTGCGGGGTACGCGGATCGAACTCGGTCGAATGCGCGCCCTTGAGGCCGGCGACGTCGCGCGCGAACTCGATCACCGCCACCTGCATGCCGAGGCAGATGCCGAGGTACGGGATCCGGCGGGTGCGGGCATACTCGACGGTCTTGATCTTGCCTTCGATGCCGCGCTCGCCGAAGCCGCCCGGCACCAGGATCGCATCCACGCCGTCCAGCAGATGCAGGCCCTCATTTGTGATTCTCTCGGAATCGAGGTAGCGGATGTTGACGCGCGCGCGGTTCTGGATGCCGGCGTGCTTGAGCGCCTCGCTCAGCGACTTGTACGACTCGGTGAGGTGCACGTACTTGCCGACCAGCGCGATCTCGACCTCGCCCTCGGGGTGCTCCATGGCCTGCACCACCCGCTCCCACTCGCCGAGTTTGGCCTTGGGGGCATTGATGTGCAGTTTCTCGACCACGATCTCGTCCAGTCCCTGCTCCAGCAGCAGGCCCGGAATCTTGTAGATGTTGTCGACGTTGATGGCCGAAATCACCGCGCGCACCGGCACGTTGGTGAACAGCGCGATCTTGCGGCGTTCGTCCTCGGGCAGCATGCGGTCGGCGCGGCACAGCAGGATGTCCGGCTGGATGCCGATCGAACGCAGCTCCTTGACCGAGTGCTGGGTCGGCTTGGTCTTCATCTCGCCGGCCGCACCGATGTACGGCACCAGCGTCAGGTGCATGTACACCACGTTGTTGGTGCCCATCTCGACGCCCATCTGGCGGATCGCCTCGAGGAACGGCTGCGATTCGATGTCACCGACCGTGCCGCCGATCTCGACCAGCGCCACGTCGTAGCCGGCCGCGCCTTCGACGACGCAGCGCTTGATCTCGTCGGTGATGTGCGGGATCACCTGCACCGTGCCGCCGAGGTAGTCGCCGCGCCGTTCCTTGTTGATGACGTTCTGGTAGATGCGCCCGGTGGTGAAGTTGTTGCGCTTGGACATCTTGGCGCGGATGAAGCGCTCGTAGTGGCCCAGGTCGAGGTCGGTTTCGGCGCCGTCCTCGGTGACGAACACCTCGCCGTGCTGGTACGGGCTCATGGTGCCCGGGTCGACGTTGATGTACGGATCGAGCTTGAGCATCGTGACCTTGATGCCGCGCGCCTCGAGCAGCGCCGCCAGCGAGGCCGAGGCAATGCCCTTGCCGAGCGAGGACACGACACCACCGGTCACGAAGATGAATTTGGTCATGAATCCCGTTCGCCTAAAGCGCCCCCGGGGGAGCGTCGCTGAGGGTGCCTTCTTGGGTCCGGAACGGGGTTTCCGGGAAGGGCCCGAACGGAACCGCAGGCTACCAGACTCACCGTGCTAACACAATGAAAATCCGTAAGTTAGCGGATTATTTCGGGTTCGGCGCCGGCCCCGGCATAGGGGTCCCAGACAATCCGCACACCGTCCTCGCCGGCACCGGCCGCGTAGCCCTCACACACCCACAGATCGCCCACCGCGGCCAGTGCGCCGGCGGCGTAGAAGACCGGCAGCCGGCTGCGCAGCCACGGTGGCACCGCGGCCGCCTGCAGCAGCTTCTTGAGCGTCTGGTGCCCGCTGCGCCCCGGCAGCCGCAGACGCTCACCGCCATGGCGCAACCGCACTTGCAGCCCGGCCGCCAGGTGGCGGTGCGCGATACCAGCCCCGCGCACCGGTTCGGCCGACAGCCGGCCGATGCCCGGTAATTGCAATGGCTGCTGCCCGTCCCAGGTCACCGTCAGCGCCGCATCCGGCAGTGCCTGCGGCGCCAACACCGCCAGCTGGTCGCGATAACGCCAGACCTCGGCCCCCGGCCAGCGCACACAGGCATGTTGCGAACGCGGCGTGTGGCGCAGCTGTGCCAGCAGGACTTCCAGCTGCTGCGCGCCGGGGACCAGGAACCCCTGCTGGCGCAGCCAGCGACGCAGCACATTGCGTTGCCGGGCAGGTGACAGGGTGGTCAGCTGCGCAACCGACAGGGCCTCGCGGACGTGGACTGTTGCATCGCGCGCCCGGCAACCGGCCAGATCGGCGTCGGCCAGCTCGTCCAGCAGCGCGGTCGCCTCGGCCGCATGTCCGGCAGCGCGCACCAGCATGCGCTCGGCCTGCGGCCAGACCGCACGCAGGCGCGGCATGATCTCGGTGCGCAGATAGCTGCGCCGCAGACGCGGGTCGATATTGCTCGGGTCGTCGATCCAGACGAGGCCGTGGCGGCGGCCGTAGGCTTCGAGCGAGGCACGCGCGAACCCGAGCAGCGGCCGTACCAGCTCGCCGCGACCGAACGTCGCACGCGCCGGCATGCCGGCCAGGCCCGCCACCCCGGCACCCCGCAACAGCTGCAACAGCACGGTTTCGGCCTGGTCGTCGCGCTGATGGGCGGTAACCAGGATCTCGCCAGGCGCGAGCGATCCGCTCAGCGCCGCGTAACGAGCCCGCCGGGCGGCGGCCTCGAGGCCGTCGGCAGCGACCGTGCTCACCGTGACCTGCCGCACGTCGAACGGCACCGCCAGCTGCGCACAGGCCTGCGCGCACGCCTCGGACCAGGCGACGGAGTCAGGATGCAGGGCATGGTCGACGTGGACGGCGCGCAGCGAGAAGGGAAACCCGGTGCGCAGCGCCGCGAGCGCGTGCAGCAGCACCATGGAATCGAGTCCGCCGCTCAGCGCCAGCAGCAGCCGGGCGGACGGTGACAGGCGCAGTTCGCCGGACAGCACCGCGGCCAGTGCCGCGGGCGAAAAGCCGCCGTCAGGCTTCCTCAAACTGGCCGTACTGCATGAGCCGCGCGTAGCGCGCCTCGAGCAGGGCATCGGTCGGGAGCTTGTCGAGCTCGTCGAGCGTCGCGAGCAGCGCCTGCTTGAGGCTGGCGGCCATGGCGTCGATGTCGCGATGCGCGCCGCCGAGCGGCTCGGCCACGATCTGGTCGCTCAGCCCGAGCTCGCGCAACCGTGCGGCGGTAATGCCCATGGCCTCGGCGGCCTCCGAGGCCTTGCTCGCGGTCTTCCACAGGATCGAGGCACAGCCTTCCGGGGAAATTACCGAGTAGGTCGAGTACTGGAGCATCAGCAGCCGGTCGCACACCCCGATTGCCAGCGCCCCGCCGGAACCGCCCTCGCCGATCACGGTGCTCACGATCGGGGTCTTGAGCGCCGCCATGACATACAGGTTGCGCGCGATCGCCTCGCTCTGGCCGCGCTCCTCGGCACCAACGCCCGGATAGGCGCCGGGTGTGTCGATCAGGGTCAGCACCGGCAGCTTGAAGCGTTCGGCGGTCTTCATCAGCCGCATCGCCTTGCGATACCCCTCCGGCCGCGGCATGCCGAAATTGCGCTTCAGCTTCTCGCGCGTGTCGCGACCCTTCTGGTGACCGATCACCATCACCGGCCGGCCGTCGAGTCGCGCCAGCCCGGCGACGATCGCCGGGTCGTCGCCGAACGCGCGGTCGCCGTGCAGTTCCTCAAAGTCGGTGAACACGCGACTGAGATAGTCGAGGGTATACGGGCGCCGCGGGTGGCGCGCCAGCTGCGAGATCTGCCACGGCGTGAGATTGGTGAAGATCGACTCGGTGAGCTTGCGGCTCTTGGCGCGCAGGCGGTTGATCTCGTCATTGAGGTTGAGATCGCGGTCGGTGCCCGCGGAACGCAGGGCCTCGATCTTCGCCTCCAGATCGGCAATCGACTGTTCGAAATCCAGGTAGTTCGGGTTCATGCAAGCGAGACAGCCATTCCGGCACGCGGGTTGTTGCGCCGCCCGGCCCTGCCGGTGGTGTCCGCCGCGGCCGGTGTGCGGCGGATATCCGGGTAGATTAAACGCACCCGCCCGGCACCGGCAAGCCCGGTGAGGCGGTCGAGCAGTTCCGTGGTCGGCGTGACCTTCCATTCCGGGCCCAGCACCAGCTCCACCTGCGCCTCGCCGTTGCTGTAATTCAGCACCACCGCACAGCTGCCCGGCGTGGCCGGCTTGAGGGTCTGCTTGAGCTCGATGATGAACGCCGAGCCGGCGAACGCCGGCTCCAGGTCGATTTCGACCCGGCTGGCAAAACTGCCGCGCGCCTGGTCGATGCTGTACAGCCGCTCGGCGCTCATCTTGAAACCGCCGGAATATTCATCGACGCTCACCTGCCCTTCGACCACCAGCAGCGCGTCCTTGTTGAGCAGCTCGCGATAGCGCTCGAACAGGTCCGAGAACACCGCCAGCTCCAGGCGCCCGGTGCGGTCGTCGAGGGTGACGAACGCCATGCGGTCGCCGCGCCGGGTCTGCATGGTGCGCATGCCCACGACCAGGCCGGCCACGACCACGGTCTTGTCCTCGCTTGGCTTGAGCTCGGCCAGGGTGTTGTCGATGAAGCGCCGCAGTTCCTGCTCGTAGCGCGCGATCGGATGGCCGGTGAGATACAGGCCGAGCGTCTCCTTCTCGCCGTCGAGCCGCAGCTCTTCGCTCCACGGTGGCACCTCCACATAAGTGGCTACCGGCGCCGCGGCGCTGTCCGGGGCGGCGGCCATGCCGAACAGGTCGTTCTGCTGCGCGGCCCGCGCGCGCTCGACCTGATCGGCGGTGGCCAGTGCCAGGTTGAGCGAGGCCATGAGCGCGGCCCGATGGGTGCCGAGCGTGTCGAGCGCGCCGGCCTTGATCAGCGACTCCAGTACCCGGCGGTTGACCCGCTTGGCATCGATGCGCTGGCAGAAATCGAACAGGTCGCGGAACTCGCCGCCGCTGCGGCGCGCCTCGAGAATGGCATCGATCGCCCCCTGCCCGAGGCCCTTGATCGCGCCGAGGCCGTACAGGATGGTTTCGTCGTCCAGCACCGCGAAGCTGTACTCGCAGCGGTTCACATCCGGCGGCAGCACCTTGAGCTTCATGTCGCGGCACTCGGCGATCATGGTCACGACCTTGTCGGTCTTGTCCATGTCGGAGGACAGGACCGCGGCCATGAACGCCGCCGGGTAATGGGCCTTGAGCCAGGCGGTCTGGTAGGCAATCAGCGCATAGGCTGCCGAGTGCGAGCGGTTGAAGCCGTAGCCGGCAAACTTCTCGATCAGGTCGAAGATGTCGGCCGCGAGCTTGCCGTTGACGCCGCGCCCCTCGGCGCCCTGCACGAACACGTCGCGCTGCTTGGCCATCTCCTCGGGCTTCTTCTTGCCCATGGCGCGGCGCAACAGATCGGCGCCGCCGAGCGTGTAGCCGGACAGCACCTGCGCGATCTGCATGACCTGTTCCTGGTACAGGATCACGCCGTAGGTGGGCTTGAGGATCGGCTCCAGGCTCGGGTGCGGATACTTGATGCGCGCGCGCCCGTGCTTGCGGTTGATGAAGTCGTCGACCATGCCGGATTGCAGGGGTCCCGGGCGGAACAGCGCTACCAGCGCCACGATCTCCTCGAACTGGTCCGGCTGCAGGCGCTGGATCAGGTCCTTCATGCCGCGCGACTCGAGCTGGAACAGCGCCGTGGTCTTGCAGGCCTTGAGCAGCGCGTAGGTCCGGGCATCGTCGAGCGGCAGCTCGTCGATGACCACCGGCGGCTCGCCCTCCGCCGCGCGCTTGGCGTTGATGATCTTCACGGCACGATCAATGATGGTGAGGTTGCGCAGCCCCAGGAAGTCGAATTTGACCAGGCCGATGGTCTCGACGTCCTTCATGTCGAACTGGGTCACGAACTGGCGGCTGCCCTGTTCGCAGTACAGCGGCATGAAGTCGGTGAGCGCGCTCGGTGCGATCACCACCCCGGCGGCGTGCTTGCCGGCGCTGCGCGCCAGGCCCTCGAGGGTCTTGGCGGTGTCGATCAGCGCACGCACGTCCTCCTCGTTATCGTAGCGTTCCTTGAGTGCCGGCTCGACCTCGAGCGCCTTGTCGAGCGTCATCTCGAGCTCGTGCGGAATGAGCTTGGCGATCTTGTCGACGTAGCCGTACGGATGGTCGAGCACGCGCCCGACGTCGCGCACGACCGCCTTGGCGGCCATGGTGCCGTGGGTGATGATCTGCGAAACCTTCTCGGCGCCGTACTTGTGATTGACGTATTCGATCACCCGGTCGCGGCCTTCGATGCAGAAGTCGACGTCGAAGTCCGGCAGCGACACGCGCTCGGGGTTGAGGAAGCGCTCGAACAGCAGCTCGTACTGGATCGGGTCGAGCGCGGTAATACCGAGCACGTAGGCCACCAGCGAACCGGCGCCCGAGCCGCGCCCCGGCCCGACCGGCACGTCGTTGTCGCGCGCCCACCGGATGAAGTCGGACACGATCAGGAAGTAGCCGGCAAAGCCCATCTGGATGATCACGCCGAGCTCAAGCTCGAGGCGGTCGGTGTAGACCTTGTGGCGCGCCGGATCGTGGTCGGCGTTGATGCGCGCGAGCCGCGCCGCGAGGCCGGCCTGGGCACGCTCGCGCAGCACCTGGTCGACACTCTGGCCGGGCGGCAGCGGGAAGTCGGGCAGGAAGTAGCGGGTGAAGTCGAGGCGGAAGTTGCAGCGCCGTGCGATCTCGAGGGTGTTGGCGAGCGCCTCCGGGATGTCGGCGAACAGCTCGGCCATCTCGGCGCCGGAGCGGAGATACTGCTCCGGGGTGTAGAGCCGCGGCCGGCGGCTGTCGGTGACGGTGCGGCCCTCCTGGATACAGACCCGCACTTCGTGGGCATCGAACTCGTCGGCGCGAAGAAAATGTGTGTCGTTGGTCGCCACCACCGGCAGGCCGAGCTGCGCGGCCAGTGCCACGGCGGCGTGCACGTAGTCCTCCTGCCGCGGCTGGCCGGTGCGCTGCAGTTCGAGGTAGAAGCGCTGCGGGAACCACTGCGCGTAGTCGCCGGCGAGGCGTGCGGCCTGCTCGGCGTGGCCGCCGACCAGCGCCTGACCGATGTCGCCGTCGAGCGCCGCCGACAGCGCGATCAGTCCCTCGCTGTGGCTGGCCAGCCAGTCGCGCTGCAGACAGGGACGACCGGCGTGCTGACCCTCGGCGTAGGCGCGCGTGAGCAACTGGTTGAGATGGAGATAGCCCTGGCGGCTCTGACACAGCAGCACCAGCCGGTAGGGTTTGTTGCGGTCGGCCGGGTTCTCCAGCCAGACATCGGCACCGATAATCGGCTTCACCCCGGCCTTGACCGCCGCCTGGCAGAACTTCACCGCCCCGAACAGGTTGGCCAGATCGGTCAGCGCCACCGCCGGCATGCCGCCGGCCGCTGCCGCCGCCACCAGCTCGTCGATGCGTACGATGCCGTCCGAAAGCGAATACTCGGAGTGCAGGTGCAGGTGAACGAAGGCGGTGGTCACGTCCGTCATTTCACCGCAAACCCGGGGCCCGGAAAAGCCGTATCCGAATCCTTTTGCGATCTCGACTTCGACCGAGAAAAGCAATACAACACCATGTTTTTACGAGACATTATTTTTCTGCTCCAGCACCCGACGCACCGGGGCAAAGCTGCGCCGATGCACCGGACTGACCCCGTGGCGGGCGAGCGCCGCCACATGCGCGGCCGTCGGATAGCCCTTGTGGCCGGCGAAGCCATATTGCGGGTATTGGGCGTCGAGCGCGACCATGAGGGCGTCGCGCTCGACCTTGGCAAGGATCGAGGCGGCCGAGATCGCCGGCACCAGCGCGTCCCCGCCCACCACCGTCTGCACCGCACAGGCCAGCCGCGGCGCCCGGTTGCCATCGACCAGTGCCAGGCACGGCGCCACGGCCAGCCCCTGTACCGCGCGCTGCATGGCCAGCAGGCTGGCTTGGAGGATATTGAGCCGGTCGATCTCCTCGACCGAGGCCATGCCGAGCGCCCAGGCACGTGCGTTGGTGCGAATGAGCACAGCCAATGCCTCGCGCCGGGCGGCGCTGAGCGCCTTGGAGTCGTGCAGCCTGTCGATCGGCCGCGCACTGTCGAGAATCACCGCCGCCGCCACCACCGGCCCGGCCAGCGGTCCGCGTCCGGCCTCATCCACCCCGGCGGCCAGCTCCAAGTCCACTGCCGCGATGAAAAAGCCGGCGTCGCTCATGGATGCCGGCGGGTCCGCGCCGGCATCCCCAGCACCTCGACTACCGCCTGGGCGGCGCGCGCCGCGGCGTTGCCGCGCAACTTGTCGCCGAGCTGCGCGAAACTTTTGAGCGCCTCGCGCGCATACAGCGGTCGGGCCAACAAGCGCTCCAGCGCCCGCCCGAGCTGCTCGGGGGTGGCGTCGTGCTGCAGCAGCTCGGGAACCAGGTGGCGGCCGGCCAGATTGTTGGGCATGGCCACCAGCGACACGTGCGCGAACAGGCGCATCAGCCAGTAGCTCAGCCGCGACACCCGGTAACTCACAACCATCAGGCGCTGCAGCAGCATCGCCTCGAGCGTGGCCGTGCCCGAGGCCAGCAGGATGACGTCGGCCGCCGCCATCACTTCACGCGAGTGCCCGTGAAAACGCGTGAGCGGCAGGTCCCAGGCGGCATGGCGCTTGATCGCGTCCTCGAACAGCATGCGGGTGGCGCGGTTCACGAACGGCGCGATGAATTGCAGTTCCGGGTGGCGCGCGTGCAGCCACTGGGCGGTCTGCACGAACACGTCGGCCAGCGCCTTGAGCTCGCTCACCCGGCTGCCGGGCAGCAGCGCCACGGTGCGGCGCTCCGGGTCGAGGTCGAGGCGCTCGCGATGCGGGCGCGGGTCGTGGTCGCCGCGCACTTCGTCAGCCAGCGGGTGACCGACGAAGATCGCCTCCACGTCGTGCTCGGCGTAGAACCCGACCTCGAACGGAAACATCACCAGGATCCGATCCACCGCGCGCCGGATCTTGTGCACCCGCCAGGTGCGCCATGCCCACACCTGCGGACTGACGTAGTGGACGGTGCGGATGCCGGCAGCGCGCAGCCGCTCCTCGATGCCGAGGTTGAAACCGGGCGAATCGACGCCGATGAACACATCCGGCGGATCGGCCAGGAAATGCTCGATCAGCTCGCGGCGCAGGCGCCGCAGCTCCAGGTAGCGACCGAGGATCTCGGTGAGCCCCAGCACTGACAGCCGCTCCATCGCAAACAGGCTCTTGCAGCCGGCGGCCTTCATCTCCGGGCCGCCGACGCCCTCGAAGCGCACCTGCGGCAACACCGCCTGGAGCGCCCTGATCAGGCGCGCACCGAGCTGGTCCCCGGACGGCTCGCCGGCGACGATACCGATGCGCAGCGGCCGCGCCGCCAGCGCCGCCCCGGTCCGGATTTCAGTGGCGGACACACCCATGTCCATGCCGGCCGGTCAGCGAATGATGCCGCGACCGGCATTGCGGATGAAGTCGCAGAAGGCCGCGACCTCCGCGAACTGGGCCGCCGCGGGCTCGGTCTGCTTGAGGGCGTCGTCCACGGTCAAGCCGGAACGGAACACCGTCTTGTAGGTCTTCTTGAGGGCGTCGAGACCCGCCGCGCTCAGACCGCGGCGCTTGAGCCCGCGCAGGTTGAGCCCGTGCGGGACCGCCGGGTTGCCGTACACCATCAGGAACGGCGGCACATCCTTGAGCGCCACCGAGCCGACACCCATCATCACGCCGGCGCCGACCTTGCAGAACTGGTGGATGCCGACGAAGCCGCCGAGGATCGCCTTGTCGCCAACCTCGACATGGCCGGCGAGCGTGGCGTTGTTGGCGAACACCACGCCGTTGCCGACCCGGCAGTCGTGGGCGATGTGCACGTAGGCCATGAACAGGCTGTCGCTGCCGACCCGGGTGATGCCGCCGCCGCCGACCGTACCGCGGCTCATGGTGACGCACTCGCGGATCACGTTGCGGTCGCCGACCTCGAGCCGGGTCGGCTCACCGGCGTACTTGAGGTCCTGCGGCGCCTCGCCGATCGAGGCGAACTGGAAGATCTTGTTGCCGGCGCCGATCCGGGTCGGACCGTTGATCACCACGTGCGGGCCGATCCAGGTGCCGTCGCCGATCTCGACGTCGGCACCGATGATCGAAAACGCCCCGACGTGCACGTCGCGCCCGAGCCGGGCGCGCGGGTCGATGATGGCTTGCGGATGGATCACTTAGGCGAAGTCCTTGTAGGTGCACATGAGCTCGGCGCTGCACGCCAGCTCCTCGCCGACGAACGCGTTCCCCTGATACATCCAGATGCCGCGCATCTTGCGCACCATCTTGACCTCGAAGCGCAACTGGTCGCCGGGCTCGACCTGGCGCTTGAAGCGCGCCTTGTCGATGCCGACGAACAGGAACACGCCGTTCTCGGTGAGCAGGTTCTCCTCGGAGACGAAGGTGAGCAGGCCGCAGGCCTGGGCGATCGCCTCGACCACCAGCACCCCCGGCATCACCGGGCGGCTGGGGAAATGACCGGGAAAGAACGGCTCGTTGATGGTGACGTTCTTGATCGCGGTGAGCCGGTCGCCCTTGGTATAGTCCAGTACCCGGTCGACGAGCAGGAACGGGTAGCGGTGCGGCAACATCTGCAGCACCTTGTGGATGTCGATGCTATTCACTGTTTCTCTCCCTCGGAAAGTGCGGCAATTCTCTGCTCGAGCTTCTTGAGACGGCGTGCCAGGTCGTCGAGCTGACGCATGCGCACGGCATTGCGCAGCCAGTCCTGATACGGCTCGATCGGCGAACCGGCATAGGTGCCGGGCTCGCGGATGGTGTGGGACACGACCGCCGCGCCCATGACGTGCACATCATCGGCGATTTCGATATGCCCGACAACGCCGACCTGGCCGGCCAGCGTGCAGCGCTTGCCGACCCGGGTGCTGCCGGCGATCCCGACGCAGGCGGCGATCGCGGTGTCCTCGCCGATGACGCAGTTGTGCGCCACGTGGATCAGGTTGTCGAGTTTCACGCCACGCTCGATCACGGTGTCGTCGAGCGCGCCGCGGTCGATGGCGGTATTGGCACCGATCTCGACATCGTCGCCGACCACCACCCGACCGAGCTGCGGGGTCTTTTCCCAGCGCGCGCCGTCGCGCGCAAACCCGAAGCCGTCGCTGCCGATCACGGCCCCGCCGTGCACGACACAGCGTGCCCCGAGCAGGCAGCCGTGGGCCACCACCACGTTGGCATGCAGCCAGCTGCCGGCGCCGATCTCGGCACCGGCGCCGATAACGCAGCCCGGGCCAATGATCGCACCGGCACCGATCCGGGCCCCGGCCTCGATCACGACCTGGGCACCGATCGCGGTGTCGGCCGCGACCACCGCGTCCGCCGCGATCACCGCACTCGGGTGGACACCGGCTGGCGGCCGCGGCGGCGGGTGCAGCAGCACGGCGATGCGCGTGAACGCCAGCCGCGGGTTGTCGCTGAGGATGACGTCACCGGCGTAGTCGCCGAGATCCTGCGCACTCAGGATGACCCCCCCGGCGCGGGTACCGTGAAGCTGGTCGCGGAACGCGCCGCCGGCAACAAACGCAATGTCACACGGGCCCGCGCTCGCCAGCGACGCCACACCGGTAATACGCCGGGCGCCATCGCCACGCAGCGCGCCGCCACAGAGTCGCGCCAGTTCGGCCAGAGTTGCGGTCATAATTGTCACTACGGCTTGCCGAGCCGCTTCAGGACCTGGTCGGTGATGTCGATCGCCTCGCTGGCATACAGCGCGCCCTCGTGCAGGATCAGGTCGTATTTTTCCTGCTTGGCGATCTCGAGAATGGTCTTGCGCACCAGCTGCTGCAGCGCCGCCAGTTCGTCGTTGCGGCGCTGGTTGTAGTCTTCGCGGAACTCCTGGGTGGCGCGCTTGAGCTCGCGCTTGAGGGCCAGCGCCTCGCGCTCGCGCGAGCGCCGCTCGCTGTCGGTCAGCGTCGCGCCCGGCTTCTGCGGCCCTTCTTCCAGGGCGCGGATCCGGCTCTGCAGGGCCACCAGCGCCTGGTCGCGCGGACCGAACTCGGCCTCGAGCTTCTTGAGCGCGGCCACCCCCTGCGGGGCCTCCTCAATCACGCGCACCGCGTTCACGTAGCCGATGCGCAATTCGGCCAGCGCCACGGGCGGCAACAGACAGGCCGCCAGAACCAGCGCAATTGAGGCGCGTCGGCCGCGGCCAATTCCGGATGTCTTCATGTGACTAGCTTACCGGAACGGCTGGCCAAGGGTGAACTGTACTGCCTCGGTCTCGTCGCCGGTCTCGGCGTTGAGCGGCTGGGCATAGCTGATGCTGATCGGACCGATCGGTGAATACCAGTTGAAGGCGATACCGGCCGCATAGCGCATGGTGCTCAGGTCCACGATCTCGTCGGACCCGTAGACCATGCCGCCGTCGACGAATGCGCTCAGGCGCATCGACTTGTTGTCGGACATGCCCGGGAACGGGAACAGCAGCTCGGTGTTGACCAGCAGCCGTTTGCTGCCGCCGATCGGCAGGGTCGGGTCCGGACCCCCGACGTCCTTCGGACCGAGGGAGCGCGAACGGTAGCCGCGCACGCTGCTGGTGCCGCCGGCGTAGAAGTTCTTGTAGAACGGCAGCTCCAGGGTTTCGCCGTAGCCGTCGCCATAGTCGGCACCGCCCTTGACCTTGAAGGTCAGCCACTTGGCGAGCGGCACATAGGCGCCGGCCGAGTAGCTGAGGCGGTAGTATTCGAGGTCACTGCTGGGCACCGACGCCTCGACACTGAAGCGCTGCAGCGTGCCGCTGCTCGGAATCAGCGGATCGTCGAGGGTGTCGCGCGCCCAGCCGAGCGTGACCTTGAAGCCGGAATTGGTGTCGCCGTTGGCCGCCACGAAATCCTGCGCGACCTTGGACGGACTGATGTCCGGCAGCTCGATATTGACGCTTTCATAGCCGATGCCGGCATTGACACTGTGCTTCTCGCTCACCGGCACGTTGAAGCTCATGCTCGCCCCCTGGGTGTCCGAAGTGTAGGAGGCGACATTCGCCGCTGCAGCGTCGGTGCGGGTCGAGAACAGACTCAAGGACCGACTGATCCCGTCGTCGGTGTAATAAGGGTTGGTGTAGGTCAGATTCACGTGGCGGTTGACGCGGCTGTTGTCGCCGCTCAGCTGCAATTCCTTGCCGGTACCGACCAGGTTCTTGAAGTTGACACTGGCATTGACCAGCGCGCCATCGGCATCCGAGTAGCCGATGCCGGCCATGAACTGGTTGACCATGCGCTCCTTGACGGTCACGGCGATGTCGACCTGGTCGGGGGAGCCCGACACCGGCGGGGTTTCGATGTTGACGTCATCGAACAGCCCCAGGCGCAGCAGCCGCTGGCGCGAGCGCTGCACCTTCTCGGTCGAGAACCACGCGCCCTCCAGCTGGCGCATCTCGCGCCGCAGCACCTCGTCGTTGGTGGCCAGGTTGCCGGTGAAATTGACGCGCCGCACGTACACCCGCCGGCCGGGATCGACAAAAAAGGTGAACGCTACCTTTCCGGACTGGCGGTCGATATCGGGCACGGCGTTGACGTTGGCGAACGCATAGCCCTCGTTGCCGAGCCGGTCACCGATGCGCTTGCTGCTGTCGGTCACGGCCTGGCGCGAGAACACGTCACCCGGCTGCACGCTCACCAGGGCGCGCAGCTCGGCCTCGGGCACCACGAACTGACCGGCCAGTTTCACCTCCGAGACCGTGAACCGGCGCCCTTCGGTGAGGTTCACCGTGACCGTGATGTCCTGGCGGTCGGGGGTGATCGCCACCTGGGTGGAGTCGATGCTGAAATCGAGGTAGCCGCGGTTCTGGTAGAAGCTGCGCAGGCTCTCGAGGTCGCCGGCCAGCTGCTGCTTCGAGTACTGGTCGTCCTTGGTGAAGACGCTGAACGTCGACGGGGTCGACAGCTTGAAGGTATCAAGCAGCTCGTCGTCGCTGAACACGCTGTTGCCGACCAGGTGGATGCCGCGGATCTTGGCCACCTCGCCCTCGGCCACGTCGATGCGGATCGCTACCCGGTTGCGCTCCAGCGGCGTGACCGTGGTCTTGACGCTGACCCCGTAGCGGCCGCGGCTGAAGTACTGGCGCTTGAGCTCCTGCTCGGTCTTGTCGAGCAGCGAGCTGTTGAACACCCGGCCCTCGGCCAGGCCGACGTCCTTGAGGCCCTGCTTGAGGGTCTTGTCGTCGATGTCCTTGGTGCCGCTGATGATGATGCTGTCGATCGACGGCCGCTCGGCGACGTGCACGACCAGCGTGTTGCCGCTGCGTTCCAGGCGCACGTCCTGGAAGAACCCGGTCTTGAACAGCGCCTGGATTGCCTCGCGCCCGCCGGATTCGGTGAGCGTGTCACCGACCCGCACCGGCAGGTAATTGAACACCGTGCCCGGGGCGATGCGCTGCAGCCCCTCGACGCGGATGTCCCTGACGACAAAGCTGTCGATGGCATGGACCACGGCGACCGGACACAGGGCGGCGAGCAGCAGACTGGCGGTTGTGCGCATTCGGATCGTTATAGTTATTGGCGGGAAGCCGTCACTCCAGCAGCCGCATGAAATCGTTGTAGAAGGCCAGCATCATCAGCGCCACCAGCAGCAGGATACCGAGCTGCTGGCCCCAGTGCAGTACCGCCTCCGGCACCGGCCGACGCCAGATCGCCTCGACCAGGTTGAACAGCAGGTGGCCGCCATCCAGTACCGGGATCGGCAGCAGGTTGAGCACTCCGAGACTGATGCTCACCACCGCCAGGAACAGCACGAACCGGTCGAGGCCGATCTGCGCCGAGGCCCCGGCATACTGGGCGATGGTCAGCGGCCCGCTGATGGTCTTGGTCGAGACCTCGAGCATGAGCATCTTGCCGAGCATCTTCAGCGTCAGCGCCGACATGTGCCAGGTGGTCGCCACCCCGGCGGCCAGCGCCTCGACCGGGCCGCGGCGCACGGTCACGCGCATCGACTCCGGCAGCGCCGGCAGCTGCACGCCGATGCCAATGCGGCCGATGCGCTGCCCGCCACGTTCGTGCGCCTGGGCGGTGACCGTTATTGTCTGGCGCGCGCCGGCGCGTTCGATCTCGACGCGCAGCGCCGTGTCCGGCCGCGCGCTGACGTATTCCACCAGCTCCGCCCAACGCATCACCGACTGACCGTCGATCGCCACGATCCGGTCGCCAACCGCGATCCCGACCCGCTCTGCCGGCCCGCCGGCCTCGAGGGTGCCGACCACCGGCTGGATCTCCGGCAGCGCCGGCGTCAGGCCGATGTCGCGCTCGAGCAGCGCCGCACCGACCTCGGCCGTGGCCAGCGAACCGAGATCCAGCAACCGCTCCTGCGGCACACCGCTGGCATCGCGCACCACGAAGTGAACGGTGGCGCGGTCGATGGCCTTTTCGTACAGGTACAGCCGGTGCTCGTCCCAGCTGCGCACCGGCCGGTCGTCGATGCTGACCCACTCGTCGCCGGGGCGGAATCCGGCCTGCGCCGCCGGCGAGCCGTCCACGACCTTGCCGACCAGCGGCCGGATGCCGTCGATGCCGGCCATGTTGAGGCCGGCATAGGCGACGATCGCGAACAGGAAGTTGAACAGCGGGCCGGCGACCACGATCGCGGAACGCTTCCAGATCGGCTGGCGATGAAAGGCGCGCGGCAGCTCGGCCTGCGGCACATTGTCGTCGTCTTCTCCGAGCATTTTCACGTAACCACCGAGCGGAATTGCAGCGATCACCCACTCGGTCTGGTCACGGCCGAAGCGGCGCAGCCACAGCGGCTTGCCGAAACCGACCGAAAAGCGCAGCACCTTGACGCCCATGCGGCGCGCCACCCAGTAATGGCCGAACTCGTGCACCACGACCAGGATGCTGATCGCGACCACGAACGCCACCACGGTATAGAGCAGGCCGCTCATGCCGTCCCCGCTGCGCTGCTCACTGCCGGTGCGCCAATTGCGCGTGCCGCCACGATGCGGGCCGCGGCATCGGCCGCCAGGATCGCCTCGAGGGTGTTCTCGCTGCTGCCCGGCAGGCGCTCGAGCGTGCGCGCGATGACCGCGGCAATATCCGGAAACGCGATGCGCCGCTCGAGAAATGCCTCGACCGCCACCTCGTTGGCCGCGTTCAGGATCGCCGGCGCGGTGCCGCCGGCACGCGCGGCGTCCTCGGCCAGCTTCAGGCACGGGAACCGGCCCGGGTCCGGGCGCTCGAAATCGAGCTGGCCGATCTCAAACAGGTCGAGCGCCTTGACGCCGGAGTCGATGCGCTCCGGCCAGGCAAGCGCGTGCGCGATCGGCGTACGCATGTCCGGATTGCCGAGTTGCGCCAACACCGAGCCATCGGCGTAATCGACCATCGAGTGGATCACGCTCTGCGGGTGGATCACCACCTGCACCTGTTCCGGCGTCACGTCGAACAGCCGGCAGGCCTCGATCGGCTCCAGGCCCTTGTTCATGAGCGTGGCCGAGTCGACCGAGATCTTGCGGCCCATGGCCCAGCGCGGGTGCGCCACCGCCTGCTCCGGCGTGACGCCGGCCAGTTCGGCCGTGGGCGTGGTGCGGAACGGTCCGCCCGAGCAGGTCAGCAGGATGCGGCGCACGCCGACCGGCGGCTCGCCAGTGCGGTAACCCGGCGGCATGCACTGGAAGATGGCGTTGTGCTCGCTGTCGATCGGCAGGATCACCGCGCCGCTGGCGCGCGCCTCGTGCATGAAGATGTGCCCGGACATGACCAGCGGTTCCTTGTTGGCGAGCAGCACGCGCTTGCCGGCGCGCACCGCCTCGAGCGCCGGCAGCAGCCCGGCGGCGCCGACGATCGCCGCCATGACGATAACGGCCTCGGGGGCGCGCGCCACCGCCACCAGCGCATCGGCTCCGGCCAGCACTTCGGTAATCAGTCCTGCTTCGCGGATGCGATCGCGCAGGCGCGCTGCGGCGGCGGTATCGCGCAGCACCGCCTGCGCCGGGCGGAAACGCCGGCACAGCTCGAACAGCCGTTCGTCCTGGTTGTTGGCGGTCAGCGCCACCACCCGGTAGCGGTCCGGGTGACGGGCCACCACATCGAGCGTGCTGGCGCCGATCGAACCGGTGGCGCCGAGGATAGTGACACCGTGGGGCGCGGAACGCGTCGGGACCTGCACGCCGGTCGGCACTACAGGCCTCCCGCCGGGGCGCGCCACAGCAGCCAGGCGAGCGCGAACACCGGGGCCGCGGCGGTGAAGGCGTCGATGCGATCGAGCACCCCGCCGTGGCCGGGGATCAGCGTGCCGCT
>Ga0316626_10000024_pt1 | contig 49081 bp, 66 predicted proteins | sample OWC_Aug_T1_C1_D5_FD_207656 | JGI IMG/M metagenome (GOLD analysis project Ga0316626, IMG submission 207656) | Wetland soil microbial communities from Old Woman Creek delta, Ohio, United States - OWC_Aug_T1_C1_D5_A | ecosystem: Environmental > Terrestrial > Soil > Wetlands | place: USA: Ohio...
ACGCCCCCTGCGCGGTCGTAGCCACGGCGACCGGCTCCAAGGTCAGGCAGGCCACGGCCAGCGTCACCGCCGTCGCCTCGACGGGCGGCGTCACCAGTGACTCCCTGACGGTGTGGAGCACGACGGCTGACGGCATCGTCTACTCCCAGAGCACGACCTACGCCACGGCGCGGTCTGGCAACATGCTCGACGTAAGCACCGCGTCGGCTATCTGCTACGTCGGGCAAGATTTCATCGACCCCGACTACAGTTGCTACGAAACGTGCGTCTCTTTCGACACCTCCAGCGTCGGCGCAGGAAGCACCGTCACCGTCGCCACGCAGTATCTCTGGAGCACGGTCGATTCCAGCGTCACCAACTTCGTCTTCCAGGCCCGCATCAAGGACTGGGGAGCGGAACTCACCACCGCCGACTGGGTCGCCGGGGCCGACCTCGATGACAACACGCTGGTCGCCAGCAAGGACACCTCGGGCTGGAGCACGGGGGCCTACCTCGCGCTGACGAGCGAGTCGGCATTCCTGACCAACATCGCCCAGGCGGGCACGACCTACATCCAGTGGTCTTCGTCGCGGCACCTGAATGGCGACACCCCGACCGGGTTCGAGCGCGTCACCATCGCCACCGCCGACGACGCCACCGGCGGCGGCGGCACTGATCGCGATCCGAAGCTCTACGTCGAGTGGACGGCGGGCGGTGGCGGCCCGACTGGCAGCCGCATCCGTCAGCGCGATGCCTCCGTCACTGCCTGCGTCGAGACGCTCGCCACCGGGGAGAAGGCCGGCGGCACGACCAAGCAGGGCACCGCCGATGTCAGCGCCGTCGCCGTCACAGATTCGTCCGCTGGGGCGCTCAGACCACGCACAGGTACTGCCGATGCCCCGGCGGTCGCAACGGCAGCAGGCGGCGCGCTGCGGCCCAGGACGGCCACTCCTGTCGCCTGTGCTGCTGCTACCGCCGCCGGGAAGCGCATCCGGTTGGCGAGCGCCTCCGTCGTCGCCTGCGCGGACGCCACGGCGCAGGCCGGCGAGGTCGAGGTCACGACCGCCAGCGTGGTCGCGGCTGCCGATGCCACCGCGAGCGGGGCGCGCATCCGCAGCCGCACGGCGAGCGTGGTCGCCTGCGCCGACGCGACCGCCAGTGCTGGCGAGATCGAGGTCACGACGGCATCGGTCTACGCCGTCGTCGTCAGCGCGGCCACCGGCGGCGCCCTGCGCCCGCGCAGCGCCGAGATCTACGCCGTCGTCCACGCCACCGCCGTCAGCGGTGGTCAGAAAGCCGGAAGTGCCGAGGTCGCCGCCGCCGCCGTCGCCTCGGCCAGCGGAGCGCGCGTCAGGCAGCGCAGCGCCGAGGTGGTCGCCCCTGCCGACGCCGCCGCAGCCGCCGGCGCGCTCCGCACCCGCACCTCGGAGGCCGTGACCGTCGCCGTCGCGACGGCGACCGGACAGCGTGTGAGCCGTCGCACATCGTCTGTGTTCGCCGTCGCGGTGGGGACGGCCGATGCCGGCGCCCTGCGTCAGGGCACGGCCAGCAGTGTCGCCACCGTCGAGGCGACCGCCTCCGGTGGCGGCGGCACCAACGGCACCGCGGCCGTCAGCGCCTGCGCCGAGAGCACCGCGACCGGGGCGGCGATCAGGAGTGCCACCGCCAGCGTGGCCTGCGTCGCCGCGAGTTCCTCGAGCGCCAAGAACATCTGCGCCGTGACCTTCACCGAACCGCACGACAACGACCGCTACGAGCGCACCGTGGCCGGCACCATCGCCTGGACTTGCACCCCGGTCGAGAACGTCACCTTCCACCTCTGGGCCGTCGCCCGCGGCAGCGCCGTCGAGTACTACCTCAAGGACGTCGCCGCCGATGGCACGGGCTCCTACTCGACCACTGACGGCTTCGAGATCCCGCCTGGGCAGTTCCGCATGAAGGCGGTGGTGGACTGATGGCGATCATCTACCTCGACGGCCACACCATCAACGGCAACAGCCTCTCGTCGGGCGAGTTCGTCCTGCCGCACACCACGCCGCCCGTCGCCGGCGACCTCGCCATCTGCGTCTACTACTGCCGCGTCTACTCGACCACCAACTCGTTCTCGCCGCCGACGCTCGACGGCACGATCGTCAACTACGACAACTCGACCTACGGGCGCCTCTGGGCGGGCTACAAGTTCCTCACCTCGACGGAGATCGCGGACGGCCACGTCGGCCACTGGACGGCGGGCGGCGGCACCGGCCACACCAACGGCGAGATCGTCGCCGTCTTCCGCAACGTCGATAGCGCGACCCCGCTCGACGGGGTGACGCCGACCGAGTACGTCGGTTCGGCCACCACCTGGGATCCGGCCGCGGTCACGCCGACGACCACGGGCGCCGCCGTGGTCGTGGTCGCCGGCCGCGTGGACGACTTCGGCTCGACGTGGTCTGTCTCCTCGAACTTCACCTGGGATGCGCCGAGCGCCGACAACCAGACCGACGTCGAGTACTCCTGCTTCTCGAGCACCGGCGGCAACGACGCCTCCTGCATCGTGGAGTGGCGCCTCGGGCGCACCGGCGGCGTCTCAGAGAACCCCGGCACGGTGGGCAACGCGCAGGCGTCGAGCGCCGGCGTCGCCTACACCTTCGCCCTCAAGCCTGCCGCGATGCTCGGCACCGCAGCCCCGGTCGCCGCGGCCCACGGCACCGCGACGGGGAGCAAGTTCTCCACCAAGCAGGGCACGGCGACACCACAGGCCGCGACCGTCGCGGAGGCCAACGGCGTCCGTACGCGCGCCCGCACCGCCGCAGTGGTCGCCTGCGTGGAGGCCACAGCCGAGGGCGGTCTGCCCAGTGGAGAGGTCAAGGACGGTACGGCAGAGGTCGCCGCCGCCGCCGACGCGACCGCCGACTGGACACGTACCCGTGTCCGCACCGCCGAGGTCGCCGCCGTGGTCGAGGCGACTGCCACCGCGACCGGCATCCAGCCGGCTACCGGAGAGGCGATCTGCGCGGCCGACGCGGCAGCTACCGGCCTGCGGAGCGGCGGCGCGACCGTCGAGGCGGTGGCCTGCGCCGTGGCAGAGGCCAACGGCGAGGTCACGGGCTGGTTCTGGGTCGTCGTCAGCCAGGAGGCCGTCGCCGTCGCGGCCAGCGACGCCGATGGCTCCAAGTTCAGCGGCCAGACCAAGGACGGCACCGCCGATGTGGCCGCGGTGGCCGACTCGGCGAGCACCGCCGTCCGTACGCGCCAGCGCACCTCCGAGGTCGCTGCCGTCGCCGTCAGCGACTCCGCGGCAGTTCGCACCCGCGCCCGCAGCAGCGAGGCGGTCGCCGTCGCGGTCGCCACGGCCAGCGGCTCGAGGATCCGCAGCCGCACGAGTGAGGTCGCCGCCGTCGCGGACGCCACGGCCACGGCGAAGCGCACGCGCGCCGCCAGCGCCGACACGGCCGCCGTCGCCGCCGCGCTCGCCGCCGGTCAGCGTCAGGGCACCGGCAACGGCTTCTCTGAGGTGGCTGCCGTCGCCGTCAGTGCCGCCTCCGGTCGCAAGACCGCCGCCGGCACGGGTAACATCGTCGCCGCCGTCGCGGCGACAGCCACGGGAAGCGGCCTGTCCAATGCGACCGCCAGCCCCGTTGCCACCGTCGCCGTGGCGGCCACCGCGAAGCGCATCCGCGGGGCGACCGCCAGTGTCGCGGCGGTCGCCGTCGCCACCGCGAACAAGACCCTCATCGGGCGCCGCACGGCCGACGTCGCCGCAGTCGCCCACGCCACCGCCGCCGGCACCAAGACCGGCCTCGGCACGGGCTACGGCGAGATCGTCGCGGTCACCAGCAGCGCCGCTACAGCCAAGCGCCTGCGCCTCGCCAGCGCCACCCCGGTCGCCGCCGTGGCGATCGCCGCGAGCGGCCAGCGCATCCGGCTCGCCAGCGCCGCCGTCGCCGCCGTCGTCGCCTCTGATGCCACGGCGGCGCGTACCCGTAGCGCCACCGCCGAGGCGAGCGCCTGCGTCGCCATCGAGTCGGCCTTCACCGCCATCAAGCAGGCGACAGGTTCCAGCACGGCCGTCGCAGTCGCGTACTGTGTCAACGTCACGACGAGTGTCGTCGTCCACGTCGGGCTGACGCGGGCCGACCTCTGGAAATGCGAACTCGCCGCCAGCGACTGGCACGTCCACTTCGGCCTCGAGGTCGAGTGGCTCGAGCCCGAAACCGAGATCGCCATCACGCTGGGCGGCCTGGAAAGTGAGTGGGAGGTAGCCGATGGAAGTGACTGAAGTCCTTGAGGAGACTGTCGAGTACATCCGCACGAGCGTCTGCGTCACGCGCGCCGGCGTGCCCTACGATCCGACCGCCGACGCGGTGTCCTTCGCCTTCTGCCCCGCGGCACAGGCCGACGACCCGCCCGACGACATCACCTACCACAACGGCATCTGGGAGACGATCAGCGGCGTCCACTACGCCAAGTGCCTGCTGGGCAGCGGCTTCACGCTCTCGCCGGGGGCGTACCTCGTGCTGCTCAAGATCGTTGACTCGCCCGAGACGCCGATCAAGAAGGCCGGCTGGCTGAAGGTGCTCTAGATGCTCCTCGAGACACTCGACCGCACGCTCCAGAAGACGCTCTACTGGCACCGCGTGGAGGCGCTCGCCGGCGCCGTGGGGACGATGGAGATCAACGCCCGCCAGATGTTCGCCATGCAGGCGTACGACGTCCTGCTGGCGCTCTTCTACGCCGACCTCGAGGAGGCGACCAGCAAGGAGGAGGAGGACGACCGCAAGGTCGCCGTCATCATGGCCGCCGTCGCGCTCGCCCTGAAGAACCGCCTCGAGCGCGATGTCGTCACCCTCCAGCCGGGGCTCGCCCAGGCGCTGCGGACGGCGCTTGTGCAGAGCGCCTTCGCCAAGTACGGCATCACCGGCGGGCTCGACTCGATCCGCGGCGAGCAGTGGCTGCTCTCTCACGGCGCCGAACTCGTGACCCAGATCAACGAGTTCACCCGCGAGCGCATGGCGAAGCTGCTGGCCGACTCCTTCCGCGCCGGCGAGTCCATCGAGCAGATCGCCGCCAAGCTCTCCGCGAGCTTCGATGAGATGAGCGCCTACCGCGCCCGCCGCATCGCCCTCACCGAGACGAGCAAGGCGTGGAGCTACGCCGAGATGCAGTCGGCCTACGAGATGGAGGGCGCCGGCTACACGATGGTCAAGGAGTGGCTCCTCGGCCCCATGCACCCGCGCTACGACATCTGCGACCACAACCATGAGGAGGGCGCCATCCCTCTCAAGCGACCGTTCTCGAGCGGGGACATGGCACCGCCGCAACACCCGAACTGCGGCTGCTCGCTCATCACCTACCCAGATGGCAGCGTCCAACAGCCTTGGGGCAGCCAAGTCATCGGCCAGACGCCGATGATGCCATTCGGGTTCGGACTCGACCAAGGAGAGCAGCGTGACTGACGAACTGCGTGACCCAGATCTCGAATCGGAGGTGATCCCGCTGGCCGAGCGCGCCGTGGCGCGCGACGGCACCATCGAGATGCGCCTCATCCAGCCGGGGTGGGGAGCCAGCGGCTACTACCCCAAGGAGGTGCTCGAGCGCGACGGGCCGAACGTCTGGCCGGCGGGCACCCACATGTACCTCGACCATCCCACCGAGAGCGAGATGAAGGAACGCCCCGAGCGCAGCGTGCGCGACTTGGCCGCGGTGACCATCTCGACCCCGGTGTACCAGGAGCAGGGCAAGGCTGGCCCCGGCCTCTACGCCAAGGCCAGCGTCCTGCCGCAGTGGAAGGACACGATCGAGGCGCTGGCGCCCTACATCGGCGTCTCCATCCGCGCCAGCGGCCAGTACGAGGCCGGCGAGGCCGAGGGCAAGAGCGGCAAGGTCATCAAGAGCCTCGTCAAGGGGCACTCGGTGGACTTCGTCACCAAGCCGGGAGCCGGCGGTCAGGTGCTCGCCGTCATGGAGAGCCTGCGTCAGGCCGGCACGTTCCAGAGCGAGCCTTCCAGTGTGGTATCAACTTCGGAAGCGATGGACGACGCAACGACAACGACGACCAGCAGCAGCGCCGCCCAGACGATGACGGTGCATTACGACGCCTCCGCAGTGTCGGAGACTCAGTCCAAGGAAGGAGAGGACGGCATGGCCGAACTCGAGGAAGTGACCGAGCGCGTCTCCACCCTGGAGACAGAACTCGAAGAGGCCCGGAAGGTCAACGACGAACTCAAGACCCGTGCCGAGCGCGCCGAGGGCGCCTTGGCGATCCTCAAGGCCCAGGAGGCCATCAAGGGGATGCTCGACAACGTCGAACTCCCGGCCGCCGCGAAGACGCGCATCGTCAGCAAGCTGGCGATGGACGCGCCGATGAACGAGGGCGAACTCGACATCGAGGCGCTCAAGGAGACGGTCGAGGCCGAGGTCAAGGTCGAGGCCGAGTACATCGAGGCCGTGACACCGCAGGGCAAGGTGACCGATCAGGGCACCATCGCCCCCACGGCCGAGAAGACCGACGTCAAGGAAAGCCTCACCAAGAGCCTGAGCAGCTTCTTCCGGCTCGACGGCGAGGCCGCCAAGCGCGCCGTCGAAGGGCGCTAGGAGGTACAAGTGGCTACGAACGAGGTCTACAAAGAGGCGGCTTACATCCCGCTGACCGTGGGTGCTTCCGTCGCCGCCCGCAACCCCGTGTTGGTGGGCAAGGTGCCGGGAGTCACGCTGACCGCAACGGCTGCTTCGGGCACCCAGGTCGCCACGGTCGCCACCGAGGGCGTCTTCAAGCTCTCCGTCCACGCGGACAACGGTGGCAGCACCACCATCGCCCAAGGCGACATCATCTACTGGTCGGGCACCAATGCTTCGCCCGTCCTCGACGTCAACACGGGCGGCACCCGCTGGGGCTACGCCCTGGAGGCCATCAGCGCGAGCGGCACGTCCGCGACCATCAAGTGCCTCGTCGGCTACTGAGTCGAAGGAGGTAGGAGATGGCGACCAACGAAGCATACAAGCGTGGGTGGATCATCCCGCTCACGGTGGGCGCCAGTGTCGCGGCCCGCACCCCGGTCTGCGTCGGCAAGATCCCCGGCGTGACCCTCACGGCAACCGGATCCACCGGCACCGAGATCGCCTCGGTGCTGCGCCATGGCGTCTGCGACCTCACGGTAGACAGCGCCTGCGACGCCGTCACCCTCGCGCTGGCCTCGGTGACCAACACCCAGACGCTGATCTTCAACGCGATCACCTACACGGCGACCACCTCGACCACGACGTGGTCAACGCGCAACTACTCCATCGCCGGCACCGACGCCGCCGACGCGCTGCTGCTGGCCAAGGCCATCAACGGCGGTCAGTACCTGAGCCTCTCGGGCGTCACCGCCGGCCAGACCGTGACCGTCGCCGGCCTGACCTTCACCGCTCACGGCACGACCACCACGGTCGCCAACCGCGAGTTCAGCATCGCCGGCACCGACACCCAGGACGCCACCGAACTGGTGACCTGTCTGACCGATGGCACCTACGGCATCGGCACGGGCTACACGGTGACGCAGAGTTCGGCGGCCGAGATCCTCATCCAGCCGTTCACGCTCTACCCGACCGCCGCCTATCCGGCCCCGGTCATCAGCAAGAGCGGCGCCGGCATCACGATCTCGACGCTCGCGCCGCCTCCGAACGTCATCGCCAGCGTGAACGACAACGACATCACGCTCAAGTCGAGCGAGACGATCAGCGCCGTCACCGGCACCGCCTCTGGGGCGACCATCACGGTCGATCACGGCGCCACCTCCACGATGCCGATCTCCGAGGGTGCCAGTGTCTACTGGACGACGCCTTCGACGCTCAACCTGCACGAAGGAGCGACCTTCTTCGGCCGCGCCCTCGAGAAGGCCGACGACCGCAAGATCACGCTGGGCACGGTCACGAACAGCCAGACCGTGATCATCAACGGCATCACCTTCACCGCGCACACCAACACGACCACCAAGTCCACCCGCACCTTCTCGATCGCGGGGACGGACACGCAGGACGCCGACGAACTCTGCTCCTGCATCAACGACAAGGTCTATGGCCTCGTCGGCTTCACCGCGACCAACAACTCGGGAACCATCACCCTGGCCTACGACGGGGACATCGTCGTCACCGGCACCGCGCGCATCGGCGGCACCGTGACCACCGCTCCCGGCTCGCGCAAGATCAGGGTCAAGCTCGGCTACTAAGCCGAGAGGAGGAAAGGCATGGCAGACGAAGTCATCACCCAGGTCGAAGAGACGGTCGAGTCCACCGCCAGCGGCAGTGACTTGATGACCGTTCTCGGCCGCGAGGGCGGGTTCGCGCGCAAGCGGTACTCCGACGAGATCATCGCCTCCTTCATGGAGACGCTCGACCGCGCCGGCGCGGGCAGCAACCACGCCTACTACCAGTTGAAGGAGGCGATGGTCACCGCCGACTTCCCGTACCTCATGGGAGACGTGCTCGACCGTTCGCTCATGGCCCAGTGGGGCACCACGATGCCCGCTTGGCAGCAGTACATCAAGACCGGCACCGTCCGCGATTTCCGTCAGGCCAAGTGGCTCGGCATCGAGGGCATGGGCTCGGTGCTCGACGCGGTCGGGGAGCGCGCTGAGTATCCTGAGCGTGGCCCCGTCGAGGAGACGCCGATCACCCGTCAGGTCGCCAAGTACGGTGGCCGTTTCGGCATCTCGTGGGAGAGCATCATCAACGACGACCTCGGCGCGCTCCGCGAGCTTCCACAGCGTCTGGTCGAGGCGGCCCGCCGCACCGAGGCTCTGGCCGCCAGCAAGATGTACGTGGGCACCGCGAGCGCCGGCTTCAACGCGACGCTCTACAGCGACACGTACGACAACATCGTGAACACGCACGCCGGCGCGTCGGCCAACAACCCCGCGCTCTCGCTCGCCAACCTCGCTCAGGCGTTCCTCGTCATGTCCAAGCACACCGACTACGACGGGTTCCCGCTGATCATCGACGCGGTCACCCTCGTCGTCCCGCCGGCGCTCGAGGTCACGGCGCGCAACATCCTCAACGCCACCGAGGTCACCGTGGCCACCGGCGGCGGCGCCTACAACGCGGCCGACCAGATCCGCGTGGCGAACTGGATCGCCAACCGCATCAGCCTCGCGGTCGATCCGTACATCTCGATGTGCGCCACCAGCAACGCGACCACCTGCTGGTTCCTGTTCGCCTCCACCGGCGCGGCCCGTCCCGCCATCCAGATGGACTACCTCGCCGGCCACGAGCGCCCCGAGTTGTTCGTCAAGACGCCGAACGCCTCGCGCGTCGGCGGCGGCACGGTGGCCGAGTCCTTCGAGACGGACACCCAGGAGTACCGCATCCGTCACGTCTTCGGGCTCACCCAGGTGGCCCCGTACGCGACCGTCGCCTCGAACGGCTCTGGTGCCTGATGAGGCATCCTCACGACATCGTCCCGCGTGACGACAAGGACGAAGTCCTCGTCGCCATCTTCGACGTGCTCGTGGAGATCCGCGACGCTCTGGCACCGGCGGCTTCCGAGCCGCCGGTGCCTGCGGAGCCCGTGGCCGAGGCGGTGCCGGAACCGGCCCCGGCCGCGGCCCCGCGGGCTCGTCGGGCGCCGGCCAAGAAGAAGACCACGGCCCGTAAGAAGAAGGCGACATGACCTGGACTTACGACGTATCGACAGATGTCGGGAAGGTGCGCCTGCGGATCAGTGATACGGAGATGACCCGCCCGATCTTCGATGACGAGGACATCGCAGCGTTCCTCTCGATGGCCTCCGACTCGATCCCGCTCGCCGCGGCGATGGCCTGTGAGACGATCGCCATGAACGAGCTTCTCTGTCTGAAGGTCGTGAATCTGATGGGGGCGGTGGTCACTGACGCCGCCTCTGCCGCCAAGCAGTACCGTGCCCTGGCCGAGACGCTACGCGCTGAAGACGCGCAGACCGTCACGGCGGCCTCTCCCGGCTTCGTGTCCATCGAGATGGCCGACGACTTCCTCCAGCGCCGTGAGAAGTACGCCAAGACGGTCGAGGAGGAGAGCTACTGATGGTCGTTCGGCTGGCGACGATAGGCGGCGTGCCGATGACGGAAGCCCTCGCGGGCTTCTTCAACGACGCCGTCACCGTGCTCGAGCCGACCAGCACGCAGGACTCCTACGGGGAGATGGTCAGCACCTGGGCGGCGCTCGCCGGCCACTGCGACCTCCCCTGCATGATCGGCCCCTTCGACGCCACCGCCCTGCGTCTCAAGGCACAGGAGTTCCGCACCTCGCAGGCACTCTACGAGGTCGAGCGCCGGCGCATCATCTTGCAGGGCTACTACCCCGGCATCGACCAGGAGCACCGCGTGCGCTTCGATGACCGCGACTGGGCCGTCATCAACGTCGTCCACGACGTCAGCAAGACGTGGACGATCCTCGGCGTCGAGATCATCGAACCGGGAGCCATCTGATGATCACCGTCCAGGTCATCGGCAGGGAGGCGCTGGCCGCCAAGTTCGCCGCCTCGCTGAAGACGATGGAGGCGAGCAAGCCGGTCACGCTCCGCAAGATCGGCCTCGCCGAGCAGATGAACATCCGCGACACCATCTGGCAGATGTTCCAGCAGCGTACCGGCAACCTCTTCAACTCGGTGCGCGTCTTCTACCAGACCAAGAACGGCATCAGCGTCGGCACCGGCAAGGGGACGGACTACGTCCAGCCGCTGGAGTTCGGCTCGATGCCGCACAAGATCACCGCGGGCTTCAGCACGCAGGCCGTCTTCGGTGGCGACGTCGGTAGTTACAAGTTCGTCTCAGCAGACGGCGCCAAGAACCTCACCTTCTGGTGGGAGAAGGCCGGCATGTTCTTCGTCGGCCCCTCGGTCAACCATCCCGGAAACCGGCCCTACAGGTTCGTCTACACCGGCTTCATGCGCTCAGTGCCTCAAGTCTATCGGTACTCCTGCGACATGATCGCCGCCGCCTTCGGAATCCCGATGCGATGAGCGCCATCACCGACCTCTTCACGCACCTGACGACGGACGGCACGCTGGCCTCCAAGATCGGCACGCGGCTCTACCCGAGCTTCGCACCGCAGGATCCGACGCTGCCCTTCGTGGTGTACTACGAGTTCGCCAACCCGCGCGAGCAGGGCTTCGGCAACATCGTCCAGGTCAACAAGCCGCGCATCCAGTACTCCATCTACGGCGAGCACTACGACGACTGCGTCGAGGTGGCCGACGCCCTGCGGGGCGCTCTCGTCAGCTTCGAGAGTCCGGTCACCTTCGAGGACGAGCGCGCCTACCACGACGTCACCACCGGCCTCTACCGCCGCGACGTCGATGCGAGGGTGCCTCATGTCTGAGAACCGCACGAAGCTCATCGCCGCCGCTCTCACCGCCCACGCCGCGCTCGAGGCACTGCTCCTCGAACTCGGCCAGCAAGAGCAGGGAGACGCGCCTTCTGAACTCAAGGTGGCCCCCTCCTCAGAGGCGCCTCCCTGCTCGCATGACAACAAGAAGCACCTCCGCACGTTCGGCGTCGCCGAGCACTGGGAGTGCGAAGACTGTGGCTACCAGTACAGGAGGTAGCAGATGACGAGGCTCTATCGCGCGAAGGTGGAGTTCAGCTACGTCGCTGACGCTGCCTCGCTGAAGAAGCTCAAAGCGTCCAGGGAGACGGACGATCCCGCCGAGAAGCTCGCCTTGCAGGCACAGGTCAAGCGGGTCACGCACGGCCCCAAGGACAAGCCCTTCGAGGCGCCCAGCGACGAGATCGCCAAGTCCTGGCTCGCCAACGGGGTGGCAGAGGAGGTGACGAATGGCGAAGTACTCAAGTAAGGACTGCGGGTTCCACCTCCTCGGTGGCTACTCCATGCTCGGCTCCGACAGCAAGATCGAAGACGTGGTCGAACTGAAGCTCGGCGAGGCGTACGTCCTCGGTGACGCCGACGAGGCGTACTGGACGAGCGGCGCCAAGAAGACGACCGTCACGCAGGAGGGCTACTTCGATGACGCCACCAACGGCGTCCACGAGGCGCTCAAGGATCTGCCCGTCTTGGCCCTGCCGATGAGCATCGCCCCGCACGGCAACACCAACGCCGCCGCGATCGACGTCTACCAGAGCGTGCAGCGCGTCGGCTACACGAAGCAGTTCGATGTCGGAGACATCATCAAGGCCAACGGCGAGTACGGCATCTGGTACGGCAAGAAGCCGGCCTACATCATCCACGCCCTCGGCACCGAGACGACCGCCGACTCAGACAACGAGTCGCTCGACGTCCACCCCTTCGCCGGCAACACCTCGAACGGTGGCGCGATGGTGCTGCACGTCACCGCCCTGAGCGGCTGCGCCACTGTGACGATCGGCGCCTACCACTCGACCGATGGCGGCACCTACACGCTCAAGCAGGCGTTCACCAACGTCGCCCCGGCCGACGTGCCGGGGGGCGCCAACGCCGGCCAGTACGTGGCTCTGACGAGCACGATGAACCAGTACTGGGCCGTCCACTGGACGTTCAACACGCCGTCCAGTCCGTCATGCACGTTCATGGTAGCGATCTACCAAGCACCATAAGAGGAAGGAGCCTTCATGGCCAAGGCAGGGAGTAACGAGGTCGATTTCCAAATCCAGGTGTCCGATGGGGGCGCCACCTCGACCGGCTTCGCAAGCAACTACATCACGAAGATAAATGACGTCGTCGTCAACCGCGAGGCCGTCGATGCGACGCCCTTCGGCGTGGTGGACGAGACGTGGATCATCGGCGTGATGAAGAAGCGGGATCCGCTGGTCATCAGCGGCTTCTACGACGACACGGCGACCACCGGCCCCGACGCCGTGCTCAACATCGGCCGCATCACCCACACCGCGCCGCGCAACTGCACGCTCACCCTGAAGAGCGGCAAGACGATCGCCGGCACGGTCTGGATCGAGAAGTACACCAGGACGCTCGAAGTCGGCAACTATCATGGCTACGAGGCGTCGATGAGGTTCACCGGAACCGTGACGGAGGCATGACCCGAATGGGACTTCTCAACCAAACCAAGAGAGTCGAACTCGACGGCGGTGAGTGGGTGGAGGTTCGCCCGCTCTCCATCGGCGCTCTTCGTGCGATGCGCCAAGCGGCTGCTCGTGTCGAGGTGCCGCCTGGGGAAGAGAAGGACGAGGCGCAGGGGTTCGAGCTTTCCAAGCTCGCGCTCGAGGCGTGCATCGTCGCTTGGAGCGACGCCGCCCCTGTGACCCCCGAGAACATCGCCGAACTGCCCTACACCCTGATGTTCAAGATCACCGCTGCCATCGGACTGGGAGAGCAGGAAGCCCCTTTAAGTACTGGGCCAACTTCGACCGACTCCTGAGCGGAGGCCGCGGGGAGGAGCCGCCTGAGTGGATGACGAGTTCCATCTGCGAGGAGTTCGGTGTCCCGCCCGACGTCGCGGAGCGCCAGGACATCGCGCTCTGCAAGCGCATCATGCAACTGCGCCGCTACCGCGACTCCTGGCACGAGGTCAACGTCGCCAAGACCGAGCAGAAGAACCTCACCACTGGGTGGGCGCTGGAGAAGGTCATCGAGGTGCAGAAGGCACGCATGAAGGGTGAGATCGACTGATGGCCGCAAGCTTCTACGGCGAACTCATCATCCGCACGACGATGGACACCACCGGGGTGTCCAAGGGCGTCGCGGAGACGAACGCCAAGACCGCCTCGATGGCGAAGGGTGTCGAGCGCACCCTCGGCAAGACCGGCCTCGCCATGCAGAACGTCGGCCGCACGATGACGCAGTACTACACGCTGCCCGTCGTCGCCGGTCTTGGGTATGCGACCTACGCCTCATACCAGTATCAGAAGGCGATGATCCAGGTGCAGAACCTGACCGGCCTCTCGGCCGATCAGGCGGCACGCTTCAGCGACGAGATCCGCGCCGCGTCGGCCGAGATCGGCAACGTCGGCGGGCCGCAGGCCGCGGCTGAAGCCTTCTACTTCCTCGCCTCCTCGGGCCTCGACGCCAAGGAGGCGATGAACGCCCTGCGCGTCTCGATGAAGGCGAGCGTCGCCGGCATGGGCGACATCACCACGCTGGCCGACGTCGTGACCAGCGCCATGAACAGCTACGGCCACGAGACGTACAACGCCACCCAGGCGATGGACATCCTCATGCGTACCATCGAGGTCGGCAAGGCCGAGCCTACGGCGCTGGCCTCCTCGCTCGGGCGCATCATGCCGATCGCCAACCAACTCAAGGTCGGCCTCGAGGAACTCGGCGGCAACGTCGCCGCCCTGACCCTCGGCGGCCTCTCCAGCGCCGAGGCCGTGACCGCCCTGCGCGGCACGATGGTCGCCCTCGTCTCGCCGGCGAAGATGAGCATCGATGAACTGAAGACGCTCGGCCTGACCTACCAGGAAGTCACCAAGTCGATCGCCGAGAAGGGGCTCCTGCCGACGTTGAAGATGCTCTGGGAGGCGACCGACCACAACATGCTCTCGTTGCGGAAGATCATCCCCAACGTGCGCGCGACCACCGGCGTGATGAGCCTCCTCGGGGCGAACTACGAGAAGAACCTGGAGATCATCGAGCGCGTCAGCGACTCGCAGGGCAAGCTCAACGAGACGTACAGGACGGCCGCCCAGAGCGACGTCGCCAAGTTCAACCGCGCCCTCAATACGCTGAAAAGCGCCTTCATCGAGGTCGGCGCCGTCGTCCTGCCGCTGGTGACCAAGTTGGTGACGTGGTTCGGCGACCTCGTCGGCGTCTTCGAGAAGCTCTCTCCGACGATGCAGAAGGTGACGGTGGGCTTCCTCGCCATCACGGCGGCGATGATGCCCCTGCTCTCTGTCGCCGGCTCGGTCATGCGCGCCATCGGCCTCATCGCGGTGAAGCGCGCTGCCGCCGTCGCGGCATCTGCGGTCGAGACGGCGAGCAACGCCACGCTCGTGGCCTCGAACAGCGCGGTCGCGGCCTCAGAGGCTGCGGTCGCCGGCGCGACCGGCACGCGCGCCGCAGCGACCAAGGCGGCCAACAACGTGATGGCCGCCTCGACGCTCCAGCGCATCCTCCAGACGCGCTACTACTCGCAGTACACCGGGGCAGTGGGTGGCGCCAGTCTGGCGACGAAGATCTTCGGTACGACCGCCGTGGCGGCCTTCGGTGCCATCGCTGCCGCCGCCGGCGTCGGCCTCGTCGGTGGCCTCGCCTTCCGTAAGTGGAAGCAGCAGATGGACGAAGGCCCGCCAGCCTTCGAGGACATGATTGCTCGCATCAAGAAGACGGCCAAAGAGAGCAAGGTCGATATCCCCATCAGGATCATCGCCAAGGACACTGACCTCCCTGCGGTGCGCGAGCGCATCAATCGTCTCAAGGACGAGGGCAAGATCGTGCTGACCGTCGATGCCGTCGATGCGTGGTACGAACTCTACTCCCTGAGCGACTACGTCAAGGACGACGACCGCTGGAAGATCAACATCGCCCCGGCTCACGGCGCGGAGTACTGGGAATCCATCGCGGATCAGATCAAGAGCGGGGCGACCGGGGCCGGCGACATCGGCCTGCCCATCGCGGCGCACATCATGCCCGACGTCTCGCAGAAACAACTCACGCTTCAGGCGATGAAGATCACCGATATCTTCGAGAAGGTCATGCCACCGCCCAAGATCCCCATCACCTGGAAGGCGATGTCACGCACCGAGAAGGCGAAGTTCCTCGCCGACATGACGCCCAAGCAGCAGATCCTCTTCAACTGGGGGCTCATCCAGAAGGGTCTTCCGAAGGTCAAGCCGCCGAAGATCGACTTCGCCGACAAGGACTTCAAGGGCGACATCAACCGCATGAACAAGTGGATCAACGATGTCACCAGGACGCGCGAACTGACCATCGAGGTCAGGAAGGAGCGCGTCAAGAAGGGCATCAATGAAATCGAGGGCGAGATCGAGCGCATCAGCGCGCGGGCAAAGAGGACTGGGTGGACTACCGAACTCAAGGCCAAGAAGGACAAGCTCGATGCGGCGCTCAAGAACGCCAACACGCAACTCACGAAGCTCAGTGATCGCACCGTCAAGCCGGCGGTCGGCCTCGACACGACTGACTTCGACGCGGGCGTCCAGAGCGTCATCAGCAGCATCCAGTCCATCCCCAGCGTGGTCAATATCGCCATCACGACCAGCAAGACGCCCATCGATAGAGACGCCTGGGGCGGCATCTACACCAAGCCGAAGGTGACCCTCGTGGGCGAGGAAGGCCCCGAGGTCATCATCCCGCTGACCAAGCCCAACAGGGCGGCGCAGCTACTGGCCGCCTCGGGCCTCTCGAAGTACATCGAGCAGCGGCCCACCGTCTCGGGCGTCAAGGAGCCGCGGCAGGCGGTCGTTGCCGCCGGCCCCGCCGAAGTCCACTACCACAACCACATGACGCTGCCGCAGGGCGTCGTCGTCAGCGACCTCGAGCGGTTCGGGAGCACGATGCGCCCCTACATCGAGCACGGCACGCGGCTCGCGCAGCGGCGCCGTGAGCGCGGAAGGGCGCACCTCTGATGGCGATCACGCTGGGCACGCTCGGCCTCAACGACAAGGTCAACTACTTCGTCCTCAACGAGGGCGTCAACCTCTCGGAGCCGCAGACCACCTGGGAGGAGGTGCCCAACTACACCGGCGCGGCCAACGCTCAGGTCAACGTCCACGTCCAGAAGGCGCTCATCCCGATCAGCATCCCGATGATGGTCAAGGGCTCCTCCGTCTCCGATCTGCTCTCCAAGCTGGCGGCGCTCTGGGTGGAGGTGGACAAGTCCTCGAACACCCTCACCTGGGACTCCGAGAGCTTCGACATCGTCTACTCGACGCGCCCCGAGACGATCGAGCGCGATCCCCAGTTCCAACTCGGCTTCTACGCTCGTTTCACGCTGGTGCTGATGAGGACGCCGTAAGTGACCCCTCCTTGCATCATCACCGAGGGGACGGTCTTCGAGGACTTCACCGACGACACCGACTGGACGCTCGACAGCGGCCTGAGCAAGGCGCTCGCCTGGGTGTCGGAGACGGTCGGCAAGCTCTCCCTGCGCCTCGCCCTCGGGACGACCGGCGCCTCGGGCACCACCTACTACGCGACCAAGACCATCTCGCGCGACATGAGCGGCGACAAGAGCGGCATCGAACTCGCCTGCTACGCGAGCCTCAACGCCGCGGGGCCGAACGGCATCTCCAAGGTGACCATCGAGGTGTCCTCGACCACCGACTTCTCGAAGTCGTTCAAGTTCCAGACCGTCACCAACCTCCACGACGGCTGGAACCGCATCCACGTCGCAGAGTCCGACTGGACGAACACCGGCAGCGAGTCGTGGAGCAACACGATGCTGCGCCTGCGCGTCGGCCTCACCCCGCAGTGGACGGGCGCCGCGCCCTCGGTCTACTTCGACTCGCTCACGGGCGGCGTGACGACGACGCCCGCCGTGGTGCTGATGTTCGGCAACGCCAAGCACGGCCCCCTGACGGCGCTGCCGGCCCTCGAGGACAAGGGCTGGAAGGCGAACCTGCCGATCGACCTGTTCAGCATGGACGACGCGGATCGGATGACGGCCGGCGAGTACGAGATGCTCAGGAACATGGGCTGGGAACTGCTCGGGGAACTGGCACAACTCGAACTGCTCGATCCGACGTGGTCGCACACGGCCTACACGCGCTACGACGGCCGCATCCAGCACGCCGTGCTCGACTACTACATGACCTACGCCGGCTACTACGGCTGGGGGCCGTTCCGCTTCCTCTTGGGCGTCAACTCCTGGCGGGCGACGGCCCCCGAGATCCACGAGGTGCTCGCCGCGCACCGCATCCTGCTCACGGTGCGCTCCAGTTCGGGATCAGAGAACACCGCCAACGCGATGCCCTTCGACGCGGTCTACAACCTGCCCGTGCTCTTCCTCGGCAACACCGTCACGCTGGCGACGGCCGAGGCGGCGGTCGATACCGCGGTCGCCCGCGGCGGCGCCCTCTTCATCGAGGTCGAAGACCTCATCCCCAGCCCCGGCGCCTACGACTGGACGGAGGACGACTACCTCGACCTCCTCGACTACATCGACGGCAAGGGCATCACGCCGAAGACGATGACCGAGATCTGGGAGTTCCAGAGCGAGGAGCCAGTAGCGAGCACCGCAAGTGTGATACTCGGCAACATGGAACTCAACGATCAGGTCAACTACTTCGTGGACGGCACCGGCGTCAGCACCGGCCAGCGCCAGACGGTCTGGGAGGAGGCGCCCTCGTACGCCTCCTCGGTCGCCAATGCCCAGGTCAACGTGCATCACAGTGGCCTCGTGCCGGTCACCATCCCGATGCGCGTCAAGGGCGCCGACCTCGCCGACCTCGACACCAAGCTGCTCGACCTCTGGACTGAGGTGGACAAGCAGACGAACACGCTGACCATCGGCATCGATGAGTCCTACAACATCGTGCGCTCATCGAGGCCCGTGACCATCGAGCGCGATCCGCTCTACCAGCTTGGCTTCCACGCCTACTTCACGCTCGTCCTGATGAGGGAGCCCTGATGGCTACTCCGACCGTCACCGGCATCAACCCCGGCAGTGGCCCTCCCGGCACCCAAGTCGTCATCACCGGGAGCAACTTCGGCGAGGACGTCTACGAGGTCAAGTTCGGCACCTACGACGTCGGCACCAACTTCGTCGTCGTCTCCGAGACGGATCTCATCGCCTACGTCCCGTCAGGCACCGGCACCGACCTCAACGTCACGGTCAAGAACGGCGACGGCACCGGGACGCTGACCTCGGGCTGGGACTACGCGACCTACATCGGCGGCCCCGGCGGCACCGGAGGTTCTGCTCCCACGGTCACGGGCATCGTCCCGACCCAAAGTGCCTACGAGGACGGGCGCGGTGGTGACAGCGTCGTCATCACCGGGACGAAGTTCGCGACCACCTTCGTGGTCTGGTTCGGTGACGTGCCCTCACCCTCGTTCACCATCGACTCCGACACCCAAGTCACGGCAATCGCCCCACCCGGTGGCGGCGAGGTCGAGGTCGATGTCGAGAACTCCTACGGGCGCAGCGCCGACCCCGGCACGGCCAACGACTTCACCTACCCCGAGGTGGACGTCCCGGTCGTCACCAGCATCTCGCCCACGGGCGGCACGGTGAACACCATCGTCACCATCACGGGCGACTACTTCGCGACCGCGAACTCGGTCACCTTCAACACTCGCTCTCCCGTCGTGTCCTACGACGCCGCCTTCACCGTCCTCAGTGACGAGACGATCCGCGCCTACGCACCCGAAGGGCCGGTCGCCAACAATACCGTCGATATCCTCGTCAGCAGTCCCTCCGGTACGGCCACTGACCCTGGCGCTGGCAACGATTTCACCTACCTCGCCACGCCGACCAACCTGCGTATCGTCCCCGGCATCGGCCACGTCACCTTGTTCTGGGACGAGGTCGCCTCGGCCAGCCCCGTGACCTACGAGGTCTACGGCGGCGCTACACCCACGCCGACCATAGTCATCGCCGTCACCGGAGCGACCGTGATGACCATCAAGCAGGACTACGCGGACGGCACCAAGTACTACGGCGTCAAGACGGTGGACGTCTTCGGCAACCGCTCCGCGATGAGCAACATCGTCTCCGGTGTCGCCCTGATGACGGTGGCCGACGAGATCGCCGAAGAGGCCATCAACTCGATGAAGATGTTCGCCGCCGGTATCAGGCCACCGGTCGTGGTGGACACGCTGCCTACCCTGCCCGAGACGCCACCCGCTGAAGAGTTCCCAGTCGGGACGATGGTCTTCCTGACCACCGACCGGAGGCTCTACCGCAACAGCGGCGGCGGGCCGAACACGAACACGCACACCAACAAGGGTACGTGGTACGACCTCGTCGGCACCAACAACGGCACCCTCGACGGCTTCGCCTACACCACCGCGAGCGGCTGGAAGGGCACCGGCACCGGGGCAGACCCGTACTGCCTCGCCTTCGACTACGTTGACGACCATGTAGACCTCACGGCTATCACTGAGACGAACGACAAGGTCTACACGCTGGAGGGTTGGGCGCGTAATACGACCGACTGTGCCCATACCGGCTACATCATCTGGCACGGTTGGGATTCAGGGACGCAGTATTGCGGCCTCGGCACCTCCAGCGGCCTGCGTCCCGTCACCATCCAGAAGGACTCCTCTGCCACCGTGACCTCGATGCCGAGCGGCGACTGGGGCTGCGACGACGGCAACTGGCACCACTACGTCGCGACCTGTGACGGCTCGACGCAGAAGGTCTACATGGACGGCGTGCTGGCCGACTCCGACACCGTGGCGGGCGGCACCTTCAACGCTACCGACACGAGTCTCATCGGGCGACACGGCGTCGGCGCCGGTGGTGGATACTGGGACGGCGACATCGCCTGCGTGCGCGTCTACAGCGCCGCCCTGACGCTCGCTCAGATTGTGCAGAACTTCAAGGTAGGGCCGACCGGCGAGGGCTACTACGCCACCGATCTCGTCCATCACTGGAACACGAAGCGGTCGCTGGAGGCCGACGCATGGTCACCGATGGTCGATGCCGGCGAGATGAGCGGCGTCATCAGCGGCAACACCATCATCGGCAACAGCATCACCGCCGGGATGATCGCCGCCGGCGCCATCGGGGCGACGGAGATTGCCGCCGACTCCCTGATGTCGCGCAGCATGTTCATCGGCTCCTTCGACAACCTGATGCCGAACCCGAACAGCGAGCTTGACCCAGGCAACCGCGACACGACCTCGACGGCGAGCGACTACGAGTTCCGCTGCGTGACGACCACCAACGCCTACGCGGGCAGCAAGTGCCGCCGCCTCATCGGCGTGACCACGGGCACGACGAGCGCCATCCTGACGCCGTTCATCCCGGTGCTCCCCGACGAGAGCTACTACTTCGAGTGCCGCGCCCGCCTCGGCAGCGCGGTCGGCTCGGGGCGCGTCAAGCTGCTCTGCTACAAGCAGGACAAGTCTACGGTCATCGAGACGGTCGCCACTGACGATGTCACGGCGGCGAGCTACGGGACGACCATCTTCAAGGTCAAGGACGGCAGCGACAACCCGTGGTACGACATCCCAGCGACAGTCGGAGCGGACGGCGCGGCCTACATCCAGATTCAGCTTGAGACGACCGATATCGGCTCCGCGAACTACCTCTACGTGGACGAGATGTTCCTGCGCCGCAGGCTTCTCGGGGAACTCATCGTTGACGGCACCATCACGACGGAGCATCTAGACGCGACCGGCATCTCCTGCGACGTGCTCGACGGCGGGACTATCAACGGCCAGACAATCACTGGCGGCATCTTCAAGACCGAGACGAGCGGCGAGCGCATCGAGATTCTCACGGCGAACAGAAGTCAGATTGACTTCTACACCGGACACGCTTCAGAGGATACTCAAGGGACGATAGTCACCGACTCGCAAACTTCGGAAGCGTATCTCACACTGAGCGGCCCCATCGTATATACGAGCGGGCTTTCAGCGAACCTTTCGCTAATCGGCTACACGAGTGGTGTCACAAGGGTGAAGTCGCAGTCCGATTACATCGAACTAATCGGGACTCAGACCGCAGAAATAAAGCTTGGCTCTACCAGTAACCCATATCTGCTCATGGATGCTGGAGCCAACCGTGTCTGGCTGGGCAACAACTCAGAAACTATAGGCGTTGACATAGACGCGGACACCACTACTGTCAAGACGTACGGCGCATTGAAGCCGGGAGACAACTGGTCGAGCGGTACTTCCGATGACGGCATCTGGATTCAGGACAAAGACACGGTCGGCAGCCGCTGGAAGATGTACTTCGGCCCTGACACGACGCCGAGGCTGTATCTGCGGAACGGCTCGACGTGGTACTACGTGACCATGACGCTGGGGAGCTAAGACATGGCTGATGCGATGAAGGTCATCGACATCTTGAAGAAGACCATCGCTGACCTGACCGTCCAGAACGCCGCCCTCTCGGTAGACCTCGAAGAGGCGCAGACCAAGCTGATGGTGGCCGACGCAGAGAGGCCCAAGGACGCCAAGTGAGCATCCACGGCACCAACTACGTCGGCCTCAAGGACGGCGGCCTCTCGGTCAAGATCGGCGGCGTCGAGCGCCGTGACGTCGTCCACGGGCTCGAGTTCGACAGCACGAACCAGGGTGACGGCGCGGCCTCGTTCTGGATGGATCCCGCTGACCCGTTCAGCCCGCGCTCCCAGTGGACGGAACTCAAGGTCGGCGCCACCATCGATGTGACGCACACCCTCGACGCCGTCACGACGCAGCTTTACAAGGGCTTCATCATCAACGATCCGCGCACCGGCTACGCCGGCGAGAAGAAGGTGCTCGGCATCGAGTGCGGCGGCGTCCTCGAGGTCGCCCGCTGGCGCCAGGACTGCGGCTTCGTCTTCACCGACTCAGACCCTGACCAGTGGTTCGAGAACAAGCGCAACGGCAAGTGGGCCTCGATCGACATCAGCGACGTCATCGAGATCCGCGCCGAGGACGGCACCAAGGTGCCGCGCGGCCCCGACGACACGCCGCGGGCGGCGATGATCGGCTACCTGCTCTACGAGGGCGCCACCTACATGAAGAAGCCCACCGGCCTGATGAACGGTGTCAAGCGCATCAGGGGCAACATCACCTGCAACCTGAAGGAGAACATGAGGGCGCGGCTGGCGTGGTCTACGGACTACACGGTCGAGCGCAACCCTGCCGACTCGGCGTACAACGAGATCCACACCTGGGACGCCGGCACCGTCCTCAACGGATATCCGTTTGACGAGCCCGTAGGTGGCGTTGGCGACAACCCCGGCTACATCACGCTCCAGCTATGGACGACGAACAGCAAAGGTCAGACGGTCACCGCCGACCGCTTCGTCAGCATCGACAACGTCGAGCTTTACACGAGCACAAACGAGAAGACCGTCGATGAGGCGCTGCTCGCCATCGCCCAGTTCATCGACCTCCACGACAGCGAACTGACCTCGACCGTGGGCAGCGTCCTCCAGAGCCTCGTCGCCCGCCCGATGACCGATCCCGTGAGCGCCATGAACACGATCGCCCAGCAGGCTTCGGTGCTGGTCGAGTGGGGCTGGTTCAGCTACTACAGCGCCGGCTCCAAGTTCCGCTTCGTTGCCAGACCGCTGCTCACCGACCCGACCTCCATCCAGGTGCTCGACAACTGCTACGCCATCGACGCCACCGAGCCGGGGACGGTCTGGGACGTGCGTCAGCATCCCGACGAGGAGGGCAACTACAAGGCGCTGCGCTTCCAGTACGGGCGCCTCGGGCGCAGCAACTACCCTGCCGGCTTCCCCGACACGGTGATCCGTCCCAAGACTCCCGGCTGGGGCCAGGGTTCGCCCTTCATGGGCACCACGGCGCGCGTCCTTGCGGTCGATTTCAGCGGCCACAACTACTCCGTCGAGGCCGCCGGCAGGAACGCCGACCGGCTGGCCCGCCACCTCGGCACCGGACTCTCGAGCGGCACCTGTCAACTGAAGCAGCTTGAAGTCCACCGCTGGGACACGCCCTCGGAGTGGAGGCCGGTGCCCTACATCAGGGGCGGCGACTGGGTGTGGTGCGAGCAGTCGCTCTGCGGGCCGCTCTACGTGGTGCGCTCGCACGTCGATGTCGATAGCGAGACGGTGGATCTCGAACTCGGCCTCGGGGCCGACGCGCTCATCGAGCAACTCGAGGCCGCCGGCGCCATCAGGACGATCAAGCTCGCCAAGCACCGCCGGCGCGGCTGGAGGAGCAAGAAGTAATGGCCGACCACTTCGAGAAGGCCAAGGACGACATTCTCAGGCGCACCGCCGAGAACGGCGGGCCGAAGCCGCTCGACCTTCTCGAGGCGCTCCAGGGGCTCGCTGACGACATGGACGAGAAGCACGACGAGGTGGTCGGCATCGTCAACAAGCACCTCAAAGAAGCGTCGGTACGCGACTCCCGCATCCAGAAGGTGGAGGACAAGATCGCGCGCACCGAGGACAACTGCCCGCACGTCATCGAGAACGCTATCAGCGAGGCGGTCAGGCGGTCGACGACCGAGCACCATGAGACGCACGCTGCCTACGTCGCCTCTGTAGCCAAGCCGCGACGCAAGGATGACAAGGAGAGCAAGGACTACCGCAAGGAGCGCGAGGAGTCGAAGCAAGTCTGGCTGATGTGGATGGTCGGCTCCAAGGTCGGCTACATCCTCATGGCCCTCATCATCACGGCCCTCAACTTCGGAGTCCACTACCTGCTCATGGGCGAACCGTAAGGAGCCACCTTGAACCTCACGACCGTGCTCATCATCCTCTGCATCGTCATCGCCGTCATCGTCATCGCGAAGATGATCTGATGGCCGCACGCAGGACACAGGTGACCGCGACCTTCTTCGACGCCGAGGGCTACCCGCTGGTGGCCTTCCGCGGCAACGCCCAGGACGTCGGAGACGCCGCCGCCATCTATATCTGCAACCTCGCCCAGCCGCTCGGCGGCAGCCCGCTCATCCGTCTCATGGAGACGAGGGAAGAGGAGGAGTCGTGATCGAGAAGACCATCTCCAGCCCGAACTGGAGCCCGCGTCCCAACGGGCTCAGGGACGTCTGGGGCGTCATCCTGCACCACACGGCATCGGCTGACGGCTCGGGATTGGCGATCGCCAGGATGTTCCAGAACAAGAGCTTCGCGGTCGCAGCCCATGTCGTGGTTGACGATGGCAGGGAGTTCGCCAACATCCGCGTCTACCACTGCGTCCCGCCGGAGAAGGCGGCATGGCAGGCGGGTAAGTGCCGGCGTTACGACTGGGATCGCGACGGCAAGCTCGAGGACTGGGAGGCGTACGTCAACACCCACACGCTCGGCGTCGAGATCGTGAACAAGGGCGACAACAAGGACGTCTTCCACGACGCCCAGATCAAGGCTGTCGCTGCCCTGATCCGGCGCTGGGACGCCAAGTGCCCGAATCTCAAGCTTCAGGACATCACCGATCATCAGACCGTCAACCTCAACGGCAAGATCGACATGCGCCCCAACTTCCCGGCGGCGAAGCTCTTCTGGTGGATCCTGCACCCGCGCTCGCCGATCCCGCCTGACGGCGCCTACAAGCACCTCCCCGACTGGGCGCAGCGACAGGTCAACGAGATCGTCAGGGACTGACCATGCCCTACCGCTCGGCCAAGCAGCGCGCCTACATGCACATCAACCTGCCCGCCATCGCCAAGCGGTGGGACAAGAAGTACGGCGGCAAGGTGCGGCCCAAGAAACGGTGGAAGAGCAAGAGGACTTGACGGAGGAATCCCCTCTCTGACCTAGAATAGGGACGCGCAGTCTACCCTCACTGCGTAGGCCACGGGGCCGCTCGCTGCATGACAGCCCCGTGGCCGTCTCTGTAAACGGGAGAGAGGAACCGTGTGAGAGATGGGAGACAGGCTCTACTCATAGTCGTCACCGCCGCGGTCATCGTCATGGCCGCCCTGCTGGCGACACCCGACCTCGCTGCCAACGAGACGGTAGTCACTCCGACGCCAGACCCTTCCCCGGTCGTCCAGACCAAAGCCAAGCGTTTCGATCGCTCCCCGGCCCCGGCATCCCTCGTGGCCTGGGCACGCGCCTGGAAGCGCCACGCCGTGCGCGACCTCGCCAGCCTGAACCGCGCCCGCGCCTGCTTCTCGCTGCCGCGGCTCAGCGTCTCCTGGGAGGAACCGCCGCGCAGCGCGTGGCGGGCGCCGTGGGGACAGGCCGGCGAACGCTGGCGCGACCGCGCGCGGGACTACCACGACCGCTTCGCCGCCCTGCGCTGGCGCATGAGCCACCCCGGCCCCGGCGGCGTCGAACGCTGGCGCCCGCTGGTGCGCTGGCACTGGCCGGCTCACCTCGTGGAGCGCGCCCTCTGGGTGATGAGGCTCGAGAGCGGCGGCAACCCGCTGGCCCGCAACCCATCGGGCGCCGCCGGCCTCTTCCAGTTGTACCCCGCGCCAGCGGGCTGGGCTAATCCTGATACAAATATCTGGTACGCCTACTGGAAGAAGTACCGCCCCGCCGGATCCTTCTCGCCGTGGGTGGTCACGCACTGATGGAGGGAGGTGAGACACATGAAGCTCACCGAAGTCATCACGCTACTCGCCACCGTGCTCGTCGCCGGCTGGTTCTCCGCATTCATCGTCCAGTTCATCAAGCAAGCGAAATGGGCGAGTTGGGTGAAGTTGGTCATCAGCGCCGTCATCGCCATCGTGGTCGCGATCGCCACGCTCTGGCTCAGCGGCGACGTCACCAGCTTCCTCGACACCTACAGCAACGGGACGCTCGATGTCGAGCACATCATCGCCTTCGCCACGCTGATCTTCACCAGCGCCGCGACGTGGTATCGCTTCTACTTCAAGGACGCGACCTGGGCGCAGAACCTCGGCAACTGGCCGGGGGGATCGTCTGAGTGACACAGGGTGTTGACACGGGGGTATACTGTCCTCGGTGATGGTTACCCCCTTCACCTTCAGCCGGCCTGACGAGTTTGGTTGTCCCCTTTCGCGTCAGGCCGGCCCCCTTTAAAGTTTCCCTTGCGTTCCGTCCGCAGCAAGGATTACGCTCTCTCCTGACGAAGCACTACGTGTCCATTCACCTTGAGGGAGCGTGAATCATGCAGCGCAAGAGAGCCCCCTACTGGCTCGCCGCGACCGTGCTCATCGCCTGTATCGCCGCCTTCTTCTACCTCGCCTGCCTGATCGCCAGCAACGCCACGGCGCTGGTCGCCGTCGCGCTCTTCGTGCTGGCGATGGTGGTGCTCTACGCCTCCGAGCTTCGGGCATGAGCGTCGGCGTCTCCATCGGGCGCGGCGAGAACTGGCTGCGCGTCAGCCATTTGGAGAACAAGGTCACCGCCCACGCCGGCACGAGTTCGGTGGGCAGCACCTTCTTCTTCGACATCACGCTCGACGCCAACGACGAGATCGTCCTCCACCGCGGCGACGTCGAGGTCTACGTCTCGCTCGAGCGTCTGTCCGAACTCCATGAGACGCTGGGCGTGTTCATCGGAGAGGCCAAGCGTCTGCTGGGAGAGAAGCCATGAGCCGTGAGAGCGCCGTCGAGAAAGCCCACCGCGAGTTCGGCGGCATCACCGCCTCGATGAGCGCCACCGTATGTGGTGTGAACCCGTGGGACTCGCCCTACGCGCTCTACCAGCGCCTCATCGGTGAGGCGCCGCCGCTCGAGCAGAACTTCGCCATGTGGCTGGGGGGCCAGATGGAGGGCATCATCATCCGCGCCTTCACGCGCGAGACGAAGCTCAGGGTGCGGCGCCCGAAGCGCGCCTTCGATCCCGACTTCTGGTTCGAGACGCACGAGTGGGGCTTCCCGATGGGCTGCCTGCTCGACGGCATCACCGTCGATAGCTCGGGGCAGGCGATCGTGGAGGCCAAGCACGCCTCCTCCTTCGCCGGCGACGACTGGGAAGGCGAGCCGCCGCTGATGTACTGGTTCCAGATGCAGCATCAGCTTGCCTGCACCGGCTGGCTCGCCGCCTACGCCGTCGCCCTGGTCGGCAAGAAGTTGGTCTGGCTGCGCGTCGAGCGCGACGACGAGATCATCGCCATGATCACCGACGCCGAGCGCGAGTTCTACATCGAGCACCTCAAGCCGCGGGTGCCGCCGGCCATCGACGGCCACACCGCGACGAGCGAGGCGATCAAGCGCCAGTACGCCCATGCCGAGCCGGGGTTCAGCGTCATCATCGAGGACGCCGAGGCCGAGCGCCTCTGCGCCAAGTACGGCGCCGAAGGGCGGGCCATCGAGGCACTGAAGACCGAGCGCGAGCAGACGAAGAACCTCCTGCTCGCCATCGTCTCGAGCGCCGAGAGCGCCGTCATCGGGGAGTACAAGGTGACCGCCAAGGAGCAGCACCGCAGCCATCTCGACGTCGAGCGCCTGTGCGCCGAGATGCCCGAGGTGGCAGAGAAGTACCGCAAGGTGACCAGCAGTCGCCCGCTTCGGGTGACGCAGAGGAAAGGGGACGTGTGATGGCAGTCAAGAAGGGACAGGAGGTCGCCAGGACGGGCAAGGTCAGCCTGCTGGCGAAGATGGCCGCCGAGAGCAACCTCGAGCCGAACAACTTCCTCGCCACCATCAAGAGCACCGTGATGAAGGGCAACCCGACGAACGAACAGGTGACCGCCTTCCTCATGGTGGCCGACCGCTACAAGCTCGATCCCATCCTCAAGCAGATCCACGCCTTCGCGGACAAGGGCGGCGGCGTCATCCCGATCGTCGGCAACGACGGCTGGAACATGCTCGCCCAGCGCCACCCGCAGTTCAACGGCGAGGTCATGGTCTGGTCGGAGGAGTGGGTCAAGCCCGAGGGCGGCAAGCCCTGTCCGAAGTGGGGCGAGATCAGCGTCTACCGCAAGGATCACGACTACCCCACCGTCCACCGCGAGTACATCGATGAGGTCTACCGCAAGACCGGCCCGTGGATGAGCAACACCAAGCGTATGCTGGAGCACAAGGTGCGGAACCAGGGCTACCGGATCGCCTTCGGCTTTTCCGGCATCTACGACGAGGACGAGGGCCAGCGCATCGTCACCGAGGGGATGCCGCAGGAGGCCGTCGATTTGCCCTCCAGCAACGCCGAGAAGGCGCGTAAGGTACTGGGCAAGGCAACCACCCCAGAAGCCCCCCCGAAGGCCGCAGAGGACGTTATTTTCCCGGCCGTCGAGGAGGACGGCACGGTGACCGGGATCATCGTGGAGACAGACAGCGGCGAGGTCGTGACTCTTGAGCCCCTGACGGGCGAGGTCACCGACACCAGCGAGATCATCGAAGAACCCGCGGACGATCTGGTCGAGGCGGCCAAGGCGCTCCTCGACGCCGTCGAAGAAGACGAACCGGTCGAGGAGCGCGTCGTCCCGCCGGCGACCAAGAAGCAACTCGAGGCGCTGGTCGCCGCGGCCAAGAAGGGCGGCTGGTCGAACCAACTGGTGACGCGGATGCTCAAGGAGCAGTACGGCGTCGCCAAGGCGGCCGACCTCAACCGCGAGCAGGCGCTCGACATGGTCAAGCACCTCATGGCGGGCAACGCCGACGAGCAAGAGAACCTGGAGTTCTGAGGTGACGACCGTCAGGTTGTCCACGGTCGAGATGAGGCGCTCGGCCATCGTCGGCATCATGCGACGCCTCAACGCAAAGTGCGCCGGTCGCTCTGAGACGTACGGCAGGGCGCGCGATCCTTGGGACACCGATATCGAGGCCGCCTGCGCCGAGTGCGCCGTGGCGAAGGGAGTGGGCATCGAGTGGGCCGGCGCGACGGAGCCCGACTACGACGGCGACGTCGGCCCACTCGGAGTGCGCTACACGAACAACGATCGCGGCAGTCTCATCCTCCACGAGCGCGATCCCGGCGATAAAGTCTTCGTTCTGGTCACGGGGGCCGATGGCGCCTACGTGCTGCGGGGATGGATCCTCGCAGCAGACGGCAAGCGGGAGGAGTACTGGCGCACCGACGTCCGCACCCCGGCGTTCTTCGTACCCCAGTCCGCACTCGAGGACATAGAGAGGCTCTGACATGGCGGTGAAGAAGCAACCCGTGAAGCTCAACCTGGGCTGCGGCCCCGAGCACTACGAGGGCTGGGTCAACGTGGACGCCTCGCCCGACGAGAAGCCCGACGTGGTGGCCGACGTCATCGATCTCCCCTTCGAGGACGACAGCGTGGACGAGATCTTCGCCAGCCACATCCTCGAGCATGTGGACTGGCGCGTGCCGGCGCTCGAGGAGTGGCACCGCGTGCTGCGCCCCGGCGGCGTCATCGTCGTCATCGTGCCCGATATCATCGGCGTCTGGTACGCTTGGAAGCTGGGTCAGGTCTGGGGCCATCCGACGCAGTACCCCATCGACCTCGGCTACGTCAACGCCACGGCCTTCGGCGGCGTCGTACTCGGCATCCCCTACTTCCAGAACGCCGGCCACATCCATCGGCAGATCTTCGTGATGGACATGCTCGAGGAGCGTATGCGCCCGCTGTTCCCCGACGCCCACCGCGTCTCAGAGACGGGGCCGCGCAGGGTGACGCTCATCGAGACGGCAGTCGCGGGGACGAAGCCATGAAGGTCAAGGTCTACCGATATGAGTGGGACTCCTACGTCGAGGACAACCTCGACCTCCTCGCTGCTCTGCTGACCATCGGCAAGGCGCTGGAGGATGGAGCCGTGAAGGTCGAGGTGGAACCATGACCTCCCTTGACGACCTCCGCAAGTTGGGCGAGTTCCCGGCGGTGGAGGAGTACCGCAGGCAGGCAGACGGCCCCGCAGGAGAGGGACTTAGTGGCTATCTCAAGGACGTGGCCGACGCCGCCATCGAGGAGTTGGCCGAGGCGGTCATCGCTTCCCGCGCCCAAGACTTCCGAACTTGGTGCACCTGCGACAAGGCGCACCAAAGAGTCTACTTCGTCGGGGATGCTGTCTCACACTGCCCTGCCTGTTGTCTCAAGGCCCGCGCCGAACGGGCCGAGGCCGACTTCCGACGCGCCCTCGATGACGAGGAGAAGGCCAAGCAGAGGGCTATCGAGGCCGAGGCCGAGGTGGCGCGGTCGAAACTCGACCACAGCATCCTCTCCGATGACTACAACGAACTCAGGAACGAGACTTTGCAGCCACGATGCCAGCATCGCTTCCTCGCCTCCGACAAGACGGAAGGAATGATTTGCTGCTCGCGCTGCGGGGCGACCTACATGGTGGACGACTACTTCGCCAAGAAGGAGATACGCATCTGGAAGCGCCGCGCCGCGCAGGCCGAGCGTGAGCGCGACGACCTCAAGGAGTCGAACGACACATGGCTCGAGGTCGCCTCCACCATCGGTCGCGAACTCGGCATGACGCCTACCTACGCCATCGCATGGGCACCGGAGCGCATCCAGGCGCTGAAGGCCGAGGCGGCGCGGCTGGAGTGGATGCTGGCGCAGTTGGAGGAGGACGGCGCGTTCAGGCATGGCGAACTGGCCGACCTCGCCGCCCGCTACGAAGCCGAGGACAGGTGACGCCCTTCCTCTACATCCTCGCCGGCTTCATCGTCGGCTGCCTGCTGACCTACGTCGTCCTGCGGGAGGGAGCATGATCGGCTGGCTCTGCTACGCCGGCCGCCACCAGTGGTCTGACTGGCGGGTGGAGCACTTCATCGGCAAACCGCGACGGCGCTGGTATCGCCAGTGCCTGCGCTGCGGCAGGAGGGAGTGGAAGTGAACGACGCGATCGACTGGGAGGCCACCCAGGACACCCGAGAGGGCTGGGATGCGACCGACCTCATCGACCACTGGCGCAGCCTCGCCTGCCAGGAGCACGAGCGCGCCGAGCGCCTCGAGTGGATGCTCGACCGCAACCTCGCGCTGGGCAGCGCCTACCCCAAGGTGATGAAGGAGAAGCTCGAGGACGAGTACGAGCGCCGCGACGCGCCGTCCTCCGCGCCGGCGCCCAGAGCTTGGCCGTTCCGATGACGCCAGACTGGGACTCGATACGGAGTATCGTCACGAGCATGACCTTCATGCTCGCCATCGTCGCCTTCTTCCTCGGCGGCGCCTTCGGCTTCTTCCTCGCCGCCCTGATGGCGACCGCCGCCAGGGACGACGACTGCGCCCGCTGCTGGGCGCGCACGATGCGGAACGTCCAGCCCAAGGATTACCACGAGGAGTGAACATGCAGCCTGACGATCTCGTCATCTACTCGCGCAGCCACTACGAGGTGCTGGTCGGCTACGACCTCATCCGCGAGAGCGCCGCGCGCAGGACGGACGTCCTCGGCAGGGTGACCTACGACAAGGTCGATCGGCGCAACGACATCAGCGGCAGGGTGACGGCGGTGGGTGACGGCTGGGTGCAGGTACTGTGGACGGCGACCGGCAAGAAGACCTGTCACTTCCCTGAGAACCTCGAACTCGCCCGCGGCACCGCCGGCTGGATCTGAGCATGAGTTGGTGGGGCGACGCTGCCGGGGCGCCGACGCTCGGCCACTCCGAGAAGGAACTGGTCGCGGAGTGCAAGAAGATCGCCGCGGCGATGAACGCCTACCTTGAGGTCGCCGGCCAACTGAAGGCGCGCGGCTCGGGCAGCACGGTTGGGCTACCGGACGGCTTCCTTTACTGTTCGGGGAAGTGCCTGCCCATCGAGTTCAAGACCGAGAAGGGCCGCCTCTCTGCCGCTCAGGCCGGCGCCCAGCACCGCCGCATGGAACAGGGCGTCCACACCTGGATCATCCGCAAGCCCGAGGAGTTCATCGACCTCGTCAACCTGTGCAGGAGGACGGCGTGAAGTACCTCTCGCTGTTCAGCGGCATCGAGGCCGCCTCGCTGGCCTTCGATCCGCTGGGCTGGGAGCCGCTGGCCTTCGCTGAGATGGAACCCTTCCCCAGTGCCGTGCTCGCAGCGCGCTGGCCCGATGTCCCCAACCTGGGTGACGTCACCGCCGTGGACTGGGAGGCGTGGCTCGCAGAGCACGGCCGCCCCGATGTCGTCATCGCAGGATCACCCTGCCAAGCATTCTCCGTCGCCGGCAACAGGAGGTCGCTAGCTGATGCCCGAGGAAACCTCACCCTGTTTACAGCAGAGCTTGTTCGACTGCTCCAGCCCCGATTCTTCATCTGGGAGAACGTACCGGGAAGTCTCAGCACCAGGGACAACGCCTTCGGCTGCCTGCTGGGAGAGCTTGTGGGCGCTGGCGAGCCTCTCGTCCCATCAGGGAAGCGATGGACGAACTCGGGTCTTGTGTCTGGACTCGAAGCGCGCGCCTGCTGGCGTATCCTCGATGCCCAGTATTTCGGAGTGGCCCAGAGACGCCGCCGTCTGTTCCTTGTCCTCTGTCCTCGAGACGGGGCCGATCCCGCGGCGGTACTACTTGAGTGCGAAAGCCTGTTCGGGGATTCTGCGCCGCGCCGCGAAGCGCGGACGCGCCCTGCCGGCGGCCCTCCAGCAGGCGCTCGAGGCGGCGATCTGCTCGCAGACAGCGGAGTCGTCAGAGGACTGAAGGCACGCTTCGGCACCAGCGGCTCCGACCTCGATGACGCGGAGGGCGGTCACCGTGTCCCCGACGGCCCCTGGTGGGACGGCTCCGACGTCTCTGAGTGCCTCGACTCCTCCAAGCTGCTCAAGCAGCAGACGATGCCTGAGAAGGGCCGGTTCGCGGCAGTGGTGGAGCCGATGGCAATCCCCATCCAAGAGCCGAACTGTGGCACTGGGCCGTCTGGCTTTGATGACCAGCGCAAGGGACTCGGTGTGGGCGACGAAGACGATCCGATGTACGCCCTTCAGGCGGGTCATCAGCACGCCGTCGCCTTCCGAGAGGCGAACTCCGAGAACAGTTGTGGCACCGCCGTCTCTGAGGACGGCTCCTGTCCGACGCTGCTCAACGCCGCCGGCAATGTGGTGCCGGCCGTCGCCTTCAAGCCCAGCCACTACACGCGCGGCAAGGACGGCGCCCCGCAGGAGACGAGTCCCCCGCTCGTCGCCCACATGGGCCGCGGACTGGGTGACCAGGATCCGCACGTCCTCGCCAGTGGCTTCCACGTCAAGGGCGGCGGCGGCAACGACAAGCGGTGCAGCATGGTCGAGGACGGCAGCCCTGCGGTGGTGGAGCCGCAGCCCATCGGCTTCCAAGCCAAGCGAGGGCAGAACTCTGACCTCTGCGCCACGCAGGATGGGTCGCCGCCACTCAGCGTGGAGGGTTCAGTCGCCGCAGTCGTCCATCCCGGCGCCGGCGGTCGCGCCGACGAGCGCATGGTGCTGGCACGGGAAACGGCACCTACGCTCTCCGGTGGGCATGGGGGCGGTGCTGGACATCAGTATCGCCAGAAGGGGAACGAAGACGCACTGGTCGCATCTCCCGACCCAGCGATGGCCGTGCGCCGCCTCACGCCGCGGGAGTGCGAGCGCCTCCAGGGCATGGAAGACGATCACACAAAAATCCCGTGGCGCGGCAAGCCGGCAGAGGAGTGTCCAGACGGGCCGCGCTACAAAGCCATAGGGAATTCAATGGCGGTTCCGGTGATCCGCTGGATCGGGCGGCGGGTGGAATACGCCGCCGCTCTTCATCAGGACTGAACGTGCGAGAGGCCGGGGTGGACGAGTCCCGGCCTCTCTGTCACCCCGTCTGGCTGGGGACTCAGACGGCGGCGACCTCCCCTACCTTCTTCCCATTCTCTGAGACGCTGCCGGCGATGACGCCCACGCCGGCCTCGACCACGGCCTCTTCTTTCTCGTGGATCTCCAGCCGCGGCGTGGCGATCTCGCCCTGGTGCTGGCCGTGCCAGACGGCGGCGCACTTGCGCGTGCAGAACACCTTCTGCCTGCCGGTCAGCGGCTTGGCACAGTTGCGGCAGTAGACGCCGCGCATCCTGAGTGCCGGCTGCTCGACGTACTTCTTCGGCGCCTTGCCCCTGAGTTCCTCGACGCGGTTGATCGTCTCCTCGAGCGCGCCCTCGATGATGCTCATGCGCTTGAGGATCTTCAGCGTCACCGCGTCGCCGTCCTCGATGCGGAGCAGGCGCTCCTCGTGGTTGACGATGCCCTCCCAAAGCTGGTGCATCTGGCCGAGCAACTGGCGGGCAAGGCGCACCTCGGGCGGCGTCATGCCCTCGAGCGTCTCGTAGATGTCGGTCAGGTCTTGGACTTCAGCGTTCATGTGGCCTCCCTCTGGACTACCGTGTGACGCGGAAGACGCGGCCCTTCGTGACGAGGGGCTTGTCTGCCGGCCCTTTGACATAGGCATGGATGAACTTCGGCTTGTGGCGTCCCTCTGAGGGATACCACTGGTTGCGCCAGAATGGGTTGACGATCCAGCGATGCGACCAATCCCGGCCCACACACTCGTCGTCAACGTGCTCTGCCTGACGTGGCCGCCGCAGCGTGACGACCAGGACATCGGAAGGCTCCCTGCCGGCGCGTTGCACTCTCCTCGCGGTCGGCCGGCTCATCTTCTCGTGGCGCGTCCAGGTGAGCGGCTCGTTGATGAGCAGCACGTAGGCCCAGAAGAGGCGAAAGTACTCGCTCGCTTCGCCCAGCCTCATCCCGAATCGCCACGGCTCTTGGAGCGCAGCGAACAGGCTGTTGTTACCAGCGGTTGTCGGCGTGAGTACGATGCGTGTCTCCTTGGCGGCGCAGAACCAGAGGTTCGCGGCGATGCTCTCTCCGGCGAAGACCACGAAGGCGCGGCTGGGCATCACCCCGAGATCATGGAACGCGGGCACATAATCGTCGGGAAGCGTCCGCTCCATCGCCTTGACGAGTCCGGCGAGTTCGTCCGACACCCACATCAGTGATGCCGCCCAGAGTTCCTCTGATGCAAAGAGGTCACGGTCAGTCGCTGCCCAGCGCAGCTTCTCCTCCACGGCCTCGCTCACGCTGTTGACGCTCGTCCGGCCAGCGAGGGCGTACTCTGGGGCTTCGTTGTCTTGATGCTGCTCAAGCCGCTCCCTTTGTCGGTTCTCGATGCCCGCTAGGAACTCCTCACGGCTTGTTCCTGGCCGCGGGAAGTGAAAGCTGGTGGCCTCTAGGGCAGCGTCCATGCCCACTCCAACTGACAGCCGCACCGCCGCCTCCCAGCGAGAACGCACCTCTTCCGCGAGGTCGATGCGTATGGGCCAGAGCGGGGATTCGGAGAGAGGGAACGCGGCCATGTAGTAGAGCGCATCGCCGTCCTCCTCAAGGGCTATGATCTGGGCGAGTCTACCGAACTGAAGTTGCCGGTTACTGGCACCGATACGCAGGCGCCACGCCTTTGCTGGCTCAGGCCCAGCCCAAACGATGCCAAGAGGATCTTCGGTAATCTTCGAGGAGAGATGGCGCAGGCTCTCCTTGAGTTCCCGCAGATACTCCTTGTCGGTCTTCTCGATCCAGCGGCCCGATGTCCACCCAGTCATGTGGCCTCCCTCTTCGCCGTCACCATCTCGACGGCCTCGATGATCTCCTCGCAGAGTTGCTCGGGCAGGCGGCTGCGATCCACCGTCTTATGTCCTTGCGTGGAGCCGGGAGTACGCGAGCCCCGCGGCGCCGCGACGTGGCAGGGGTCACCGTTGCTGCACATCGGCCGTGCCGCCCAGGCGAAGTTGCTCCAGATATCGGTCGGCTTGCGGCGCGTGTCGCCGTAGGCGCAATAGGTGATGCTGGTGCGGTACGGCGCCCGCTCCACGACGGGCAGCTTGCGGAGCTTGCCCATCGGGTTCTCGATCGCCCAGAGCAGGTTGGGGTTGCGCTTCTCCCAGTAGTCGATGAAGGCGAAGGTCGCCTCGACGATCCGCACGCCGAGCTTGGCCTCTTCGGTCTTCGGCGTGTGCGGGATGGGGTACTCGGGCGTCGGCTTGTCGGGCGACCAGTGCTTGCCGATCGACGCCACGCTGAAGAAGGTGCAGGGCGGTGAGGCCCAGATGAAGTCGGGTGCCCACGGCGCGACCGCCGGATCAAGCTCGAGGATGTCGCCCACGGCGTCCATGTTCTCGAACTCGTAGAGGTCGGTGCTCCAGACCGCCCAGCCGCGGCGCTCCGCTACCTTGCCGATGGAGCGCGTGCCGGCGAAGAGTTCGAGCATCCGCAGTGGACGGCTGGCACCCTCGAAGACGCCGTCCCCGAAGTCGGTGCCGCAGGCAGGGCAGACCATCTCGCCGTCGCTGTCCTCGCGCATGGCGTGGCCGCACTGCTCGCAGGCCGGCACCGCCGTGCCCTCGACGGGCAGCCAGATCCTGTCCTCTGAGTCGCGCACCGGACGGCCCAGGCAACCCATCAGCGTGTCGCAGGGGTGGTCGCAGGGCACATCCTCGTAAGCGTCGTCGCACCGCTCGCAGGTAGGCTGCCCGTCCTTGTCGAGGAACATCTCCTGGCCGCAGTCGCGGCAGTAAAGCTTGCTCATTCAGTCCCCTTTCATCGGGCACGCGGGTGCGCGCTCAGGTAGGTGGCCTTGAGATGGGCCTCGCTGACGTGCGTGTAGATCTCGGTCGTGGTCACGCGGGCGTGGCCGAGGAACTCTTGGATGCTCCGCAAGTCGGCGCCGCCCTCGAGCAGATGCGTCGCGCAGGCGTGCCGCAGCATATGTGGGTGGCAGGCGACGCCGGCGCGGCTGGCGATGCGGCCGACGATGCGGCGCACGTCGCTGGTCGCCAGCGGGTTGCCGTTGACGGTGGTGAGGATCGTCTCGCTCGGCGTCGCCGGCCGCACCTCAAGCCACGCATCGATGGCGTCCAGGGTGCGCTCCGAGAATGGCACCATCCTGGTCTTCTCGCCCTTGCCGTGGACGATGAGCATGCCGTCGTCGCGGCGCACATCCTGCACTTTCAGAGTGCAGGCTTCGGCACTGCGGAGCCCGCAGCCGTAGAGAAGTTCGAGCAGGGCGAGGTCGCGCTTTCCGCGGGCGAACTCGGGGCCGATCTCGAGGCCAGATTTCTGCTCAGGATTCGCCTCGGAAATCGTCCCGGCAATCGCCACCGAAGCGGCGCGGCTGGCGACCGCCGTGCAACGCACGCCGGCCTCGGCCTCGGCCTGGGCGAGAATGCGCTCGGCCTCGCCGGCAGAGACGACGCGCGGCAGGCGCTTGGGCCGCGCCGGCACCTTGATCTTGTCGGCGACCTCGGCGTCCACCACGCCGGCCTCCGCGAGGAAGCCGATGAAGGCGCGCAGGGCGGTCGCCTTGCGCTGCACGGTGGCCGCCGAGGCGCCGTTGATGGAGAGGTCAGCCACATAGCGGCGGCAACGATCGCGGTCGAGGTGCGCCGCCGTGAGGTCGTCTCGGTCGAGCCAGCGCAGAAGCTGGACGATGTCGCCGCGGTAGGCGCGCAGCGTGTGCGGGCTGACCTTGCGCTGCTCGAGGCTGGCGAGGAAGGGCGCCGCCTGGGCCTCGACGGCGGCCTCGTGCTGCCGCCTGCGCTGCGAGTCCTGCCGCGCGCCGCGCGCGCGCGCGCGATTTTTCAGGGAAATGGCGCCGCTGCTCGGAAGGCTCAAGGTGTCCCCTTTCTCGGTGGCCTTGTGTGCCAATCGTCTACCCATTGTCGGCAATTGTCAAGCGTTTCGTTTGAGCGCGTTTGGCGACCTCGCCGGCGGCGATCAGGTAGCCGCCGCGCGTCTTCACGGCGTCGAGCTTCCCGGCGACGGCCCAGCGGTAGGCTGTGCGGTAGCAGACGCCGACCGCCTGGGCGAACTCGCCTGTCGTCAGGCGTCGCTGCTCGAGGTCGCGGGCGTCGAGGCGCCAGTGGCCGCCGGCAGTCCGTTCAGCGCGTACGCGGCCCTCTCTGGCCCAGGATTGGGCCGTGCGGCGGTTGACTCCCGCCGCCGCGGCGAACTGGGTCACGGTGAGCATCTTCGGATCCTTCGTCATGCCTCGTCCTTCCCTTCGGGATTGGCGTACGCGAGCATCTCGCCGTTGTCTGTCTCGCGCAGGCGCAGGACGGCGACGGCCCAGTCGATCGGCATCTTGTCGGCGACCTCGTTCCAGACCTCTGGGAGGACGTCCTCCAGCTTTCGTCCGGTCACGGTCACCTGTTGCGCCGCCGCCGCCAGGACGGCGTCGATCAACTCGTCTGCTGCCGTCGCCAGCAGCGGGTGCAGCGGCTCTGTCGCCGGCATCTCTCCGGTCATGGTCTGTCCTTCCTGCTATGGCGCCGTCGCGGGCCGGAAACGGCCCTCAGAGCGCGTTTGGCGGTCTACTGGTATGGGAACGCCTCCGGGCCGCTATGCGGCTCCGGAGGCGTCCTAGTGCAGCGTCCTTTCTGTCCCTGCCGTCAGTCCGTCGCTTCGGGATGGACGACGGCGTCGCAATAGCAGTGGGGAAGGCCGCAGGACGCGCCATAGACCTTCCACTTCTGGCCGCTGCCCAGATCGGTCACAGTACCCTTCAGACCGGGGCCGCGACGAGATACCTTCCGGTGATCCTCTTCAGAAATGTAGAAGCGGAGACGACTCGACTCCGTCTTGTCCTGCCTGGGCGTGAAGATGCGGTGATCCTTGCGGTCATCGTTCTCCTGCTGGTTGGCGAGGACGTAGCGCGCGGTCTTGACGTTCCTGAGCGCGCCCGCCTTCTCATCGTCTGTCCAGTCGCGACTGGCGATACCCGCCTCAAGCTCATCGAGCGCGGCGGGATTCTCGGTGAAGTCGGCGCAGGAGAGAGCGATATTGAACTGGACGACTTCTGGTCGATACACGGTCACGATGTGTCCCCTTTCGATTCGCTGTTCTCAGCCCAAAGGCTCCCTGTCGCGGCGGGAGCCGATGAGCGGGTATGGCGCGAGCGTCAGCCCAAATCGACCATCGGCTCAAGGTCGCGGGCGATACGATCCTCAAGGTCATGCCGCATGCCGCGAACGTCGGCGGCGGCGGCATCGATGGCCGCCTTCAACGCCGTCATCGTCGCGGTCGAGCAGCGGGCTGAGATGCGGAGCGCGTCCCAGGCGGCGTCGAGGTCGAGGATGGCGCAGCGGGCGTCGGCATCCTCGTTGATCGGGACTTGCCACTCAGGGAACTGCTTGACGTTCTTTGCGGCGACGAGCCGCACGGCGTCCTTCGGCGTGACTGCCGGCGCGGCCTCGACCTCGTCGCCGACGTCGGCGAGGTCGAGGTTGGCGTCGAGGACGGTCGAGATGTGGCCAAGGGCCGCGGCCTGCGGCGCGTCCCACTGCACGTCGATGAGTTGGGATCCGTTGCCGACGTTCATGTTGGGGTTGACGGCGAGGACGGTTCCCCTGGCGTCGCGATGAGTGGCGACGTCGGCAGGGTTCGCGCCGGGATGACCGATGAAGGTCATAAACGCATGGTTGAAGGCGACTCTGTCGCCGACCTTGAAGGTGAAGTCCGTCATCACTTGTCCCCTTTCAGAATGCTGTTGAGCCTGACCGAATCGAAAGGCCGCGCCGTGAAGACGTTGCCGGTATCGGTCGACCTGACCCAGAGGACTTCGCCGTCGCGCTTCGCCCGTGCGGCGAAGTCCTCTGCGGCGGCGAGCGTCACGAAGCGCCTGCGACTGACGAGCGTGAAACGATTCTTGATCCTGCGCTCAGGATGCAGGCGGCAGACTTGCCACTCCGTCCTCATTGTGTCCCCTTTCGTCGCTGCCGTTGTGCAGAGTATCTACCCGTTGTATCGGTCTGTCAAGCAGAAATCTTGAACAGATTCTCAGACCGCATCTTGGGGCCGGAAATCGGGCCGGAAATCGGCCGGGAAACGCTGCCGAAATCGGCCGGGAAGGGAAGCTGCTCAGGAGCCGTCAGGGACGGCCGGAAGGTCTGCCGGCGATCAGGCGAGGCCGCGACGGCGCAGCGTCTCGTCGCGCGCCCGCACGAGGTCGTCGGCGCGCAGCATCTGGCGCCAAAGCTCGCGGCAGCGGTCGGCAAGGCCGGCGGCGCGAGCGGCGCCCATGACGGTCTGGACGTCCGATCGCGGCGGCAGCATCAGGACGGCGACGGTGAAGTCCGTCCAGGCGCGGCTCGCCTCGTCGGCGTACTGCTGGACGGCGCGAGCATGGCGCAGGAGGTCTTCCCGCGGCAGCGCGTAGAGTGCGCTCTCGTCGCTCGTCAGTGTCACGGTCGCCTCCTCTTCGCTGCCGTCACCTAGTAGAAGGTTCCTTCGGGCTGATCATGTCAGACGGCGATCCGGCGACGGCCTCGAGCGCCTGCGAAAGCCTCTCGCCAGCTTTCACGCGCGCGCGTAGAAATTTCAGGGATTTGCGCGGGATGCTCGGAAGGATGCCGGCGCTTCGTCCGTCCTGCCCTGGCCGGCTGAACGGTCGTTCAATCCCCTACCGCGGTAGGGGAAGGACCGTGACTATACGGCCTGCACAATTTAACTACCCGTTTAACTAAATCCGGCAGGCGATCCGCTGCCGTCCGTCCGTCCGTCGCGAGGATCCTCGCCGGCACTCCTGCCGTCCGTCGTCCGCTGCCGTCGTCCGTCCAGCGCCGCCGCTGCCGTCCGTCGTCCGTCCAGGCAAAGCGCCATTGCTGCGGCGCTGCCGTCGTCCGTCCGTCGTCCGTCCGTCGTCCGTCCGTCGTCCGTCGTCCCCTAGCTTTCGGATCCATGCCGCCATTGCCTGCCGTCCCCTGCCGTCGTCCGTTAACTACCGCAGGGGACGATAGCCGTCCCCTGCCGTGCCGTCCCCTGTAGCCGTCCCCTGCCGTCCGTCCCCTTAACTACCGCTGCCGTCTGGACGACGGCAGCGGGTAGTGAGTCTGTCGCGCGGTCTAGTGGAGTCGCGCGTATATCGTCCGTCCCCTAGGGTTCAGGCAGAGACGGCAGCGGCGACAATCGCCCGGACAGACGGTCGCGCCCGCAGGGATATCGGACGGCAGCGCCGCGACGAACAGGTTGCCGATACCCGCGACGCCAGCGAAATGCTCGCCGCTGCCGTTGACAGTGATTCTTCCGGGCGCTGCCGTCCAGTCTAGGAGGTCGTTCGCGGTGTACGTGAACGCCTGCACGCCGATAGCCTGCAGGCGTTCGCCGATATCGGCGAGCTTGTCTACGTCGCTTTGCGTGGCGACGTCTCCTGCCTCATTGAATCGGAAGGCCGGGAACGGATGCCGCGCGCGTGAGCGGATCGCTTCGACAACGTCGGCAAACTGCGCCGCCGTGAGCAGGCTCCAGAGTTCTGCCTGCCGGCGACGATATGGCAGGCAGGCAGGGTACATCCGTTCGAATTTGCGAGCGTAGCAAGCATTGCGGGGAACCCTGCACAACCCTGCCGCCAAGGATGGACAGTCCGTTGCCGAGCAGAGGTTGAAGATAGGGTACGGAACCTTGGAGTTACCGCGCGATATGTGGGCGGCAAGGGTTCGCGTTGTGTCGGCAGGATCAATCATCGCACGAACTCTTCGCCATTCCCGTATGCCTCGTAGGAACCATCCGCGTTGAGCGCGATGATGCGCGCCGACTCCAGCGTTTCGGCAGGCACGCCGAACAAATCGGCAAGGCTTTCCGTCGAGTAGGTCTGGCCAACTACCAGACTGTCGAACACCAGTGTCGGCAACTCGTCGTCGTCGTCGTCGCGACCGTCGCCGATGAGCGGCGCGGATTCCGTTGCGGTCATATCGACTTCGTAATGGCGTTCTTGCCACGATTCGCGGTGCGGCAGCGGTTCGCGACTCGTGACAGTCGCTTTGCCGTTGCGGTGCGGCAGGGATTCCCTACGCTCTAGTTCGCCGGCATAGTCGCGCGAATCGGGATCCTTTGCGGCAGGCGCCGCGCTGCGCGCAGCGTCATCCCACATTTCGCTTTCGTACTGTTCGCGGTAGTCCGTCATTGTCGTCCCCTTTCGATTTAGATCTAAAGTAGTTGCGTCGTCACCTGTCGGCAATCCGATTGTCGAAATCCTGCCGCGCGTCGGCAGCGGAGTAGAAGTAGTGACCCCAGAACAGTGAGCCGGAATCGGGATTGAAGAACCATGTGACGTAGGGCCATCCGTCGTGCGCCTTCTTGGCCAGCACAATCGTTTCGCCGTCGGACGGCCGCTGCACGATTGCGATAGGCGTGGCGCCGTTCTGCTGAAGAGCCTCAAGTAGAGCGTTCACTGCGTCCCCTTTCGGTGGTTCTCTCGCGTACGCGACAAGAGTACAGAATGATTCCCTGTTCGTCAACAGTATCGGCATACCCTTCCCGTAGCTTGAATGAATCAGGGGACGGGTGAAGGGCAGGTGACTGTGATAGCAATGGGCCGCAAAGCGTACGGCAGCTGCACGGCAACGGCAGCGGATCGCCTGCCGTGCCGTCGTCCAGCGCCTGCCGTTGACTGTTGATACAGGGACGACGGATCATCGATACAGCGCGAGCCTACAGGGGACGACGGCAGCGGCCCTCGTGAGCCTAGCTTGTCATAACGTCACACTATCGCGCGCGCCAGCCGCGGCACCCCTGGCCACCCCCATGCCCACGGTCGCGATCCTACGGCAGCAGCGCACTACGGCCTCTTACGCGCAGACCCCGCTCACAATCTCAGGACTCCAAAGCACCCCCAGGACGGATCCTCTAGACCCTGAACCCATACAGACCCCCACCCCCCTACCCCCCTCCCCCGACTCAGAAGGTCTTGACTTGCCGGCGTAGAATGTTGAACAGGCATTCAGTTGTTGACTGAACAGTCATTCAACGTTCGGAGGCATCGTTGAAGTTCTGCCGGCGCTGCGGGGCTCGGCTGGCGTCCGATCACCAGGATGACGAGTGGTGCTCCCCCTGCCTGCGCTGGAGGCGCGACTACGATCCCAAGGAGGATCCGGCCTTCCTGTCTGCGCTGCTCTTCGCGCTCTGCGAGAGCCAGGGTCAGGTGGTCGAGCCGCTCAAGGTGCTGGGGCTCGGGGCCGAGCACCGGCTCACGGTCAAGGCGGGGGTGCGGGCCTTGAGGTGCCGGGGACACGTCATCAGGGGCACGGCGAGGGCCACGGGCTACGTCTACGTCGGCTACGTGCCCAAGGGGCACATCGAGGGCCAGTACTCCCTCACGACCTCCGTTTCGGCGTAAGATTCTCAGGCAGACGTTTCTGAGGGTGATTTTTCAAGGAGGCTCGCGTGCCGCACGCAGGGGGACGACCGCCGGGGAAGAAGAACACCAGGGTGACGCCTGAGCAGGTAGCCATCTACGCCGGCGCCATGTGTACGCAGGGCGAGGTGGCGCGCATCCTCGGCATCACCCCGCAGTCGATGTCCACGATGCTCCAGAAGCCGGCCTACCGCGCCGCTTGGGAGCGCGCCCAGGACAACACCCGCTACCTGCTTCGCAAGGCGCAGATCGAGAACGCGCTCTCGGGCAAGACGGTAGACCTGATCTGGGTGGGCAAGCAGTACCTCGAGCAGCGCGACTCGGTACATCAGGTCGAGCAGAACACCAACGTCGAAATCCGCTACGTGGCCGAGTGGGGCGGTGGCGGCGCGCTGCCGGCGGCCCCTGAGCAGGACACCATCGAGGGCGAAGTCGAGGAGGAGACGTGAGTCCCGCCGGCGGCAGAATGGAGGAGCAACTCGACACCGACTGGCAGGCCGTGGCGCGCAAGCTGGCGCGCTGGTTGCCGATGTCACGCACGGTCTTCGAGTCAGTGATGAGCCGGCCGGATGTGCCACTCGACATGGTCAGCGAGTCGATGACGCCCGAGGACTGGATGCGCGCGGCCCAGGAAGCCCTACGCCGGCACAGGGCCGACCTTGACCAGCCGTGAACTCTACGCCCTGCTCGACCTCCTCGCCAAGCTCGAGGCCGAGGTCGCGACCGACACCCCGGCCCACCTCTCGGTGCTCGTCCTGCGGATCGTGGCCGAGCGCAAGTTGACCGAGCGCAAGGAGTTCGGGTGAGGCTCCAGGTGCAACCCATCACGCGAACCGAAGCGCAAGCATTCGTCAGCCGGCACCACCGCCATCACAACCCCGCGGTCGGGGACAAGTTCTGCATCGGCCTCAACGACGGCCAGGAGGTCGTCGGCGTCATCGTCGTCGGCCGGCCAATCGCCCGCCACCTCGATGATGGCTACACCGCCGAGGTCACGCGCTGCTGCGTCCTCGAGGGCATCCCCAACGGCTGCTCCAAGCTCTACGCAGCTGCGTGGCGGGCGGCACGGGCGATGGGCTACACGCGGATGGTCACCTACACCCTCGCCTCCGAACGTGGGACGAGCCTCACCGCCGCCGGCTGGAGGGAGATGTACAAGACCCAGAAGCGCAACACGGGCTGGTCTTGCGCTTCGCGTCCTCGCGTGGACACGCACCCGCTGGGCCAGAAGACGCTCTGGGAGGTCAGGGCGTGACCAAGTCGCGCGGCATCGGCAGGGGCGGCCCGCGGACGGTGACGCCGCCGACGCGGCGCGACGTCAAGATCCGGCTCTACACGCCCCATCCCGGCCAGATGCGCCTGCACTCCTCGACGGCGCGCTTCCGGCTCGCCGTCTGCGGCCGGCGCTGGGGCAAGACCTACGCCGCCGCCAACGAGATCGCCAAGTTCTGCTGGGAGAACCCCGAGTGGCACGGCCTCGACGGTCGGCAGGCGGCGGTGCCGACGATGACGTGGTGGATCGCCCCGACCTACGGGCAGAGCGTCAAGGCGTTCACCGTCATCACCCAGATGTTCGCCGGCGCCATAGCCTCGAAGAAGTCGGCCGTGGGACAGATGAAGGTGGTCTGGAAGAACGGCGCCGTGACCGAGTTCCAGTCGGCCGAACGCTACGACAACCTGCGCGGTGAGGGCGTGCGCTTCATGGTCATCGATGAGGCGGCGATGGTGAGCAAGTCGGCCTGGACGGAGGTGCTGCGCCCGATGCTCACCGACACGATGGGCCGCGCCCTGATCATCAGTACGCCCAAGGGGCGCAACTGGTTCTACGAACTCTACCAGCGCGGCATCGATCCCGAGCAGACCGACTACGAGAGCTTCTCATTTCCGACGTCTTCGAGCCCCTACATCGAGAACTCAGAGGTCGAAGAGGCACGCCTCACCCTGCCAGAGGACACCTTCGCCCAGGAGTACCTCGGCGCCTTCCTCGATGAGGCTGCCGGCGTCTTCCACGGCATAGACGACTGCATCTACGGGGAACTCGAGGAGCCACTCGCCGATCACAAGTACGTCATCGGCTGGGACATCGCCAAGAAGGCTGACTTCTCGGTGGTGACCGTCATCGACACAGACCACTACCGTGACACGGTGCCGGTTCCCCACGTCGCCTCCTTCGACCGCTTCAACACGCTGTCCTACACCGTGCAGGCCGACCGCGTGCAGGAGATCGCCCGCAAGTACCACACCTACGTCCTGCTCGACTCTACAGGACTGGGCGATCCGGTCTACGACATGCTCTGCGCCCGCGGCGTGCCCTGCTACCCCTACGTCTTCACCAGCCGCTCGAAGGAGATGCTGGTGCAGAACCTGGCGATCGACATCCAGAGCAAGAGCATCTCCTATCCCGACATCCCTAACCTTCTACATGAGCTTCACAGTTACCAGTACACCCTCGGGCCGACCGGGAGACTGAGCTACTCGGCGCCCGAGGGCGACCACGACGACTGCGTGGTCAGCCTCGCCCTGGCCGACTGGGCGGCGCGTCATCCAGCGTGGCTCGCGGAGCCGACGCTGTTCTACGAGGACGACGAGATCATCAGCCCTATCTGACGTCCGCTGAAGGGTGTAGACTTCCGGCGCCGAAGAAGAGAAGTCCCCGCGCCGCTCACACGGCCGGGGACGTGGACGACCTACACAGGAGGTCAATCGTGAAGGATTCTACCACCCCAGCCTCGCGGAAGTCAGCAACCCCGTTGGTTCACGACACATGAGCCGGCAGCGCATGATCCGGCCCGAGTTCTTCACCGACGCCGACCTCCTCGAACTCCCGCCCCTCACCCGCCTGCTGTTCATCGGACTGTGGACGCTGGCCGACCGGGAGGGCCGGCTGCGCGACCGCCCGAAGAACATCAAGTTGGCCGTTCTCCCCGGCGACGACGGCGACGTCGATGCCATGCTGGACGACCTCGAGCGCGCCGGATCGATACGCCGTTACGAGGTCGATGGAGAGCACCTCATCGACATCCCCGGTTTCGTCACCTACCAGCACTGCCACTTCCGCGAAGCGGCATCAACGCTCCCGCCGTTCAAGTTTACCCGCGCTAAGAAAGTGCCCAATAGCAGGGAAGCCCAAGGCCAGCCCGAGGCTAACCCTATGCCAGCCCTAGGCCAGCCCGTAGCTTCTACTTCTGCTTCTACATCTACATCTACATCAGAGAAGACCTTAAAAGCATTGTCGCTTCGCAGCGACGACAGACAGAAATCACCGCCCGACGATGGCTTTGACAAGTTCTGGAACCGTTACCCCAAGAAGGCCGGCAAGAAGGACGCCCATGTCCGCTGGCGCAAGATGGACGCCGGCCAGCGCGAACGGGCCTACTACGTCGCGGAGGCGATCGCCTTCGCCGTCGCCAACGGCTACCGGGAAATGGAGTTCGTGCCGATGGGTTCGACCTTCCTCAACAGCGAACGCTACGAGGACTGGTACGACGAGAAGGGCGAGATGATCGTCCCTGGCGACTACTCCCCCGGGGGCAACGGCAAGGGGCGCAAGAAACAGCGCGACATCGACGCCAGCATCGTCCGCGCCATGAACAGCATCGACTGGCCCGAGGAGGAGTCGTGAGCGACCTGATACCGAACTGCTCCACCTGTAAGTTCTGGTGGTGGCCGTTCAACGGGCAGGAGGAGATGGAGCGCCTCGGCTACGATCCCGACCCTAAGAACTACGCGGGGGCAGTCCGTATTTCCTACATTGACGCTCCCGGCGACTGCCGCAGGCACGCCCCTGCTGAAATGGAGGACGATGGTGCAGCCATGTGGCCGAGGACGTGGGCTGCGGCGGGCTGCGGTGACCACCAACCACCCGAGGAGGAGTCGTGAGAAAGCAAGACGCCGCCCTGCTGCTGCGCCGGCTCAAGGTGCTCTGGCCCCGCGAACTGCCCGAGGGCACCGACGAGGAGTGGCTGCGCGTCTTCGCGCCGCTCGAGGCGTCCTTGGGTGATGTGGCGCTCAACGAGATGCGCGACACGCTGATGTTCCCGCCCACCGTGGCCGACTTCCGCAGCGCCTACTACCTCGCCCTTTCCTTCCCCACCGGCGTGCTCGCCCTGCCCGCCGGCGCCGGCGGCGATCCCGAGGAGAGCCTGCGCGACGTCTACGGCGAGAACCAGAGCACCTGGGTCTACTGCTGGCGCTGCGACATGGCGCTCACCCTCGAGGAGCGCGAGAGCGCCAAGCTCAGCGGCTACGACGCGAGCCGCGGCCTCTACCACCACCGCTGCCCGAAGAAGGGCAGCGCGCCGAGCATCCCGGCCAAGGAGCGCGTCGAGCGCAACGAGTACTACGACAAGCGCCGCATCGCGGTCGGGCCGAACGTCGATCCGGTGCCCTACACGGGGGCTTGACAGACCACGTACCAGCAACCCCTTGCGGGGTGTGTATGATGACTGGCCGTGGGAGTACTGGCGACGATCTTCGGTGGCAACGGCGCTGCGCTCGAGGCAGCGGAGGCCGACGACACCCTGAAGCGCCTCGTCCTCGAGGTCGCCGCGATGAGCGACAACGAGGAGATCTACCAGGAGCGCATCGCCGAGCTTGAGTTCGCCATCGAGGACGCCGACTGGACGCAACTCGGCGGCATGGAGAGCGGCTTCCAGTTCAACCGCGCCGCGCTCGACAAGATCATCCACCTCTCCCGCCTCTACTACCTCAAGAACCCCTCCATCAAGCGCCCCGTGGACTTGCAGGCCGTCTACGTCTGGGCGCAGGGCGTCTCCATCTTCAGCAACGAAGAGGCCGTCGATGACGTCATCCAGGCGTTCCTCGATGACCCGTCGAACCGCCGCAGCCTGTCGAGTAACGACGCCCTCATGGATCAGGAGCGCCGGCTGCGCGTCGATGGCAACCTCTTCTACCGTTTCTTCACCAACCCGACCAGCGGCCGCGTCCAGGTGCGGAAGCTCCCCGTGGACGAGATGCGCGCCGTCTACTGCAACCCCGAAGACCACGACGAGCCCTGGTTCTACATCCGCAAGTTCCGAAAGAGCGGCCAGGACGTCACCGTCGCCTACCCTGATTGGCGGTACGCGCGAGCCCGCAAGGTCGAGGACTCCTCAGACCCATTTGCCGGCCGCAGTGGCGTACGCATGGACGTCCTGGCCGACTACCCCGACGCGGTCATCGAGTGGGACACCCCGGTGATGCACCGCAAGACCGGCGGCTTCGGCGACATGGACTTCGGCGTCCCCGAGACGTACGCCTCGATCGACTGGGCGCGGGCCTACAAGGAACTGCTCGAGAGCTACAAGAAGGTCATCAACTCGCTGGCGCGTTGGGCCTGGAAGATGAAGGCCGCCGGCGGGCAGGCGCAACTCAACGCCGCCGCCAGCGCGCTGGGCACCACCTTCGGCACCACCAGCGACGACCTCATCGAGACGAACGCGGCCCCGGTCGCCGGCTCGATCTGGGGCTACACCGGCGACTCGGACATGCGCCCCGTGGACGTCAGTAAGGCGTACGTCGATCCTGACGGCTTCCGCAGAGTCCTGCTCATGGTCGCCGCCGGCATGGGGATGCCCGAGGTCTACTATGGCGCCGCCGAGGGCACCTTCGCCACCGCCAAGGCGATGGACAGGCCGACCGAACTCTCCTTCCTCGCACGGCAGGCGATGTGGGCCGAGGTGCTCTCCGACATGATCCTCATCGCCGTCGAGGC
>Ga0316626_10000025_pt1 | contig 49058 bp, 70 predicted proteins | sample OWC_Aug_T1_C1_D5_FD_207656 | JGI IMG/M metagenome (GOLD analysis project Ga0316626, IMG submission 207656) | Wetland soil microbial communities from Old Woman Creek delta, Ohio, United States - OWC_Aug_T1_C1_D5_A | ecosystem: Environmental > Terrestrial > Soil > Wetlands | place: USA: Ohio...
TGTCTTACAGGCCCTTCTTGGGCCTGCGCGGTGTTGTGGCGCAAGTACCGACAACTTCAAAGGTCTGTTCGGTAAAGAAACCCTCCTAAACAAGTACGCCGCGATCATGTCCGAGTCCCGCGATACGAACCGCTCTGACATCGACAAACTTCTACAAACGTGGAAGGCGATCACCGGCGGCGACGTAATCAACGTGGCCCGCAAGTACCGGGATGCCGTGGACGCTCGGCTATTTTGTCGGCTGACTTACGTGGCGAACGAGGCGATCCAGTTCGATGATGTGAGTCAGGCGATGGCAAGCCGGATGAATCTGCTCTACTTCCCGAACAACTACCGCAAGCGCAATCCTGACCGGACGCTTGAACAGACGCTCAAGACTGAACTTCCCGGTATCGCCCTGTGGGCGGTCGAGGGACTCAAGCGGCTGTTGGCAAATGATAAGTTCACAACGCCGGAGGCGAGCAAGGTCCATTTGGCGGCGTTGGCCGAATTGACGAACCCGGTGGGCGTGATGTTGGAGGAGTGCTGCATCATGCACACTGGCAGCGATTTCGCCGCCTACGAGGTCGAGTGCAATCGGCTCTACAGCTTGTGGAAAGCATGGTGCGACAAGACCCGGACCAAGACGAGTCTGTCCCGCATCGGGTTCGGGATGAAGCTGAGCCATTTGGAAATCCCGATCACCCGGCAGCGGGTCGAGGAGAACGGGAAGCGTAGTTATGTGTACCGTGGGCTTGAGATCAGGCCCGGAATCATGCAAGAATATTGTTTGGAGTGAGATCATGTACGAGTGTATGGACTGTGGCGCGGAGTTTGAGACGCCCGCTATGAGTGACACACCGGAAGGCGAGTGCCCCGAATGTGGCAGCGACGACATCATGGAGGTCGATGACTACTACGAGGCCGAGACCGTCGATGACCTGATGGACGAACTCGATAGCGAGGAGGAAATCTTATGAGTGTACGAGACGACGTTTTCAACATGGTCCACGATGAACGCGAGCGGCAAATCACCTTGGCCCACGGCGGGGACACCGAGGAGTTTGACAAGGGCAATTCACAGAACGATTGGATTGCCTACGTGAACGCCTACACCGGCCGGGCCGCCCAAAAGGTATTCCGCAACGAGAAAGAGGGACAGACGTTCCTTACTAACATGACAAAGGCGGCGGCGATTTGCTTGGCGGCACTTGAGGCCCACATGAAAGGGTACTGCTGATGAAAACAACCCTCTCCATTATCTGTATCCTCGCCCTCGGCCTCGGCATCGGGTGTGCGAGTCTGTCGGACTACATCACCCCGGCGACCGTGGATCAACACGCAGTAGCCTACGCCGCGAGTGCCGGCGTGGTTGACGCCAACGACTTCGACGGGTACGCCAACCTCGAAAAAGCCATCCGGCTTGAGGTCGCGGTCGGCAATGCCTACGAGGTTAAGACCCTCGTACTGACCCAGATGCAAGAGAAGAACCAACTTGATTATGGTGTCCTCCGCGGCGTGACCGTGAATAACACCAAGATCGCCCGCGAGCGCGAGGCCGCGCTGTTCGGGGAGACCGGCCTGCTCTCAATGGGGCTTTCCCTGCTCGGCGTCGGTGGACTCGGCGGCATCCTCGGCCTGATGCGTAAGCGACCGGGTGACATCACGCCGCAGGAGTTGGAGCAGACCGTCGCCGACATCAAGGGCGAGGTTACGGCCAAGGATCGGCAGTTTATTGAGGTTGTCAAAGGCGTGCAGGCGTTTATCGACAGTCACAAGGATGATGGCATTGCCTCAGAGTTGAAGGCGGCTATCAGTCTCGTGCGGTCGGCGGACACCAAAGAGGCTATCGCGTTGGCAAAGGCGGTGATCGCGTGACCATCACACTGACCACTCCTGTAAAAGAACTCCGTGGCGTTGGGCCGTCGAAATCGGCGGCCCTTGCACGCCTCGGCATCAAGACTGTAGACGACCTCCTGCACCACTACCCATCGGGGTACTACTTCGCGCCGCCGGTCGGGTCATCCGATGATTTGGAGATCGACAAACCGATCACCCTCTACAGTAAGGTCGAGCGAGTCCAATATACAGGATTCACCGGGAATACGCGATTTGTAGCCCATCTTGCAGGATATGATGTCACATGGTTTAACGGCGGTTATCTCCGTGAGGTCATATTCTCCGGCTCCTACTTGATGATTTCCGGGGTCCCCGAACATGACAAGTTCGGATTTACAGGGTTCTTCCACCCCGCTTTCAAGGTCCTCAAACCCGACGAGACCCCGAACCCCGCGGACCTCAACACCGTTACATACCCGGTGACATCGGGAATCACGAGCAAGGATATCACGCGGTTGGTGCGGCAAGTGCTTGATAGCAGTGTCGGGCAAGATTTACCATTCTCTATCTACGACATCCATCATCCCGATTGTCAAATGGATGTGGATAATGCTCGTCTTGTATTGAAACACGACGAGCTATTCTACATGCAACTCGCCCTCGCCGTTCGCCAGGCCCGGCGCGAACAGGTGCCGCCGAATGTGCGGTGCCTCGTACCGAATCCCGCACAGGTCGATAAAACATTGGGATATTTTCCGTTTGAGTTCACAGATGACCAATATGATGTTATGTGGGAGGTTGTGTTTGATCTCTGCGCCCCCCGTGCCATGAACCGCCTCCTCCAAGGCGATGTAGGGTGTGGCAAGACCGCCGTGGCCGCCTACGCCGCTATTGTCACGGCGTTCAACGGCGGGCAGACGGCGATCCTCTGCCCGACCGAGATTCTTGCCCGGCAGCACTACGAGACGGTCAAGGGGTATTTCGAGAGGGCGGGGGTACGGTGTTGCCTCATGGTGAGCGGGCAGATGTCCGCCAGAGACTACTACAATGTCGATATCGTAGTGGGTACGACGGCCATTCTCACGGAATGTGCCCACTGGCGGAATCTCGGCCTCGTCATCATAGACGAGCAACACAAGTTCGGCGTCGAGCAGCGCGCCGCCCTGCGCCGTCACGGCAACCCCCATTGCCTCGTGATGACCGCGACCCCGATCCCTCGGACGATGGCGATGACCGTGTTCGGGGACCTTGATGTCAGCACTATCAAGACGATGCCGCCGGGGAGAGTACCTGTAATAACCAAGTGGTGCAGTCGTGACGGCAAATTGACCGGCGTGGCGATGGCTACTATAGTCAACGAACTCTCCGCCGGCCATCAGGTCTATGTCGTCTGCCCCCGGATCGAGGCCCTCGATGACGAGATGCGAGCGGTGGAGGAAGTATGGCGGGAATATCACGAGCTATTCCCCGATGCCCAAGTCGTTGCCTTGCACGGGCAGATGCCCTCTTGGGTAAAAACAGATGTATCCCGATGGTGGGCCGAGTCATACGGTAAGGGCCGGATTCTCGTCTCTACTACAGTTGTAGAAGTCGGGGTGGACAACCCTAACGCGACGGTCATGGTGATCGAGGGTGCCGAGCGGTTCGGTCTCGCCCAACTCCACCAGCTACGCGGGCGTGTGGGTCGGGGCAAGGATCAGAGCTATTGTTTCCTCCTCAGTGACACCGACTCCACCGAGGCCCGCGCCCGGCTCAAGGCGATGGAGCGCACGAATGACGGGTTCGAGATCGCTGAGGCCGACCTGCGCCAGCGCGGGCCGGGCGACCTCCTCAGTACCAAGCAGCACGGTCTACCGGACTTGCGTATCGCAGATTTGGTAGAGGACTATGACCTGCTCGTGGAGGCCCGGCGTGAGGCACGGGCGATGGTTGCCGAGGGACCGCTGCCGGCGTCGGTGCAAGCGGAATTGGAGAAGCGATTTGGTAGTAATCTATTGTTGGGAGATGCGGCATGAAGTGGTATATGCGATTACGTAAATGGTGGAGGATTCGGCATGACCAATGCCCGATTTGTGGATGCAGTCTCGACTATCGCGACGCGACGTGGGATGAATATTTTGATGGTAATGTTGTAGCGTGGCTTTTCTGCCCCAATGGGCACGGTAAGAGAGTTCACACGCGATCTAATCCGCAATTTCCGACTTATTCTGGCGATTACCTGTGATCCACCACCCTGACCAAATCCTCACTTGGCTTCGCACCCACGCCGACCGGGACCGGGTAGTTCAGAACGCTCTTGCAATGCCGCGAGCCGTGACGGTCTGCTCGGTCCTGCGGCGGGGATGGTCGGTGAGGGTTGTGTCACGCCGAGGAGTGGAGTACAATTTGATGGTGGTAATGGACCCGGTGACAGGTGATCCGTGTAGATGGTACAGGAGTGCGAACAATGTGGTTACATGAACATACTTGGTTATTGTGTAGAACCGGGCGGAAACCCCGGAAGTACCGTTGGTATCATAGACAGTTTCCCCGGTTGTTTCTTCGGCTGGGGGACTCTCTACAATGCCCGTGCGGTTGCGTGCAGCGGTGGGTGAAATATGAGCGTAACTGATCTAATCCCCCGCGACCAGATTCAAACGTATCTGCGCAAGCGCACGGGCACGCTGGTATCCAAGCAACGCATCACCCGATGGGTGAACGCCGGGGAACTCCGCACCGTGCGGATTCCCCGGCGGTGCAAGTGGTGTAAGCCGGGGCTCTACATCAGTCGGCAGTCGCTTGAGACACTTATTTCCCGCTACTCAGCATGACGATCAGCGAAACCACCGTCGTCCCCAAGGCCAGAATCGCGGACACTACCGCAGCCACAAACGCTTGCGAGAGCCGGGCGTGAAGCTCGACGTGTTTGTTAGTCCATTCTACCAGTTGCTCGGTACGCTCATCAACCCGGATTAACAATTCAACTTTCTCCTCGTGTGTCATTTCCGTAATCTCCTCCGCACCGGCTCCCGGCGCACGGGGCCGCGTTTCTTCGGCGTGTAGGTCTGCACACCCTCGCCAAACAGATTCAGCATTTCCAACGCTGCCCCCTTGGGCACTCCCTGATCCTTGATGAGTTTCAACACGTCCTCGAAACCGAGCGGAACAACCGCCTTCCCCAACTCATCGGCCAGCGTGATCGGCTCGCCGGTGAAGTCCTTGCCGGTCCATATATCCACCACGAGTCCGGGGAAGTACCCCAATTTGCCCCGTGCGAACCGCAGAGCCACGCTGCCCCGCGTGTCCCCGCGATAAGGGAAATCGGGAGCGTTGGGACTCAACGGTACAATCTCCCCCTTCTGGGTCTTGGTCTCGCTCCGCAGTACCCGCTCGCCCAGAACTGTAACTTGCGAGAGCCCGGACAACGGATCGAGCCGCGTATTGCCGATCACGATTTTCCCGAAGTTCGACGACCGGCGATCGCGCTCCACCTTGCCGCCGAACACATGCTCATAGAGCCACGTCATCGCCGCGACTCCGGCCAAGTATCGGGCGTACTCTTGAGCGATGATGCGCCGGGTCCGCCACGTCGGGGCCTGGCCGATGGGCATACCGAGCCGGTACTGAATCCGGCTGACGGTAAAGCGCGGGGACCAGAGCAGGCCATTAAGGACCGGCGTGTACTTCTCCAATCCCGCCATCGACCCGCGGCCGGTCATCACGTTCACGTAGTTCGCGATGGCCTTGGACTCGTCCAGAGACAATCCACCCGGCCGCCGCCAGCCGCGCTCCATCGCATCAAACGAGTCACGACGAATCATGTTGAGCAGAGTGACAAACCCACGATTCGACCCCCGGACCAGCTTTCCGATACCGGGTGCCCGCTCGATCAGATTGCCAGAAAACGCCTCCTCGCGGGCGTTGAGTCCCCCGGCGTAGTCGGTGAACTCCAAGCCGACACGGTTGTACCACCACGACCGCTCACCGTTGAACATCTCATTCTGAATCTTCCATGCCTTCTCCGGGTCGAACGCCGCCCGGATCGCCTCCGGCAACCGCCGCAGAGTGCGGATCGGGTGGGACCGCAAGGCAATACCGCCCTGCCGGGCGAGAGCCGACATATCGAGAGACGACTTCCACTCCTGCACGTCACGGAACGGCTGGGTGATAGCCCGGAGTGGGTGATTCCAGATCGGATCGAGTTGGGCGATGCGTTTGTTAAGCTCCTGCCGGGCACGATAAATCTGATAGTCGAGTTTCTCCAACTCCTCGCTGCGCAGGGGTTTCTCGCCCTTGGGCGGCAACTGGTAGTCGCCGGTGCGGAGCCGCTCCTGCAATCGGGCCAACTGTTTTTCGAGTCGGGCCTTTTGCCCGCCCTTGCTTTCGGCGATCCGCTTCCGCAATTGCTCCACGACTTCGCGGAGTGCGACGACCATCGGGACAGGTTCCCGCTCGCCGATCTTGGGGGCCTTTTGCGGCGCGGTGCCGGCGTTCAGGTGGTCTTGTAGGGATTTGACCGTGGCCCGCAGCGTGTCGATCTCACGTTGGGCCGCTGCCTGCCGACTAAGTTCTGTCTGCAATGCCGCCTTGCGGGATCGCAACTCATCGAGTTCATCCAACTCGCGAACTTGCTCGGTACGGGGCATCTTCTGGTACGCCCCCTCCTCGGCCCGCTTTTCGAGAGCGGCGATCTCCCGCTCTAACTTCTGCATCTTGGCGGCGTTGTCCGATACCTTCGCCCGCTTGTTGAACTCCGCTTGAAGTCGTTTGTACTTGGCCTGTAGATCGGCCACAACCTCGCTCACGGGACCGCGCTCTTTGATGGTGAAGTCGCCGGAGGCAATTCGGTTTTCGAGGGTCGAGATCAGACGCTCATACTTCGCGATCTGTGCCGGCTCGCTGTCCTTCAACTGCTCTTTGTAGTGGGCGAGCGTATCGCGGAGAGCCCGGATATGCTCGTTCTCATTCCGCAGATTGCGGTTCGGCTCCGGCACTGTCCCCTCTTCAAGATGCCAGAGAATCTCATCAATCGCCGTTCGTAGCCGCTTGTCGGTGCGGGCCTCCCGGCGGAGGGTTTGGAGCAACAGCCGCATCTCGTCCACGTCCCGTGCTTTCTTGGTCGTGGCGTTCACGATGGCGTCGGACAGGCTGTACCGATTGATCTGGTCGAAGTCCGATTGCAGCCGGGCCGCGACATCGGACACGCCTCGGATGCCCGGCCGCGAGCCGAGGTTCATCGCCATATTGTAGAACAGTTTATCGAGATTATCGTCCTCGCTCGGATTCTTGGCCCGCTCCATGAGTTCGGCCAATTCCGCGTCTTTCTCCGCTTCGGTCATCTTGGAGTATCGAGATCGACTTTGGCGGATCGCCTGGTTCGCCTTGCGGGTCGTCTCGATCTTGCGGACCTTCTCCGCTCGCTCCACGGTCTCTTTAACTTCTGCCGACTTGGCGTGGACCTCCGCCGTCTCAGCGGGGGTCAACCTGTCGCCCTTGATTTCCTCGGCCTTGGCCTCCATCGCCGAGGGACTCATTTCATCTTCCAAGAGCCGGGCCGCCGGGTTCTGGCGGGACAGACCAGTAAAGGACCATTCCCGTCCACCAAGTTTCGTCACTTGTGACAGGTTGTCGATGTGATCCTGATAGGTCTTGCGGGCCTCGATGTTTGTCTTAAGTTCCTGGCTATTGGCCGGCAAGTCTTTAGCCTTAGCAATAAGAGCGTCTCGTGCATCGCGGACTTCCACGATACGCTTGCGGAAACCCTGCTCCTCCGCCGGAGTCATCGCCCGCGGGTTGGCGAGAATCTCCGCCGTCAAGGCATCGACCTCCCCGGCAGATGGGGCCTCGGCCGCCCATTGGGCTTGCCGCTCAGCCAAAGGCACGCGCCCGGTCCTTTGCAACGGGGGCAGATCGGCCTCCGCCCGTACCGCGGCGGTGTCTACGTTGCGGGTAGAGATCGGAGGACGTTCGCCGGTGGCAACCGCCGGTTGTGGCTCACCTGTTACCAACGAAGGCTCTTGTGGCGCACCAACCGGGGGTTTCTGCACCTCAACCTCCTGCCCCACAGCCCCCTCCATACGCACGCGCGTCTTAGCCGTAGCCGACGACACATCCTCCGGCCCGGCGAACGGCGACACGAACGCCTCCGGTTCCTCCATCGCTGCGACCTTCTCGATGGTGTCCAACGCCGCTTCCTTGCGAATCGCGGTCCCCAATTCCCCAAGGCCGCGCTTGACACCCAGAGCGGTTTTCATCGGCCCGCCGACTGCCGTACCACCCGCAATCGCCGTCAGAACTTTCTCAAGATTCTGCCGGGTCAATGACTCCTCCCCGTGGATCGTGGCCGCCCCGATCTGTGTGACCTGCTGTAAACCTTCCTCCAAACCCTCAGCCGCAGCACCGATAGCCTGGCGGGCGGTAATCTTTCCCCCTTGCTTCACCATCTGACCATAGAGCTTTTTCCGCGCGGCATTGACTAACACCGGCATCGCCGACTTGCCGACCTTGAGAACCTCATCGGCCTGCAACCGTTCAAGCAAACCCATGACCGGCCCAGCAATCCACCGCTCGGTCTCGGCCTGCTCGTGGGTCGCCCCCGCCTTACGGGCCTCCTGATAGACCATCTCCCCACCCGTCGCCGTACCCACGGCGAGGGGTCCCACCGGGCCGAAAATCGAGGACGCCACGGATGCCACGAGTACCGGCGCGGTCTCACCGGCGGTGTTTACGATGAACCCCGCCGGACCCGTCCACGTAGGAGCGAGCGAGGGAGCATCGGCGGTCTTGTAGATGTCGGCGGCCTTACGGCGCAACCGGCGCACCGCGGCCTCGTTGCCTGCCTGTACCTCCGGTGTCTTGATGTACCACCCACCGGGCACCTGCGCTCCGGCTTCCATCAGGGACGCCAGCGCACCGGAGGCCGTCGCCGCGGCTTTGATCCCGCCGCGAGCGAGAGCGTGCCGGGCCTCCTCACGCAGCGGGGCGGGGGCCTTGGGCTCCGGGGCCAACGCCTGCCGGGCGGCAGCGAGGAGATCGGGAGTCACCTGCGGCTCGCGGCGTTGCAACTCAGTCAGGGCCTCACGACGGCGCAATTCGGCACGGGCTTGTTCTGGGGTAATCGGCATAGGTTACAATCCTGCAATACGGCGAAGTTCGGCGTCGGAGAGTTTCGATACGTCGTTCGGGTCGGCGGCTACTGTCCGCGGAGCCACACTCTGCGCAATCGGACTCGCGGACTTCCGGGCAACCGCCAGCGTAGGAATATGTCGTCCCATGATCTGCTCGCGGTAGACCCGCTCCTGCTCGATCAGGGAACTAACATAGGGTTTCAACTCATAGTACCGGCGAACTTCCTCCGGGGTTGCATCTTGGAACAAATCCTCGTTGCCCTCATAACCGAGCCCGGAGTATTTGCTATTGTCCCTGTACTCCGGCTTGAGGACTTTCAACCGCTCCGGGGACGTGGATTTCCAAAACAGACTCCCGCTCGTCTTGGCCGGGGCCATGACGTACTGATCCATCTCCCGCTCGAACGCCTGCCGCACCGGGACGACCTCCGCCAATGCCTGCTTGGGGGATAGGTCCTTGGCCTTGAGCATCGACGCCGGCACATCTTTCCCTACTGCCTTGTATTGTAGTGACATTGCCTCGGAGGGGTCGAGTTTGCCGCTGTCGGCGAGGCTCTGGTACAGTTGAACCTCCCGCTGTTGGAGGACCATGTTCATCGCGGCGGTACTCTTGGCCTGCTGCTCGGCGGCGTCAAGAGCCTCCATGTCACCGCGAATCTTCGCTTGGAGGTCGAGCTTCTTTTTCCGGTAGGTCGTCTCCAAGTCCTTCACCCGCTGCTGCTTGGCGGCGGCGTCCAGATCGGAATTGTTGACAGCCTCAACATCGAGCATGGCCTTTTGATAGGCGAGGTCGATGTCGGGGTCAATGGACTTCTGCAATGCCTCCCGCTTGGTCTTGAACTGACCGAGGACCGTATCGAGGGCGGTCTTGCTGTCGGCGGTGAGGATGTCGAGCGGGTTGCCGAGGGTCTGTGCCGTGGGCTGCGACGGCGCGGGGGCGATCTCCACCCACGGCTGCGAGCCCGTGCGCATTTCCGCGAGGTTCCGCTGCACCGTCGCGTTCTGCCGCTCGATCATGGTCCGATCTTCGGGGTTCTCGGCTTCATTCAAACTGACAAAAGGTAGTCCGGGCATTGCTTGTCTCCTATGAATCGGTGTAACCCGTGTAGAGTCCATTAACAAAAATCAAAGTTCGCGTCCCGCCGCCTACCCTTGCAACGGCAATGCTGGCTGTAACCCCGTCATCATCGGTGAGCACCCGCATCCAGCCCGCCCGCGTAAGTGTGGCACTGCCGCTCAACGTAAATCCACCCGACGCGGCAAGTTCCGCAACTGTGGCAACGGTTAGCGTAGCCGTACCGCCCAGAGTAAACCCGCCCGATGCCGCCAATTCCGCCACTTCCGCCGCCGTCAATGTAGCCGTGCCACTCAGGGTAAATCCACCGGAGGCGGCGAGTTCTGCCGGCACCCCGGTCAACATATCCTCGTGGTTTTCAATCAGGCCGGAAGTAGAAGGAGTAGCGGGCTGCTGCCGAGCAGAGCAGGCGTATAGATAACGAAAGTCGTTTTGCTCTCCGGCACTACAATCACGAGTCAGGGTGTCTACAAGAGTAAATCCGGCCTCATCGTTATAGTTTCCGGTGCAGATGTAGACGGTATACTGCCCCGTACCATTCGCCCCTCCATTGTCGTCACGGTAGATGTCTAAATAATACTTGGTCTCCAAGGACAGATTAACGGAGAAATCCTGATTGGTGGTGACACCATTCTCTACCAACCGAAGAAAAATGAGCGGCACACCCCCCGAACTCTCAAAATAGAACACCGCCTGATAGTCACCACTGGCACCCTCAATCGTAGACGGGGCACTGACCGCGTTGGTGAGTAGCCAGAAATAGAGGAACGAAGAATTTTCAGCACCGCCCGCCGCTGGCGTGGTGAACTGGCACCGCCAATGCAGATCACCAGAGAAGTACCCTGCCGTAAAGTCCTTGTAGACAGCGGCTACTGGCGTGGACTCGTCCATGTTGGTCACGGTGATCGCGGCTGCGGCTACCGTCAATACGCCATCAGGGTCCGATTCAGTGTAGGTAGTGTAGTTTTGAACAGCCATCCTTATTCCTCGTACCGAGAATAGAATCTCTTGGTGTCCGTCTGATAGACCAAATCGCCTTCTTCGGCATCGGCCGCCGAACGCTCCTGTCCATCTGCTACGCGAATAATTCGTCCGTACCGTGACCACACGGTTAAGGTCGCCGTCCCGCTCAACACAAGACCGGAAGCAGTGGACATATCCACGTACTCCGCCAATGAAAGACGACGAAATGCATCGTCATTGTGCCCCGGACTCAGCCAACCCCCACAGAAGTAGATCGCTCCGTCGAACACGCACGATGCCATCTCTCCGTTGGGTGATATGACATTCGACGCTACGCTCCATGTATTTTGCACCAGGTCCAAAACCTGCACGTCTCCCGTGAAGTCATAGGCCCCATCGACCGCCCCACCGATCATATACAACTTGTCCCCGACGACATCTATCTCTTTGTAGCAGGCGGCAACCGGGCAATCGGCCAGACTGGAAAAGCTGTTGAGAGCCGGGTCATACAACAGCACTTGCCGAGTCGCCCGGAGGTCATTAGGATACCCACCCATGTCGCCGGTGCCGCTGACGAGGACAATCTTGTCACCATAGGGAGCGGCGAAATCTCCAAGGGCCACGGGCGAGAACCAACTGCGGCTTTCCCAAGAATCAGTACCCGGATTGTACACGTCGATGTAGGATGCAAACGTGTGACCAGGATTCGTCAACCCACCAAAGATGTAGATTTTCCCGCCGACCACTGCGCCGCCCATGTCCTCGCGGGCGTGAGGCATGTCGGCCTTCTGCGTCCATGAATCTTGCGACGGGTCATACTCATAGGTCTCGTCTGATTTCACGCCGAGGTCGCTGCGGTATCCGCCGATCAAATAGAGTTTCCCGCCGACCGCTTTCCACACTGGACTCTGCCCAGAAATCGGGGCGTCGGCCTTGCGGGTCCAATGGCCGGTCGTCGGGTCGTAGGCGTAGAGCCGATTCATCTCCACGCCCTCAGACCCCCCGCATACGGCGTACAAAATCCCGCCGCACTCCTCGAATCCGTGTTGGCCGAGTGGAATCGGCAGCGATTCTAATGTAGTGACATCCACGTTAGTCCGCCGTCATATCAAACGCACCAATGGCAAACCGGGCAATCTTCCCGGCGGTGATCTCCACTCCACCCGTCAAGGCAATAGAGAAAAGCAGATTACCCGCCGAGACAGCATCAAATATGCCCACATGCGTCACAGTTCCCCAGCCGTCCCCGGTCGCTTCGGGGAACGTAATCGCCAACCCGTTGCTTTTGGTTCCGCCCGACGCGGCATCCCATGTTGCGGTGGTTGTCGCTACTCTGGCGTAACCATCACCGACCGGCTCTGCGAGACCAGACGCATCATCAAGTGGGTCGGCGGTCGAGAGCCCCACCCAACGATTTGTCTCCAAAAACAAATCCAGTACAACATCTTCGCCTGTGTTACTCAAACTCATGGTAACTCCCTGTAGAAATAAAGATTTCCCGTATCCTCTTGATACACTACATCGCCATTGTCCGAAGTAGACGATAACGCCAATCGTGCCGCCGTGTTGGCTACCAACGCTATGCCGCCGCTTGCCTCTTGAAACGCAAACGTCGTCGCTCCAGTCGCCGTCAACACATGCCCTATTGTCAGCCCCGATACCGTGCCCGCTACGCCGCTTACCACCCCGGCATCGGCCCGCAGAATCCCCGACGCCCCGGTGAGCGTAAGCCCAGAGAACATCGCTGCCCCGGATGCGAGGATGCTGGCCGTCTCGGCGGCTCCGGCATCGACCGACAAGCACTTACCCGCAATGCCTTCGTGGCTGAGTCGGAGTACCAGCACGTCGGCGTCCTCAGCCTCGAAATGGCACAGGTCCGATGCCCCCGGATTGCCAGTATGTTGGTGAACGTGGAACAGGTCCCCGGTGAACGCCCCCGATGCCTGAATCTCAAACGCCCCATCGTAAGTCGGCTGATTCGTGGGGTTTGTGAAATTGAACGACAGCGAAAAGGCTGCGTTGTTAAAGGTCTTGTTCGCCGTCATGTTCGCCAGAGCGTTGAGCGGGGCGTTTCCGCTCACGACGCCCGCGGTCGCCTGCAACACACCGGAGAATCCAGTCAAGGTCAGCCCGGCGAATGTCGGACTCGCTGTAGTGCGAATATCCTGAATCGTGTTCAGTGTCGGCGCGGAGAACGACATACTCGATCCCAGCGTCACCGACTGTAATACCTTATCCGTATCCGTGTAGACGAGTCGATCTGCTGTTAGGTTAGGGAGAGTTAAACTACCGAACGCCGGCGTGCCGGTTGGCCCCAAGGCCGCTCGGATACGCGCGAGAGCCATCACAGTATCCCGCTCGAATCGAGACGATCCAGCGACGGGAAGATTGATTGTATTGGCGTATTCGGTCATCGGGCGAAAGCACCTGTGTAGTAGGGGGCTGGGGCACCACCGGCACCGCGCGCCGCGTTCAATTCAGCAATGTACTTCTCAAGACCTTGCTGTGCTACATTCGATTGATACCCCAGCGCGGCGTTGCTCATGCTCGCCCCCGCTCCGATGTTCGCCGTCTGTAGCGAGGTCTGCGCCCCAAGGTTCTGCCCGTACATCCCCGCCGCCGTCTGACCGAGCCCGGTCAGGATGCCGGCCTTCTGCTGGCCGAGCATGGTGTTGAACGCCGGGCGGTTGGCCTCGTCGTAGGCAATCCCCGCCGCGGGCATGTTCAGGGTGTTCGCCATACCGGAGTTGACCGACTGCATGGCAATGTCCGAGAGCGTCCGCCGCTTACCGCCCTGATAGGACTTCTCCGCCTCCCCGGTCAAGCTGGCGAGGGCCTCGCGGAACAGGCTGGACACGTCGCCGTAGCCTGCGGGCTGACTGCCCCCGCCCGCAACGGGAGCTTGGCCCGCGTTCCACGCCGCCATTCTCGATTCACCCGTCGCTCGCGGTCCACCTGCATATTGTCGTGTCGTGAACATCAGTGTAACCTCCTGCCCGGCGCACCGCCGTCAATCAACAACTTCTCCATGCCCCACGTCTCACTTATCGTACTATTCCCAATCTTGATACCTGCGAACGCCCCCCGCACGCCCCGCCGCCGCTTCGCGCCTCGCATCCGACCAGGGCCGGTGAACGTCATCGACAACTGTGGGCTCGTGCCGGCGATCAAGTCCTCAAGCATCGTCTCGGCCACATCCTCGGTCCACACCTGCACCGTAGCATCATCGACCGCCCCAGTCGCCCCGCCCGCGAGGATTAGATCGAACGCCTCTATAGAGCCATCCCGGCCGTCCTCAGCCAGCGCGATCGGGCCGAACGTAACGTAGGAGTCAATGGCCGTCCCGTCGTCGTTCTCCTCGGTATCGACGTGCCAGCGAACGTACCCGTCTTTGCAGCCGAGGAGCAGACCCTTATAAGCTGTGGCGTTGGCGTCGTATTGGAAAATCGAGTAGACCCCGTGGGCGGTCGCGTGCGTATCGGGGAACATACCCCCGGTTTGCAAGTCGAGCCAATAGTTCGTGCTGGTGCCGTCCGCGAGCAAGGTGATGCAGACCTTGATACCTTGACGCACACCGTCAAACCCCATCGTGATTCTATGGGTTGTGGGGTCCGCTCCGGTATCAGTGATGAGCGTCGGCAACCGAGTGGCGGTCAGATTCTCGACCTGCTCTGCCCCCTTGGCGAGTTTGTAGATGCCCCCGGTGCCCCAGAAATACAGGTTGCCATCGCCGTCGAAGCACCACGAGGTAGAGTCGAAAATGCCGGTGCCGTTGATATCAACCATCTGCCCGCCGTAGGCCGGGTTGTCGATCATAATGTGCATCGAGGTTGCACAGCCGATGATGAGTTGCCCATCCCGTGCCGGGATCAAAGCCCGCACCACGTCCCCGATCTGTCCCGCAACCCCGGACCCGATCACGGTCGCCCGGTCGGCGGTTGTGCGATTGGTGTTCCAATCCCACGGATTGCCCGCCGCCGAAGTCGGAGCCTGATGCGGATAACTGGGATTGCCACTGAGGATACATCGCCCCCCGGACAGGCACCCAATGTACGCCTTGGCCGGCATCGAGCCGTAGTTTGTCGTATCATTGCCGTAGACCGTCCAGTTGTACCAGTGAGGCGGAGCGGTCTCGGCCCCGGACGTGGTGAACGAGATCGCGTTGCCGTCGTCGTCGGTCCCGGTGACGCCCTCGGTGCCAAAATCGGCGGTCGTGGTCTTATATCCGTAAATCGTTACCGCCCCGGAGAGCGCGGTCACGTAATCCACGATCATCGCCGCCCCGCCGGCCGCCGTTAGAATGTTGCCCCGATCCGGGGGATTGGCCCCGACATCAGCGGTCGCGATCTTGGTGTTCTGGAAATCGGCGACCTTGAGTTTGGCCCCGTTGACGACAAAGACCTTGCCGTATGCCTCGAACATCATCAGACGATCCGAGGTATCAATGGCGTTCCCCGTCGTCGTCAATTCTGCCCATTCTCCTGCGCCCACGGCTAAGTCCTCATAGTAAACGGCATTGTTGCCGATAGCAACGAGCCTCTTTTTCGTATTGTCCCCGGCGAGTGATACGGTCATGCCGTCATCTCATACCAAATCTTATTGTTGGCTGCTGCGATCAGGCGTTTCTTGGTCGGCCCAGCGGACGGCGGGGTGAACACATACGCTGCGGGGCCATAGAGATCAATGGTCAAATTCCCAGCAACTACCAATGCGCCCTTGTGCATTTGCAGTACGATACTTGTGAGACTGTAGGATGACGCGGCAGTAAAAGGTTGTGCATACCATGTTGTATTGCCAAAATATATTGATGAAGAGCCGCCCGTTAAAGGTCCTTTATCTTTCTCTACTGCACTCGCCTTTGTTATATAGTGGAAGTATTGACTTGTATCTCCATATGCAGCCCACGTACCGCCAGAATTTGTACTTTTTAATGCGCCACCGCCAGTATATCCCCCTGCTTCACTCCAAAAACGCCAGCCAATCCCGGTGTCAAACGTGGCTCCTGTGGCACCTGGGGCACTCGCGACTACCGCGTAGACCTGTCCTGATACGATGGTAACTGCGGCATCGAAGGTAATCTCTATGGTAGGGACAGGGGTAGTGTACGGGACCAAGATACTTGAATCTATGGTCTTTGTCGCTCGCAACACTCCGCCAGCAATCGGAGAAGCCATCAGGGACTCTCCACGTAACTGACGCTACACATACTGCATACTGGTTGCTCCGCCGCTCCGATCTGGGTCCCCGCGCCCCACTTCGCCAGGCCCGGCCGCTGGCCGCCGCGGAGACGACCAAGAAAGTACGGCCGCACATTGAACAATCGGGGACTGGTGTTCTCCGGCTGGACACCGGGGAGCCCGCCCTTATGCAATCCACCGAAAGGGAAATTCAGAGTAGCCATATCACCCTACGAGTAAGTCACCATGCCTCTGTTGGTGTAGTACACGGCCTCGCTGCCCTGTCGCATGAATCCACCGGGCCGACCCACGCCGAGTTTCCGGGGAGCCGAGCGGGCGTCGATGGCGTACGCGGCAGGGAGATCGACCGAAAGGAACTTCTCCATATACCCGCGCTTGACATCGGTGAACTCCTGCTCGGTCTGTGCGAGACACGCGGACACGATGGCCTGATCGAACTGCAACCCGGCCGGATGGACCTCGCCGGAATCGACAATGTAGACGCTGTTCGCTCCGGGGTCCGTGCCACCGGCCGCGCCGTTCTGGTAGAGCCAATCGGCCACAGTGAACACGCCGGTCGCGCCGGTGTAGTCGGTCACAACCGCATAGCTCGTCTTGCCGGTCCCGCTGATGATTCTGACGGTCTGCCCGTTGAAATAGTCATTGGCGTAGAGCCCGGCCAAATCAGCATCGGTGATACTCGTCGCCCCGCCGGCGTTCGCCGTCCCGGCGATCAGGGTCAGCTTGTCGAAATTCGCCTTGTACGGAAACACAATGGTATGCTCGTTCGTGGGCTCCGGGTCCACGATCAACTCCCACCGGCGTTTCGTACTGTTGGGAAGAACCGCCGCGAGGAACGGGGCATCGCCGCCGTTGACGCTGATCTCCCGCAGCCGGCGGATATCGGCCTCGCTCGTCCACTCGATCCCGCAGGCATCGGATTCAGCCTTGAAAGTTATCTGGCCGGTGTGTTCGCCTTGGAAGTCCTGCGTGAGCAAGTAACGGGCGGGATCGGAGTCGATGACTTGGGTAGAGCGGCAGATGCGGTACTCTGATGTCGTATCGGGAGTGGACCCCCCAGAAAGCGCAGTGAAAGCGAACACGCCGGTTGCGCCGGTATAACCTGTGATCGTCGCATACTCGTCCTTTCCCGTCCCCGCGGTAATGCGAAGGACATAGGTGTTGAAATAGTCATTGGCGTAGTCGCCTGCAATCCCGCCATCGGTCAGACTCGCCGCGGTGCCGGCGGTCGCCGTGCCGGTGTAACCTCGGACCAGGTTGACCTCCATGAGTCGGTTCCGCCATCGCCAACCCTCCGGGGGGGCCTTGGCGATGAAGTCGCGGATCGCGTGGTTGACCACGCGGAGACATCGGGCGAGGTTAATGGGGTCTATCGGAGCCATCTCGGCCTCGTTCCCGGCCGAGCCGTAGTAGCCGACCTCCGCCGCGAGTGCGACTTCTTTTACAAGGTCATACGTAGTGAGGGCACTGGTTACTTCGGCCATTGGTTATGCTCCCGGTGCGAGGGTGTCGCCCATTGCTTTCACATCTTCCGCGTGTTCTTTCGCCCCATCGTACAACATCTGCACTGACTGGCTGGCGAGACTGTGTTCCTCGCGCGTGAGACGAGTTTGACTGACGATGTGGTCGAGAATCTGTCGTGCTTGTTCGAGATTCAGCATGGTACTCCCCTTTGTCACAAATATAGATCGTTGTTTCTGACAACGCCCCAAGAGGGACTCGAACCCTCATCTCCCGGTAAACGCACGGGGTCCTACGCGTGCGGGCGACTTACAAACTGGCACCCGCTTCCTTGGACGATTGGGGCAAAAACGCCCGGTACGCCGGACGTCAAGCCGGAGATACTATCTCCGGGGTAGCTCAAAAGTAGGCCGCCGAGCGGGGGAACGGCACCCGGCGGCCCGAAACAATCGGGGCTATCTGGCCCCGTCAATTATGCTACGTCCCCGCGGCCACGTAGGCGAACGCACTCGACGCCTTCGTACCCTCGTTGATGTAAACCCACGCGCTGCCGCTGGCGTCCGTATGGATGAAGATGCAACCGGGGGCATAGCCCACCGTCGCATCGGCCGGGAAAGTCGAGCCGTAGGCCAGAATGACTCCATCCTCAGTCGTCAGCACCGCACGCGGAGTCGCCGCGCCAGCCGGAAGGGGGTTGGCCGTGAGACGCTCGGTAACAATGTCACCACGCAAACTCATAGTCAGCCTCCTTAATCAATCTGGTTGAGATTCACGAACGGCGCGTTGCTGGCACCGCTTGAAGCGTTATCCATCGCCACGCCGGCAATACGAATACCGCTCTCAACCGTGATGTCGTTGCTCGACACAACCGAGCCGTTACCGACCCACACGATAGTCCGGTCGCCCGCGCTATCACAGGTGTTGCCGTCGCTGGTGATCCACGCGATGCCCTTGGTCTGAATCCAGCCGTATTGACCCGTAGTAAGAACGCGAGCCGAAACGCCCAGATAGGTCACGTAATCGCCGCCAGCATTGTCGCCCAGAACACAATAGAATGGATTCTCGATCAATTCGATGTTGGTCGTGCCGACCGTCACCGCCGTCACCAGCGGGGCATCGAGCCGAAGGCACAGGGTCCCGCCCGCCGTAGCAAGAGCCGGGTGGGAGATGATCCGCCGCATCTGGGGATGCTGCGCCGAACCGTTACCAACGACAACGTAACCGCCGGCCAACTCATTCGCCGACAGAACGCCGGTCGTAAGGACGCCGATCTCGGTGTCAATGGTCACGGAGACACTACGACTGCCGACCACGCCGGCGGCGAGACCCGTGCCATCATTGGCCGAGGCGGCGGTAGCCTGCGCCGGAGCGACCGCGTTGGTATTGGATTTCTTGGACTTGTAGGCACCGACTTCGGGATTGCAGGTGCCGGAGGCATATGCATAGCGGAACACGCGGCCATCGGGCAGAACAACCCGGTCGCCGATAGTCCACTGGGGGTCCTTGGTGGTGGAGGCTTCGTACAGGAAATCGTACCCGCCAACGCCATCGTTGCGGTAGACCTCCCCGCCCTGCCCCACGTAACTAACACGATTGACAAACGCCATACTTTATCTCCTCATTTTCTCAGGAGCGTAACCCCGTGGTTACGCAGTCAAGGCTTTGTGGATCACGAACCCCGCATCGCGAGGACTGTCACACCAAACATTGCAAGCCCCATCCTTGAACATCGTGAAAACCGTGTGTTGGACCGTACCGCCGTTGACCGGCCCGCGCGTCACCATCCAGTAACCGGAGTAGGTCACGGGGACAAAGTGCGAGAAGTCAATGCAGTAGATCGGATCAGCCGTGTCGCTGGTCTCAGGATCGGTCAGGCCCTCAAGGGTGTCGATGTCGATGACATCATGCCCGTTGATGAGCATGTCGGTCCCCTCGCCTACGAGCATCCGGCCGAAGGTCTCTTTCGTCTGATGCACGTCGTCCTTGGCATCGAGGTAACTGAATAAGTCCTCCTTAACAGTCTGGCCGGTGTAAACCCGACGCTTCGCAGCCTTGCGGGTCTCAAACTGCGTGGCACCCAGCGGGGCGCGGAACTTGGTACGCAGAAACGCCTTGCGGAGCCGCTTCACGAGGTCATCATTGACCGCCGTGTAGAGATCGGCCCAGTTGCACCACTGCGAATACACGTTGGCGTCAATGCCAGCGCAGGTCGTGGAGGTCGTCGCATCCTGATACCGGATGGTCTTGCCGACGAACCCCGCCGTGGTGGTGTCCTTGTTCATCATGCGAATGTAGTACCCGACGCCGCGAATCTCTTTGCCCGAACTCGACGTGGGGGTTTTCCAGAACGACGCCTCGAACAACTTGGCGAGGTCCCAAATCGCCTGCATTTCCTTGACCTTGGCGAGATCAATGAACCCCTCCGGGTCGCTCTTGTTTTGGAGGATTTCCAACTCGTCCCACGACCAATTCGTCGTGAACCGCTTCCACGGCATCGTGAACTCATGCAGAGTTTCGCCCTGCGCGAGTTCATCCTTCTCGTAGTAATCCACCCAGCGAGCATTGCCGGTGGGGCTCAACATCGCCTTGCCGGTGATGGTGGTGCCGCCCTGCTTTTTGACGTTATCCTTCTGAAAGATTCTCGCGGCCTCGAAACGGGTGTCATCCCAAGTGACCGTCAATTCCTGCTTCGGGTACTTGGTGTGAGTCGTCGCGATCAGGCCGGAGAGTTGGTCATACGTGTAAGCCATTGTTTTTCTCTCCTGCGAGCGGACTCGCAGGTATCGGAATTAACCGAGAACCTTTTTGAGTTCCGCCGCCATTTCTTGAACTGCTTGGTCTTTGTTGTACCCGGTGGATACCGGGGGTTTCCCGCCGCTCGGTTTGAGGGTGACGCCGGCGGCCCGCTTCTGAACGGACTTCACAATCCGCTCGCGGACGAACTGCTCCGCCATCGGGGCGGAGACCGCCAGATGCGCCATCTCCAAAGCCTGTGCGGCCGACATCTGCATCCCTGTCATCACCGCCCCATCGAGGATCATCTGTGCCCGATTGCAGACTTCTACGCGATTGGCCCGCTGGCCGGGGGTGAGGGTGTCCCACGCTCCGGTCTGACCGACCTTGCCATAGAAGTCACCGTACACACCCATCTCATCAGCGGAAAAGAAGGTGTTGATCTGCTGACGGACAGCGACCTCGCGCTCGATCTCAACCTGCCGGTCTTGAACCGGCTCCGGTGTAGCCGGGGCCTGTGGCCGAGTAGGCTGTGGCTGATCGGGGACCAACTCCAACAGGACATCGACAAGCGGGTCGTCCTCGTACTTCTCCTTGAGTTGTTTCTTTAACGCTTCCTTGCGGGACGGTTGCGCGGCCGGGGCGGGTGCCGCCGGGGCCTCCCTGAGTTGCCGCGCACGCTGACCCAACTCCCCAAGCTGTTTGCTGGCCGCGTTGACCTGCTCATAGCACTTGGCGAGGGTCTTGAGGGCCAAGGCCGGGTTCTGGTCGTAGAGTTCACCGACCTCCTCGGCTTTCCAGCCCATGTGCAACGCCGCCCGATAGTGACTGTCGGGGATCGCTGGTTTGTCGTCTGCCGGCTTCTCCGCAGGGGTCTCCGGTTCCTTCGGCTCCGGGGTAGCGGGTTCCTCGCCTGCCGGCTTCTCAGCCGGGGTAGGCTTGGGCTCCGCTGCCGGTTTCGCAGGGGGTTCCTCTTTGGGTGCCAGGGTAGACGCCGCAGGCGTTACGCCCGCGTCCGCGCGACCACCATCGAAATCAATCTTCTCAATCTCAGCGGCGAGTTCTTCTGCTTCTTTCAACATCGTTCAGTTCCCCATCACTTAACAAATACTTGTTCAGGTACGCGTTCCAGATCAAACATGAACGGACCAATTCGCAATATCCGATGCCATGCTTCCGGGGAATCAAAAAATCGGCTAAAATGATACCGGAGACTCCATGCCCACATTCGAGAGTAACCGGCATAAAAATACAGTCGGTGTCGTTTACTCAGGCATAGATAGATCGCATGTTGTTTCATCCCCTATCCCCTCAATATTCTCTATTGTGAGGCACCTTCACCTTACCGCGTGCCTCAAGGTACTTCTCACGTTGCTTGACGCTCGTGAACACCGGCCGACAGGCCGCGTCGAGCGGCACGTCCGGGTATCGCTGCCGATGCTCGACGGCCTGATCCGGGTGGATCGCGAGCGAGTCACTGTGAATCTCGTTGTGCGTGTCGCTCAGATTCGTGCGGACCTCGGCGGCATAGTCCCGATCCATCGGGGTCCCACATTGGCGACACGTCTCCACCGTATTCGAGGCCGACATGGGTTTCACAACCTCATCGGCCCACCCGCATTTCGGGCAAAGGTAGTCGTAATAGGGCATTATTCCCCCTCCTCGCAATGGAGGATAAAAGAAAGACTTTGGACTTTAATCGCGGCGTATTGGCACGAGAGATTGGCGACTACAGCTAAGAGAATGAGCCACACCATCTTACTTTCTCCTCCGCTCGGCCTCTTTCTCCGCGTCGGTCTTGATACCGCCGGCGGCGTCACCCATGCCTTTCTGAATCTGCTTGGTCCGCCGCATGGACGCATCGACCGGCTTCGCGAACGCCTCCTCTATCCCGTAGTCGGTCTTGAGCGTCTTGTTCACCTTCTGCCGCTCCGCCTCGTCACGGGGTTTGCCGACACCAATGTCTCTTTTCTTGGGTTTGCCGAACGCCATCAAATACCTCCCATCTGCGCCTCTGCGGCTGTGGCCTGTGCGTTTTGATTGAACTGCTGCGCCGGAGTCCCCACCGGGGTCCCGCCGACCGGGAATCCGCCATTCTGCGTCGTGTCCATCATGCCGCCGGGGCCGCTCCTGCCTTCTTTCTTGTTCTGCTTTCCCGCCGTCGCGGCATACCACTCCATCCGGGCCGCAAAGTTCGGGTCGTTAAACATCCCACTTGCAACCTCGACAATGCCCATGTCCGTCGCAACGCGAGTGAGATACTCCTGAATGTTGTACGGTTGCCCCGCCTGCATCGAGACCATGAGGGCCTGAAACGCCTGCGGGACAATCTGCGTGGTAAACTGTGTCACGAGTCGGGCACGGGTCGTCGGATCGGAGACCGTCTTGGCCCGGCGAGTAATCGTGAAGCCCAGCGTATCGAACTCACCTGTCCGGTCCTGCGGTGTGAGCCACAATTGCCGCTCGTTGCCAGCGGAGTCGCGCCGGATGAGTGGGATGCCCAGCTGGCCGGGGACGAACATCAGATCGTCATTGTGCAGATACCACGCCTGCTTGCCGCTGATGTCCTCGGCGAACTCATACATCATGTCCCGCATGTCGGAGATCGAGACCGAGGCGTTCTGCTGTAGAATCTGCTGTCCGGTCGCCTTGTCCGTGCCAATACCGGCCCCGCTCATCAGGTCCGGGTTGCCGGCAATGAGGTTGAACCAACTATAAATCGTCTGAGTCATGGCGACTGTTTCGGCGGAGGGTCCCTCGAACGATTGGATGTTCACGCCCGCCGGATTGTTGCTCGCGATCCACTCGCCGTCCTGCGCCCCTTGAATCGCCTCCGCTACGTCGGCGTTGGCCGGGTCGTAAATGCCGACGTTCTTCTGACGGTCGGCCTGCTCCATCGCCTTTTTGAACAACCGATTCGCCATGTCCGACAGGTCCCGCCACACGCCTACAGGCGCGATCGGGAACGGGTTGTCGGGCACCGGCTGAGTCAGAGCCCCAAAACTGTAGGGACCGGACGGCGGGCCGTAGTACGGCTCGACCTTGAGGAAATCAAGCGCGTCCATTTCTTCGGGATCGGGGATGTAACAGATCGACTCGGCCTCCGGCACGTAGACCTCCACGATATGCACGTAATCTTGGAGGTCCATCGTCTCGTTGGCGTGGTTCTCGTCTTTGCTGAGGTCCTGTGCTCGGTCGTCTTTCTTCATGCCCGCCCGCGGGAGGGACTTGATGAGTTCCTCGTTGAATCCCGCAGCGGCGAGCAGTTTGTTACGCTCGATGCGGATACGATGGCCGAGGAACGCCGCCCGGCTCCAACTCGTGCAGCACGCATCGCCGGTCATGTCATCGAGGCTGATCCGTTCGGTGTAAAGCTGGCCGGGATCGACCCGGACATCGGGAGCCACGGTGAATAGTTGGCCACTGGCGGCGATGGAGGTCTTGGCGACGGTCAAGCCGAAACAGGCATCCACGGCGCAGGCGCGGAGGAGTTGGCCCTGCTTGATTTTCTTGTGAAGCTCATCGAGAGCCAGGCCGAGTTTCTCAGCGTACTCGCGCTGCGCGATAATGGGCGTGAGGATTTGGTTGCAGCCAGACGGAATGACGCTGGGGACCAGGGAGCGGATCGCGAGGAATACCAAGTTGATAGGCTCCTCGCCGGTCATGCCCTGCGTCTCGGCCATGTACTTGCCGACGTAGGACTTCATGTGCGAGGCGCGGGCCTTGCGGAATCGGTCGAAGCGTTTGAACCCCTCCTGTACCGACTCGCTAATACGTTGTGCCGTCAACTCTGTCGCCATAGTCTACCCAAACGAATACGATTGCTGCCAGCCATTCCCGCGTTTCTGTGTCTTTTTCCACTTCTCGAACCGCTCGCCCCACGTCCCGCGCTCCGCCTTCTCGCTCTCCGGCTTCGGCCTGAGGACCTCTTTGTCCATCACCGTGAGGGCGTCAGCGATAACCCGGTCGCCGTGACCGAGGTAATCCGCCTTGTCCTTGTCCACCAACTCCGCCGGCCCGCACCCGCCAGAGGGGTACGTGATATAAGTCTTGGCCTGGTCAAGACTTTGCCGGTCCCGGTTGATGATTCGATTCTCGATCAGAGCCCGCTCGTAGGCCCGCAGCAACAGCGGCTTGCGCTCCCGGCTGCTGTGCCAGCCCCATCGGGCGGTCTTTTTCTCCGCTACGTTCCCGACCGTCTCATCGCGGTAGTAGTGCGGGTAATGGAGTTCGTGGACGAATACATTCCCGAAGTCCATGCCAGGGCCGTTTTGCTCCCAGATCACAAAGGGAAGACGTTGGGGTGCGCCGCCGCCCACCCATAGACATAGCGCCGCCACAACTCTCGCGGCGTTGTAGGGGGGAGTTGTTTTACTCGCCCACTTCGCGACAATTTCGCCCGTTTGCTTGCACTTGATCGAGACGACGCTTTCGCTCGTGCCTTCACCGCCCAACCCTTTACTCAGGTCGATACCGAGAATGTAACTCTTGCTCTGGTCGAGCCGCCCGCCCGTCAGCGGTGCCCACACCGCGAGTTCACCGTCTTTGGCCCGCGTCAGTTGCACGGCCTTGAGGTCGCGGGTGCGGAGCACCTTTGGCACGTCGGCGTTCGCCAGCTTGTCGCGGAGCTTGATATTGAACCGCTCGTGTGGCTCCCGACAGTAGAGCGCGGCGTGCTTGTCGAGATCAGTGCCAGTAAAGAACGTGTCGCCGACCGCACCCTCCATCGCGTAGATTTCCTTGGCGACTTCCTTCCACCCGTTACGCTCGATCTCGTGCTCAATGAACGGCGACGTGATCCGGTATTCCTTGGTGGTGTCGTCCTGCACGATGAACCGACTCGCGCCCTTGCGGGGATGGTCCCACGCCATCAGGGAGAATACCTTAATCGTGCCAGAGTTCTTCCAATTCGAGTAGCAGGTCCCCGGCATATCGACGGTCGAGTTCACGATCCGGCACGGGCAGACGGCAGCGGTACTGCGCTTGATGCTCTCGCCGTTCTGCATCTTCGCCATCTCATCGAGGAGGATCAACTGTGCCCGGTCGCCGGAAAACGCTGACTTGTTCGTGGACTCGCCCGCAATCGTGCTGCCATTCAGGACGTTGTGAATCCGCATACTCGTCCGGTTCTCGCGGCCCCGGATCAGCACGCCCGGCGGCACCATCCACTCCGGCAAGTATGTATTCACCGTGTCATGTTTGTAAAACAACGACTTGCTGATCGGGCTGTCCACGAGGTCCTCCACCCTGCTCATCTCGCGAAGCTGTAGATTGCTCCGACCAAACAACCACTGCCAATGAATGAACAGGGCGATGAGCCACGAGGCCCCCATGTCTCTACTTTTGTCAATGAGCCCGTCATGGCCCCGCGTGATGCAGTCCATGAGGAACGCAACCATCTCATCCTGTCGCTCGAACGTGATGAAGGGATGCAGCGCGATCGACGCTGGGACGTACCCGTGTGTCTCTTTGCTGACCTCCATCTCCCACAACGTCCATGCGAAGGTGTTGATCCAGTACAACGCCGATTGCTTGCACGCGGCGAGCAAGTCCTGTTGCAGCACCGTGTCCTTGGCCGCCCGGTGCAGAAGTCGCTCGCGATAGGCGACATTCTCTGCCTCTCGCATCGGGACCTTGAGGCCGGTCGTGGGGTCGGTCCACCACTCGCGGTTTGTCGGAAAAGGAGTCGAGAGTTCCGGCTTGATGCTACTCAACCGTTTCCTCCGCCATCCTGTTCAGCCGCTCCACCCCCAGCCGGCTCACCTTCTCCGGCACCGTCTCCCGGCCGGTCTCTTTGTCCGCCTCCACCGTACCGGCCTTACCCTCAACCCGTTCGAGGACGATCCGAACGTAGTCCAGACTTGGCGGTATCACGGTCCCGTCATCTTTGAACACAGGTAGAGCCATCTTCCAGATATGCCGGGCGAGGGCCTCGGCCTTACTCACCATCTTCGGCATCCCCGGCGCACAACCCTTGGGGACATCGGGGAGAATGACCTGATCGCACTCGGTCCCAATCGCGCGGAGATACCCACTCAGGAGTTGTCCCGCGCGGGCCTTCTGGCCGAGTTGGAGGAGGTCGGGGTTCTCTTTGGTCTGCTTCTTAGCCATCACCAAGTCACAATCGGACCTTGCGGGTGCGGATACGGTAACGGTCGATAGGGTTCCATCGGCCGATACGGCAACTGGTCTTGCCACGGTCTCATTTTCTTCCCACAGTGCGGACAACGTGGCGTGTGGTCGCAGTCGCAGTAGTCATCTTTGAATTTCTCGTCCATCACCTTCTTGAGTTCATCAATGGTCATTTACACTCCGATTCGCATATTGTCCCCGAACAACCGGAGACTCCGCACCTTGCCGAGATCGGTGAGGTACACCTGCTCAATCTTGAGCCCCCACCCGCTCGCCGCTTCGGCCACACCGCGGCGGAGTTCTTTCTTCACCGCCTCGATGTCGCCGCACTCCGACAGATTGCGGGTCGAGATGTATTCCAAGATCACGCCGAGGGCGAGCGTGCTGAAAGCCTTGTCCACATCCTGCACGGCGAACAGGGCCTTCTCGATGTCCACGATGCGGTATCGAATGGTCCCCGATACCACGAGGCCATGTCCATCTTTAGTCGTCACGGTCTGCGGAGGAAGGTCCACTACCTGCGTCACCACGTCCATGCGGACGATGTACTGCACCACCGGCCAGACGAAATACCACCCCGGCCCGATGATCTTGTAGCGTTTGCCCCCGGTGATCCGGGCACCCTGTTCGGTCGGCTCCACGAGGATGATGGAGGGGAGCAAAGCGAGGATTTTATCGAATAGGCGTTCAAGCCACTGCATCAATACACCCGCGCCTTGTCCAGCGTGCGCCCGGTCTCACTCAGCACGTAAATCTCGCTACCACTCGGCAATTCTACGCATCGGCCATCGACCTCAATCACAGGAGGCGTAGAATTGCCGCGCCGAACCTGCACGTCCTTAGCGTCGAAATACCGATCCCCGAAATCTGTCACCACTTTCACTACCATCTGTCTGTCTCCTATCTGTGCTTTGGTTTACTGAATCCACCCTTCTCCCGCTCCGGTTTCCATCCGGTCTTACGCATCGTGCCGTAGACATAGGCCCGCTTCCGGGCTCCGCTGAAACCCTTGGCCTCGGCCTGGAATTCCAACTTTTCCTCAAGTGCTTTAGGCATGGTCCTTCACCCGGTAATACACGACACCAGGAAACCTCAGCCAATCATAGGGGGGGCAACAAGTCCCTCGACCGCGATCTGCAAGTCATCGACCTTCGCATTGATCGCGTCCACCGTAGCCCCGATCTGTGCGACATTCGTTGCCCCGACAGAGAACGACTTCACCGCCTTGCCGGAGTTCGCGTCGTCAATCTGCACCAGCCATAGGCCCTCCGCATCGGGAGTGAAGGACTTTTTATACCGGCCGGTCGTACCGATCTCGGTCATCGCCCCACTCTGCCCGGCATCGAGCGTACCGGCCTCGTCGTACACATCCATCGTGACCACGATACCAGAGGCACCGCCGGCAGCCTGATAGATCACATCAATCAGTTCACTTATTTTGTAGGTCTTGTCCGCCACGAATCACCCTCCCAGAACGGATAATCTTGTGAGCATGTACGAGTTCTGCGTACCTCTGCTCAAACATCTCCTTGGTGATGAGCCCACGCGCTAGTTCCCAGCGAAGCTCCTCCTCCTCGCGGCTGATCTGCGGCGGCCGGCGTGCGCTGCCCTTGCCCATCACTTCTCCCCCTTTGGGTACACCACCTGAATCTCATCCTCCTTGAGCACGAGAGCCGGTTTGCCCTCGATCTCCAAGTCGAATTTGCCTGTGTGCATGATCCGCACATAAGTTGTCATCGGGATCAGCACATGATCCCCCACGTCGATGCACTGGACGCCGGGACCGATGGCGATGACCTCGGCGAGCGGGTTGTTCTCCTGCGCCGAATCTGGAAGCAAGATGCCTTTACGCTCGGACTGTTTCTGACCTTGGATGACGACGAGACTGTTCCCCAGACACTTCATCAGTTCCCCTTTCTCTGTGGGCCTCATAGCCCGGTCTTGTTGAACCCATCCTCCTCGACCCCCAGATTCTCCGGCTCCTGTTTATCAGGCACCGGCTCGAATCGGCTGAGGGCGAACCAATTTTGCACCGTATCGAGCCGGTCCTTGAACACGGCGACTGGCACACTGTAGTTGATCCCGGCTCCCGGCACCCCGGCGACAAGGACGCCAATGACCTCGCCGCGGGTATTGAACACAGGACCCCCGGAGTTACCGGGGTTTGCCGAAGCGTCGGACTGGAAAGTCACCCGCCAGCCATACCCATACCCGCCCGGCTTGGTGCCATCGAGGTCCCGCTGCATCGCGCTGAGGATACCGAGGCTGACACTATTGAAATTGGCCTTGCCGAGCGGCGAGCCCATGATAAAAAGTGGGTCCCCGACACGCATGGTGGTCAGATCAGCGAGCTTGGCCGCGGGGAGCCGCACGCCGGCAGGCAGATCGAGGAGCAGGAACGCAACGTCGTTGTCCTTGTCCTCAAGGGCGTACTTCACGGGGTAACTCTTGCCGTCATCGAGGGTGACCATATAAGTCCCCGGCATGTGATCGGTGACATGTTTGGCGGTGAATACGATGCCGTCCTCGCTGACGATACACCCGGAGCCCTCGCACTCGCCCTGCTTCTCAACGTGGACGACAGTGGAGCGGACCTGTTCGACCTGCGGGGCGATGCCCTGGGGGCCGGCATGGTAGTCGGGGATGCTGGCCCCAAGAACGAGGGCGATGACACAGATTACGACGAGTGGTGCGTACTGGCGCATGGTGTCCTCCATGTGCGGCTGTGCCGCGGTTACTGGACCAGTTCAACCAAAAATCCGAGACCGTTGTTCACGTCGGTCGTGTAGTGCAGAGTCGTGTACCCGGCCGGAATCTGAATCTCGATGCTGTGGTACAGCGGACAGACCCAGCGCACGTTGCCGTCGGTCGCCACGGTTGCCAGGCCGAATCGGAATCCGCCGGTGATGTAGGCGGTGAATCGGTAGCGGGACCCGGCCGTGACCGTGGCCGTGGTCTCCGTACCCGCTGTGGCCTGTGTGAGCTTGAGGGCGGTCTGCGTTACTTTCGGTTGACTGGACTCCGGGGACGGTGAACTGCGAAACCCGGTATTGTCAACACCAATCGCCGTCGTCATACTGCCTCCTGTACAAAAAGACTACATGCGGCATCGTCTTTATCTGTGATCGACCGTTTCCAGAACGCCGGGTTTTCGACATCGTGCGTCCGGTCAATGACAAACACCGGAGGATTGGCGAAACATTGCCCGGTGTCTATGTTTGGGGACTTGTCAAAATAGATACAATCTTTGCACTGAGACATGGTTTCACCGTCTTAGGGCATTTTTTTTTCTCCCCTGTGACCGGATTGCGCGCTCAGACCCCCCATACCTTACCGGGTTAATAGAAAGAGGGGGGCTCCCCTCACTAACCCGGTATGGTATGGGGGGTGCAGGGGTTGATTCCGAGGCTTGGGGCTGGATAATCTGCTACATCTGTAGTAGGTGTGTGCGGATCGTAGCGGTTATACCATGTAGGTGGTGTGGTTATCGGGGTTGTATGAACTGTAGCATTTCACGCTGGGGGGTGCCGGGGAATGAGGTCTCCACGGCCCCGGTCTGGGTATCGAGGCGGAATACGATGTTGCCGCTGTCGGTGACGGCGATCTGGTAGCGGCTGGGTGCGACAGCCCCGGCGGCGAGGGCGAGGGCGATGCCTACGGCGATTCCGATGACGAGATTACGCATGTTGGGTCCTTTCTTTTGTCAGAAATATCGACCGATGTTTGTGACTTCCTTGAGCGTAAGTTCGTCCACACTTGCGCGTAAGTGAGGACGTTTGTACACGAAAGGTTTACATCTGCGCAAGTTGGCGTACTATAAGTCGAGTTTCCGGCGCGGGAATAGTGGACGACTTATATCCAGAATTGAATTTTGGGGTCGCGGGGGAGGTCCAGGTACGAGGGGTCCCAGGCGGATAAGGCAAGGGCAAGGGTACCACCGTGGGGGTCGCGCGTGCGTGCACGCTCCTATTCCAGACAGTGACACGCAATTAAATCCACAATCCACTTGACGCACAATACTCTATTGTGTATACTCTGCATAGCTGGCAAGCAAACCAAAACCTTAATAAAGGGTGAAACCATGAAAACCATTGCAACAATCTGGGAAGTCTGGACGTATGACGTTTGGGGCAATGCCGAAGATGGATGGGAAGTCAACGACTGTTCGTGCATCGACCGACACTGCGAACTGGAATTGCTTGTTGAAACCTACAACTACGGTACGCCCCGTGCGTTTGACGGTGCAAGCCCCACCGATGAGGATATCAAAGACGTACTAGGAATTAGGGCCGATGTCGCTATCGAAACCGACGGTGACGACTTGGCTATCTACGTCACGGCGGCCGATGACGGCTATCCTCTCGGCGAATTGCACTGCATTTCGCACAAGTCTTTGTCGCCTATCGAGGCCCAGTAGCCACACTACGGCCGCACCATGAGGCGGCCGTAAGTGGCAATTGTGCCAATAGAGGGTGAAATATGGCTATCTACGTCAACAAATTGCACGCATGGTTATTGTTCACCGGTCCGTATGTGTATCTCTGCCGAGATTTGCAAGGGTACTATCCGATGAGGAAATTGGCGTGAGCATACGTGCAATCGCATGGGCAACTATTATCGCAAGTATCATTCTATGGTAGGGGATAAAACTATGCTGTATGCAATCAAGATCACTACAGGCGCATGGCGCATGCTGCGCAATAAGCGCGACGCAATTCGATGGGCAAAACGTCTTGGCAAAGGTGCCGAAGTATGGGCGCATGCCGACATCCCAGAAGTAAACGTATGGGACTGGCCGACGTTCCGTATTAGCGCGAAACGTATCTATCCATTGTGAGAGGGTGACAGTATGCTTATCAGTGACACGCAACAACTCCGCGGCGCAAAAACGCAATACGGTAGTGACATCCAGACGTATGACGATGGTTTCGGTCCGCTATGGATCATGCGGGACAGTATGGACATTATGGGCATTGTCCGCGCGCAGACATGGGAAGATGCCTACTCTATCTGTGAAGATGAGTTTTTCCCAGAGGCGGACGATACCATAGAGGAACTCATCGCGGAATATGGGCATAAGCGCGAGCATGTCCGCCGGCCCGATGGTACGTGGGACACTATCGAAACTCCCGACGCTGACGCATGGTATGAAAACGAACTATTTCAAGAGGCATACGGGTTTCGCCCCAATGGTCCCAATGTGCGCGACAAGCGCGGACATGGTATCTACGCAAAAGACTTGAACGGTGAATATCTTGACGCATTGGGACCGGCATTGTTGGCGCAGTTGGGTATTGTACTGGACATCGTATCGGGGTGATTGTGTCTATACGGGAGGCAATATGTCCGCAAACGAGTTTAACTATGAATGTGTATCGCGTACCATCGACCCGGCGATTGCACTGGAAAATGAACACATTCGCGAGGCATTAGCGGCGCGAAACGATGACTACGTGCGGGAAGTGTTAGACACGGAGTTTTGATCGTGGGGGCGGTTCTGGCCGAAAAGTTATCCACAAGTTATCCACAATCGCCCCCGGAAAAATTCGCCCCCTAACTACAATCTGGAAAACCCCAACTATGAACAGCGCAGTTAGGGAGCAAAAACGGCCTTGACACTATCAATAACCCCTATTCTCCCTAACCTCCCTAACTAAAAGAGAAAAAAGAATAGAGTATAGAACAGTATGATAGTCATCACAAGAGAGAAAGAGAGAGACAAACCCTATGAGCGCGGCACCCTCTCCATAGTGAAACTGTTTGCGCGCGCTGTTTTGGTGGCTACGGGTTTTTGAGCTAATAATTTCAAAAAACCCACGGCATACCATCAAAAACGGCGTTTCTAAGTAGGGGTGGCAAGCCACTTTTAGACCAGCAAGTTAGGGGGGGCAACGTCCAATAACATAACCATGAGACAGCTATACAAAAACAACGATGACTTTTTGTTGGCCGATGACGGGCAAACACCCCCCGCGGGATATATTCCCGTCGATTATTTACCGCCGGCCGCCGATACCATCCAATATTCATACCACTGGCTACGGGGTGACGGTTGCCATAAATCGACCCGATACGAACTCCTCAGAGAATCCGGCCCATTTCGAGTAGGCGGACAACGCCAATACGTTCGCAAGCCCCGCAACCGCAACCGTCGGCGACTGCAGGCGCAACTCTACCGGGCGCGGCGACATTTGACTTGGTATGAAAAACTCCCGCTATGGCCGCCCGTTGTAGTTGCCCGTATAGCTGCGCTGCGAAAAAAGATCAACAAAATAAATACAGAACTCTTGACACCGGACCCACAATAGCGTATACTATAAACATGCTGGCAAGCAACCACGGCCCCCGATAACCGGGCGGCCACAATCTGAGAGGGTGAAGCAATGTGCAGATACATCAGTTTCTTTCATCATCCTCAAACGCATGATGTTCTCGTGAGTGACTTGAACAGCCACGGGAACACCGAACGTGACTTGAAACTTGACCCCGATGGCCCATACCGCGAGGGCCATTATCTGCCCGATGGTGAGATCGAATGTCGGCTTGCCGATGAGGATATAAAGGCGGGATGCACAACCGCCGACTGCGAAGCAGCCATACGGGCTAAATGGCCCACGTTTAACGATTTCGAGGAGTGGGCGGACAGCATAGTAAACAATGAGGACACTATTTGTGAGCGTGAATACAATCAATTTCTCGAAAGTTGGGACGACTGGGGCGCGGACGATTTCCGCAAAGCCATTGCCCGCGCATTGGGCGCGGACGACGACGCCGACTTGGAAACCGCACTTGATGACGTGCCCGATAATGACTTGCGGAAACTCTATATGGATAACGCGGACAACCCATACTATTCCGACGGCGGCGGTTGTTACATACCGGATATCGAGCAAGCCGCAGCTAGCGTCACGCTTGACGACGTTCTGCCCGACTACGGCGCGGCCCTTGAGCGCGAAGTGTTGAGCAAGTCCCTACTGACCGGCACCCCGGACTTGTTCGGCGACGACATGCGGTGGTATTGGAACAATGAACCGCTTGAACTTGACACGGCCCGCGAACTTTTGGCCTAACCCCCGGCCCCACCGCCGGGGACGGACCCCCGGCGCAACGGCCGGCGATTATGCCGATAGAGGGTGACAGTATGAAACCGCTAAAACGTATCCGGTATTACACCATGAACAGTTGGAATTTGAGCACGGCCCCGGCATACAACCTGAAAATCCACCACGTCATCGACCGGGACCTACAGAACAAAGTTTTTGACCTTCTGGAAGTCGATGACTACCGCGCCGAAATAGGCGCACTTATCGCCGACTTCGGCCGGGCGCACGGTTATGAGTGGCAAGCCGGTTTCAACGGGCGCAGCGGCGGGTATCTCGTGCTCTACCGGGGCGGCCAGAAGCCCAGCGGCCATAAAAGCCACTGTACCCAATGCGGACAGCGGAATTTTCAGGCCGTGCCGGATGGTGAAACCGGCAAGTGCGGCCGTTGCGGGGCGGCGGCCCGCGTCAACGATACCACCGTGCATATGGAAACGTTCAGCTACCCCGGCAAGGGCATCGAAGATAATGAAGTCCCCGGCCCCGTGTTGCGGGCATTTCGCCGGCTTGCGGTTTCCATTGTCAAGACCACGGAGGACATGGCGCGGACGTGCGAAGTATATGACGAGGAGTACACCGAAACTCATACCCGCAAGGCTATTCGATAGCCCCCACTGGCCCGGCCCGGCGGGGACCACCCGGACCCGGCCTGTAGTGACTATCAGCAACCGCCCGGATACTGGGCCAATATGAGAGGGTGAACCATGCACAACGACACAGAGCGCGCCCAATGGATCGACAACGACGAGGGCCTTTACAACTGGTGGCGCGGTAGCCGCCAGAGCAAGCGGGATTTCATCCGGGCCAACCGGGCGGACATCGACGCCGCGATTGACAACGTAGTCGGCGGACACAAGCCGGCGCACTATCTCGCCTATGGAGCGTGAACCATGTATATCCAGATAACCACCCGCTGTAATATGCACTGTGAGCATTGCTGTTATTCGTGCGGCAAACGGGGCCACGATATGAGCGCGGAGACCTACGCGGCGGCCTTAGCCTACGGTGATGAATACCTGAGCATTGGCGGCGGCGAACCCACGTTACACCCGCTATTCTGGCAATTTCTGGGACAAGCTATCGCTGCAGCGGAGACCGTTTGGCTTGCCACGAACGGAAGCCAGACGGAAATTGCCCTTGCTCTCGCGAAGCTGGCCCGCAAGGGGGTAATCGGCTGCGCTCTGTCCCAAGACTGTTACCATGATGAGATTGACGATAGGGTAGTCGATGCGTTCACGCGCGAGCCTCGCCCGTATGACTACATTGGCCGCGGCGATGCAGCGGACGGCCGCGAGATACGCGACGTGACCGGCAAGGAAATCAAGGCGGGCCGATGTCGGCATGGGTCCGATGACTGCCCGTGTAGTGACCTTATCGTCAAGCCCGATGGGCGCGTGTTCGCGTGCGGGTGTAAGCGCGCCCCGTGCTTCGGCAACATCACCGGTACGGTAACTATTCCCGACAACTGGGAAGTCGGTGAATGTTACCGGCAACAATCCGCGGCCCAGGCTGCATAAAGGTGAACCCATGCAACTTGTTATTGTAGGTGATTACAACCGCTGGGGGTATTCGATTTTTGAGGCTGATACTGGCCGCGAAATTTATACCTCTGGCAATAGCCAGTATGATAGCGGTGCGAGCTTGGACCCCGGCACGCCGGGGGCTCTACCACTGCGAACGATCCGAAGCCATTGCATTGGTACCGCCCGCGAGATCGCCGCCGAGTGCGGTGGGGTCTATGGGGGTGTTGAGAGGGGTGAAGAATGACCATTTACGAGCAATTGAAAGCCGCCGGCGTCCCGCTGGACCACCACGAGAGCGACCTATACGCACGGGTAGAACCCAAGAGCCGTATGATTGTAGCGGCCAACTGCCCCAGTGCGAAAGTGTTCCGGTCCCAGATCGACGGCGAACTTTGGTATGATATCCCGTTCGCCTATGATCCGTGGTGGGCTGAGCGGGGGTTAAAGTCGATACCACTGAATAACCGATAGATATTACTGCCCGGCGGGCGCGCATCTTGCCCTCACTGGGGCAACGGTTTCGCCCTCATTGCTTGCCAGCATGAGACACGTCACCGGCCGCCCGCTGGGTATTACCAGAGAGGAGACAGAGACTATGACCGTAAGAGACGCCCTTACGCAGTTGATTGAAGAACTCGAAAAGCCTTGCATAACACGCGGGGATGCAATTCGCCGGGCGGGAATTGTTCAGTTAGCACGGACAATTCTTGGCTACCCGTCCCGCGAATCAATGGAGGGGGCCGATCATGCGGAGTAAAGAGGAACAGCGTGACATCGTGCCGAGCCAGAAGGCTCGCGACATCACCGATGTCCTGATTGCCCGCTACGGCTTGTTGTGGGCGGTCGAGATCGGCCAGCACATTCAGGCCCAGCTTGGCGCGGCGGTCGAGCAACAAAAGCGGCTGCACCCGGAAGATTGGGTACAACCGGCACAACCTGAACCGACACCGACGAAAAAAACCTTAACCATGCCCCGAATTGAGGCGTAGACCCCCCATACCATACCGGGTTAGTGAGGAGAACAGTGATGCAGAACCAACATCCCGAAGATCGTGCCGCAGACCGAGTGACAGAGGCATTTTTGCGGCAATGCCGCAAGGAGGGCCGGATTACCGACAGGGAATTGGCGGAAATCAGTTTGGATCGTGGCGGTATCGGGTGCTCAAAGCCGACAACCGTGCTACGGATTGAGAGCTTCATAGCGCGGATTCACGAGGAAACGGGTCTACCAGAGCCCGACATTCACCGCATCCTCGCGCTGCACCTGAAATCGGTGCATCTCACGGTACGGCATTTGGAGTTGTATCTGAACTATCCAGCATGGACAGAACAGGAGTTGGCAGACCTGTTTGGGATCACTCAAGATGGAGTCTCGGATGCTCTTGCTGCCGTTCGCCGCGCGTGGCCCGGCCTTCGATTCGATGTTTCCCACGAGGGCGATTATGGTGTGCCGGCCTTGGAGAACATGAAGCGCATCGAGCACTACGACTGTTCCGGCCGCCTCGATAGCGAGAAAGTGGAGTGGTTTTGATGGAAAGCTCATACTGGGACCCGCATCTTGAATCTCGGCGATGCCTATACTGCAACGAGATTTTCGACCCGAAAACTCCTTGGCACATGTATTGCTCTGAGGAGTGTGAGAGAAATGCAGAGAATGAGCGGCCTTCTGCCACTGCAATAGGTCCCTACGACTAACCCAGCGGGCCGCCCGGCTACGGCTATGGCCAACACACGTAAAGCGCACGGACGCGGCCCGCTTTTATCTCTTTGGAGGAAACCATGAATCCCAAGATCGAACAGTGCAAAGCCGTCATCGCCAAGTTGCAAGAGGAACTCAAGCGGTTGGAGGACGAGCCAACGCCCCGGCATGGGGACATAGTGGCGTACCACGGTGAACGACGCATTATTGTGATTGTTGAGGATGGCACGCCCCGCGCCTACGATGTCAACGGCCATATGGTGGCCGGTGGATCGTCTGACGGCGTGGCCTATTGCTACACGAGCGGTTGCTACACCGTCCTCGGCAACGTGTTCGACTGGGAGGCGAAGTGATGGAGGTCAAGGACACCAACCCGAAGGACTCCATCGGCGTCAAGAAAGTCCCGCTGCATCTTGTCCCGTGCGAAGTCCTGTTCGAGATCGGCCTTGCCATGCTTGAGGGTGCCCGCAAGTACGGTGCCCACAACTACCGGGCCACAGGCGTCCGGGCATCGGTGTATTACGATGCTGCCATGCGGCACATCATGGCGTGGTGGGAAGGCGAGGACATCGACTCCGATAGCGGGCTGCCTCATATCATCAAGGCTATCGCGTCTTTGGCGGTCCTGCGGGATGGGCAACACGTCGGCAACTGGGTAGATGACCGGCCCATTCGGCTCGCACGCGGGGCGGACGTGAAGGCCCTGAATGAGCTTGCGGCCAAGATCATCGAACGATATCCGGCGTGTAAGGCCCCGTTCATTGATGTAGGGCGAGCCCCCGCTGCCGAGAAGCCCAAGACCTGTGTGGGCTGTGTTCACTTTGACCCCACCGCGGAAAACCCGCGTATGCAGTGCGATACTCGCGAGCGGTATTGTAGTGGTTCGGGTGATTCTGTGTTGTTGTGCTCAGCATACCGTGCCGCATATACCCCCAAGGAGCCCGCATGAGAGCCTACCTATCCCATCCGATCCGCGGGGCCAAGGGTGCCGCCGCGACCCGCGAGGACATGGAGGCCAACAACCGCCGGGCCATCGAGTTCGCCGCCCAAGTGCGGGCGGAGTTTCCCGGCCTCGATCTGTACGTGCCGGCGGAGCATGATGAATTTGTGATCGAGGCATACGAAATGGCGTATCTGGCCGAGTCAGACATCTTGGCGATAGATGTTCGACTTGTGCAAAAGCGGGATATGCTGATTACATATGCTCCCGAATCTCACATCTCCAATGGAATGCGCATAGAGATCGAGGCCGCTCAAGCCGCACGAAAACCCATCGCGTTCACGACCGGCGGCATGGACCCGATTCACGGCGTATTGGAGAGCTTTTTGCATGGCTAAGGTCCTCGCTATCGGCGATCCCCACGAGCCCGTCTGCCATCCTGGTTATCGGGCGTTCTGCCGCGACCTGCGCGACCGCCACGGCTGCGAGAAGGTGGTCATCATCGGAGATATTTGTGACCACCACGGCATCAGCTTTCACGCCGCGAACCCGATGTGTCCCGGCCCGCAAGACGAGTACAAACTGACCCGCCAGAAAATGCAGTTGTGGCATAAGGACTTCTCCGGGGCCATCGTGACAATCGGCAACCACGACGCCCGCGTTGCTCGTCTCGCGGAGTCAGTGAAAATCCCCTCGTTCTACCTGCGGGATTACAACGACGACAAGGTATGGGGCACAAAGACTTGGAAGTGGGTCGAGGACATCGTGATTGACGATGTGTACTACTTCCACGGCACGGGACGCTCCGGGCTGCACCCCGCCTACAACGCCATGAAAGACATGCTGATGTCGGTTGTCATGGGACATTGCCACTCGGCGGCTGGCGTAAAGTGGCGGGCCAACCCCACGCGGCGAACCTTTGGCATGGATACAGGCTGCGGGATCGACGTGGACGCCTACCAATTCGCCTACGGGGCGCACATGCCCTCGCGGCCGATTCTGTCGGCGGGTGTCATCATCGACGGCGTACCTCAGCACTTTATTATGCCGTGCGGGATCAAAGAGAAATATCACAAGTCTCGATTCAAGGGAGCGAAGTGAGATGAGCGCCAGGCTTGTAGTGATTGTTGATTACTTTGAGGACGACAAAGTACAGGGCTTTTTCTTAATCCCAGAGGAGAAGGAAGTCGCCGACTTGTATGCAGAATACCGGGATTGGGCAGAGGCTAATGCCGCTGATTCAGACGAAACGCCGTTCTTTGATTTCCTGAAAGTGAAGGGTTACGAGGAGGTTGAGGCGGAGGTATTCGAGGTATGACCCTCCAACTCCCCCACGTCCCCCCCGTCGTCAAGGGCTTCCAGTTCACCGGCGTAGCCGAACACCAGACTCGCCAAGCCCTCGCCGTCGAGATCAGGCAGACCATCGAGGCCCTGATTAAGAGCACCTACGTCCCCGGCTGGCAAAGCATGTTCTACAAGTTCATTGACTGCATACCATCGGGGACCGTGCGGGACCTCGCCCGACTGCCCTACCCCGTGCAGGGGCCGAACGACACGGCGGGGACCAAGATCGGGGTGGTATACGCGCGACTGTCATTCATCATTCAGCGGTATTGGGACCAGTGCCTCGATGGCACGGACAACGCCGCCCGCATCCGGGGCTACCTCGGCGACCTGCGCGAGATCGCGGCCTACGGGATAGATCGGTGCCGGTTGAGCGGCGACGTGAGACACGGGTATTGGTTGGAGGTCTCGCAGTAATGGCATCGAATCGGCCATGCCCTGAATGTGGTGGTACTGGATTAGTAACTGGCTTGATGGAAGGTGAGTGCTGTTCAGCTTGCAACGGTACTGGGGTCTTTAGACCGGCGCATTGCCCGCATATTGACTGCCCGGAGAGGGACGTTTGTGGCAGAATTGAGCACTCTGTACCACTGCCAATACGTTCATTTTGGTCCTACATCAAACACCTATTCTATTGAGCGAGAATATGAATCACATTGCATGTGCCATCGTGTTCGCCGTGATTACGTGGGACGTGAATATACACTGCCGAAAAGAGGGTGGTAAGTGCGAACCGCATTGGGCGGACCTCCTCATCGTCGGTATGTGGTTCGTGGCGTTTCTGGGGGCGGTGTGCTGATGCCTGAGCCCTGGCAGGACATTCTCGCGCTCGCCGGATTTCCGACCGATGTTATCGTGTTGGACTTCGAGAGTTACTTTGACAAAGAGTACAACTTTGACAAGCTCTCCGGCGTCGAGTACGTCATGGACCCGCGATTCGAGGTCACGGGACTCGGCGGCTGGGTACAACCGAACGGGTCTGGTCTGCCGTGGTTTCGGGGACCGGATGATGTTCAGTTACAGATAGCCGATTTGCTCGATCTGTATGGCCCCGACCTCACCGGCGTCACCGTCGTCGGCCAGAACCTTAAATTCGACGCCCTCGTGCTCCGCGAGCGGTATGGCATCACGCCCCGTTACACGGTGGACGTGCTCGACTTGGCCCGCCATCTCGACGCCCGCGACCGACACAGCTTGGAGCATTTGGCGGTCAAGTACCACGCCCCGACGCCAAAGGGCGACACGATGCAATTCAAGGGCTTGCGCTGGAATCACATGACCTGCGAGCAACGTGCCGCCCTTCGGGACTACTGCCTCAACGATGTTGATATCGAGACGTACCTGTTCAAGACCCTGCTCCCGCGAATCACGCGACCCGAAGCGGAGCTACGCCTTGCGAATCAGACGCTCCGGCAATACCTCGTGCCACAGATCAAGATTGACACCGATCTCGGCCGCCGACTCATCGTGGATATGCAGGCCGAGCTACAGTTGCCCGTGGATCGGGTGAACGCCCTCGGCGTTAAGGTAATCACACCAGGCAAAAAGACCAGTCGCACGAGTCGTCCCCCCACCGTCAAGGCTGTGACGGTGGATGATGTCTCCAAGGATGGGACTTTTCTTGCCCTACTTCGGGAGACCCTTCCTGTCGGGGAAGCCATCCCTATGAAGCAGGGCAAGAAAAAGCTCATCCCCGCGCTCGCAAAGACCGACGAGCAGTTGGATTACTTGCTGTCCCACCCATGCCCCGCGGTGAGAGCCCTAATGGAAGCTCGCAAAGCCTCCGATAGCTGGCCCACCCATATTTGCCGAGTCGTGCGACTAATAGATCAGGCGACAGCGCGTGGTGGATTTATGGGTGCGCCACTCACCTACTACGCCGCACACACCGGGCGATACGGGGGCACGGGTGGGACCAACTTTCAAAATTTCGGAGCCCGCGACGTACACGAGCTTGTCAAGCAGGTGGGGCAGATGCTAAGTGCCCCCTCTGGGTATATCCTCGGCACCGGCGACCTGTCACAGATTGAGGCGCGCACTGTGGCATGGTTCGCCGGCCAAGAGGACATGCTACAGGCGTTCGCCCAAGGGCGGGACCTCTACAGCGAGTTCGGGACCGAGCAGATTTACCACCAAGAGGTCCGCAAGCCTCGCAAGGATGACCCGCCCGACGTATATCAAACCATGTTCAATCGGCGGACGGCCAGCAAGGAAACGATCCTCGGTGCCGGCTTCGGCATGGGCGGGACGCGCTTCACGCAATACTGCAAAGAGAAACCTGTTCTCAAGGTTGCGATAGAGTCCGGGGACCTCACGCCCCAGTTATGCCAACGCGCGATCGCCGTCTACCGGCAGCGGTACTCGATGATCCCGAAGCTGTGGAAGGAAGTCGAAGCAGCTTGGCGATTCGTGGCTCGCTACACGGATCAGCGGGCGACGGTCAGCCACAGCGGCAGATGCCTCACGTTCTGGAATGAGAACGGCACCGTTACGGTGCAGCTACCGTCGTCCCGCTGTCTTTTCTACCCTCACGCCCGCGTCGATAGCGAGGGAGGGTGCGCCTACCACTGGGGCCATTTGTGGGGTGGGAGCATGGTGGAGAACATCGTGCAGGCTACAGCGCGGGACGTGTTCACCGATGGGCTACTCCGGTTGGAGGACGCCGGGTTTAATGGCCTGTTTAGTGTCCACGATCAGGCAATATGCCTGTTGGCCCTCGATGCCGAATATTCGGCGGAGGACATGCTTGCTGAGATGCACCGGCTCCAATGTATCGTGCCGTCGTGGGCGACGGGACTACCAGTAGCCACGGAGGGAGATTTGACGAAAGCGTATCATAAGTGAAAGGTCGCAACTATGCTCGCGAGCGTTCTGAGTTATCCCGTAAGGTTCGGCCGCTGGGTCAGTTCATTGTGGACCGCCTGCATGAAGCGCGTCCGGGGCTATCGGCTCCTCCGCAAGTACAAGTACAGCCGCCGCAATGCCCTCCGGTGGTGCGGGGAGAATCTCAAGTACCTCACGATGGAACCGAGCCCGCTGCCGCCTCCCGGCCTCACCGCCCTCGATCTCGAACAGGCCGCGAGGCTCCGGTCCTCCACGCCTGCCTCGCGTGGCTGCACCGGCAAGGCATCTTCGCATACCGCCAAAATACCGGCACGGCATGGATCAACGGCCAGCCGGTGAGCTTCGGGTATCCCGGTGCGGGGGACATCACCGGGATTCTTCCCGATGGCCGGCGGCTTGAGATCGAGTGTAAAAGCCCCACCGGCAAGCAGAGCGAGAAGCAGAGAAAGTTTCAAGAGAAGATCGAGCAGAATGGCGGAGTCTACCTGCTCGTGCGAAGTGAGCGAGACTTAGAGGAACAATGGAAATGCCGCGAGTTATAGGTTGTCGGTATCCGCATAATAAGCCGACAACCGCCTACCGTAAAGGATGCCGATGTCGTCGTTGCATGGACGCCAATAATATGTGGCAGAAGGACTACCATCGGCGAAATCCCGACAAGGCCATAACGTATATTCGCCGCCGTAGATTCAAGATGGAGCCGGAGGATTATGCAAGGATGCTGCGAGAGCAGCGCGGCGGTTGTGCGGTATGTGGACGCACTACCAGTAAAGGAAAGCGGCCTCTATCAGTAGATCATTGTCACGCTACAGGGAAAATACGCGGACTCTTGTGTGATAGATGCAATACAGCACTCGGTTTACTGGGTGATGATGTAGAAAGATGCCAAAGGCTTGTTGAATACCTGCGGAAATCACAAAGTTAGTGGAGGGTGCAGTGGGACAAATCATCTGTGGCGATTGCTTGGAGGAAATGCGGCGGCTACCCGAACAGTCTGTCGATATGGTGTTCGGGTCGCCGCCGTACTGACGAAGATGCCCGAACCTATGGTATCGACTTCAACCTAAAAGGTCAAGCGTGGGTTGATTGGATGGTACAGGTGGTCCGCGAAAGTCTGCGGGTCAGCCGGGGCCTCGTGGCGTTCGTGGTCGAGGGCAAGACCCGACATTTTTCTTGGTCCGGTACGCCGGTCCTGCTCATGGCGGACCTGATCCGAGCGGGAGTTACCTTACGCAAGCCTCCAATCTACGAGCGCGATGGTATTCCCGGTAGCGGCGGTCCTGACTGGTGGAAGAATCGGTATGAATTTGTGGTGTGCGCCACGAACGGCGGTCGGCTGCCGTGGTCGGACAATACGGCGTGTGGGCATCCACCGAAGTATGGGTGTTTTGGCGGACAGGTGCCACAAGGATACTCTGATGGCGATGTCTCCAATGTAAAGACCCGGCGGGCCGGGGGACCGTTCTCGAATCGCGGTCAAGACGGAAAACGGACGCACCGAGAATTAAAGGAATACGACCTCGCCAATCCTGGCAATGTTATTGACTGCGGTGCTTGCGGCGGCGGGCATCTTGGCTCCGACCTCGCCCACGAAAATGAGGCCCCCTTTCCTGAGAAACTCGTGGAGCCGTTCATCCTGTCGTTCTGTCCACTGGGGGGAATAGTGCTGGATTGTTTTGGAGGATCGGGGACTGTTGTCGCCGTCGCCGAAAAACACGGCCGCAACTGGATCGCGATAGACATCCGGCCCAGTCAAATAGACCTAATGCACCGGCGTATCCGCGAAGTCCGCGGGCCGCTGCCGATGCCCATAGTTAAGTGAGGAGAAACCCATGAAGATTGAGATTTACAACCCGTCCGCACCCGAACCAGAACAACCGACACGCTTGGCCCTCAAAGAGTATGCAGGCAGCATCAGACTCGTCGCCGTCAATGCAGCGGGGCATACAGTATCGTCGGGCAATCTGTTGACTTTCGAGGACGACGGTACAGTTTATCGACACGAGTCTGTCAACGAGACCCTTGGTTTCCAACTCGACAGTCAGGGTCGCATCATTATGAGGGGTTTGTGACCATGCGTGAACTCCGCCTCAGCGCAACCGCCGACGCCGACTTTCAGGCGTGTCAGCGGCGATACCAACTCGCGTATCTCTATGATTTGACCAAGGACACCGACAAGGATAGCCTCCGCCTCGGCGGCAACTGGCATCGGTGCCACGAGCTATGCGAACTCAAGGCCGGTGCCGTGTGCCCGGACTGCTCCCGGCACGAGGCCATCGACCCGAACTGCTACGTCTGCGGCGGCACGGGCTACGTCCTGGCCGATACGATGGACCGCGTGGCCCGGTATCTCAGCCACGCCTACGCCGTGGTGCCCGACAACAAGACCCGCGACGACTGGGAAACCGAGCGTGTGACGCTCCTGTATAGCCTTTCGGGTCACAGATGGCTCTACGCCGCCGAGGAGGACCGATGGGAAGTGATCGGAAGCGAAATCAAGGTCGTCATCCCGGTCATCAACCCGGATACCGGGCGGAAGATGCCTAAGATCGTATTCGTCATCAAGGTCGATAGACTCGTGCGGAACAAGATCAACGGCCTCATCTACGTCTGGGAACGCAAGAGTACGAGTCATAGCATCACCAGCGCGGAATATTGGAGCGGCCTTGCCCAAGGCGATCAGGTCAGCGGATACATCTATGGTGCTCGGTTCGCCCAAGTCAACGGCTTGCTCAAGCCCTATGGTGTATTGCCGACAGAGCCGCCCGTCGCGGGGGCCTGGTGTGACGTGTGGCATAAGCCCGATATTCAGCCTAAGAAGGTGAGTAAGGCGGACCTCAAGACGCTGGCAGAGACCGGGGAGTATTGCGGAACTCACGTACAGTACCCAGCATCGGTACATCCCGCAGTGATCGGCGAATCCATCGTAGAGTCTGCCGAGATGTACGGTGCCCGCCTCCTCGGCGACATCGCCGAACGTCCGGAACACTACTTCGCACAGCGCGAGGTCTCCCGCACGGACAAAGAGCTTGAGCAGTTCCAACGCCGGCTTTTCAACATCGGCAAGCAGATTAGGCACGTCGAGAAAAACGACCTGTGGGTGTGTAACCTGCAATCGTGCGAGAACAAGTTCAAGTGCGAGTTCATGGACTTGTGCCGCTCCGGCGTGCAGGTGAGCCCGGAGGCCGTGCCGATTGGGTATCGGAAACGTCATCCACAAGCAGAGGAGGTACAGATAGATGGCTAAGGCCCCTACCGTAACGCCCCGCGTCAGTGCCCCAGCCCCGCCGAGCATCGCCCGACAGCCGGCCAAGACCTTCACCGTCGCCCCGTGGATCGGGTCCAATGAGGGGGAGAAGATCATTGTGTACGCCCCTTCCGGCATGGGCAAGACGACCCTCGCTGCGATGGCCCCCGATCCGGTGTTCATCGGCATTGACGACGGCGGCCGGAAGATCGTCAACCCCAAGACCGTACAGCCGGTACTCCACGTCCCCGGCGTCGAGACGTTCGGCGACGTGCGGGCCGTGCTGCAAAGCAACGTGTTCGACAACCACGCTTCGGCGGTGATCGACACCATCACCATGCTCCAACATTGGGCCTTGCCGTTCATGTTCGCGACGATCCCGCATGAGAAAGGCACGCGGGTCACGAGTATCGAGGGTTATGGCTACGGCAAAGGCTACCGGCACCTGTTCGACATGATGCACATGGTCCTCGCCGATTGCGACCGCCTCGTCAGGATGGGAAAGAATGTCATCCTGATTTGTCAGGAAGCGGCCACAGCTGAGACCAACACCGCCGGCGAGAACTACCTAAAATCCGGCCCTAACCTCCACCACTCCGACAAGGCATCTGTCCGCAAGGACTATATCGAGTGGGCCGATCACGTCTTTCGGATCGGGTGGGAGAACGCGGCGGTCTCCGACCGGAAAATCACCCCAGTCAGCGGTCGGTGTATCAACGTCAAGCCCGATGCGACTTTCGAGGCTAAGTCCCGCGGCACCACGTTCGCCGATGTCCCGGTCGTCGCGTTTGAGCGACCGGATGACGATAGCCTATGGCAGTTCCTTTTCGGAGGTAAGTAATGCACGGACCATACGATGATTGGAGTTCTGATAACAAATGGGGATCACATTATCCAAAATCGGAGCAATTGCCGTCAAAGCCGACGGACATCATCGAGGATGACCCCGCTTACCGTCCGCCGTGTTGTCACCCGCAACATGAGCCCCCGCGCCATATCTGTATTCCGCCGGGTAAGCGGTTGCGGCATCGGTGCCCCGGCTGCGGGAAAGAGACGGTGATCGTCGGGCACCATGTATTCATGTGAGGAGGTAAGTAGTGTGACACCCAAACGTAACGCCCCGTGCCCGTGCGGCAGCGGGCACAAGTACAAGAAGTGTTGTGGCAAACCGCCCACCGAAGAACAGAGAGTGCGGTTTGCGAAACTGAAAAGAATGTTTGAAATCGGAGGTTAGTGAATGTCGAACATCAATCAACCGGGAAACTATCGCGGCCTCGTCGTGGACCGCGGCCTCAGTACCTCGTCGGGCGGGCACTTGCAGATGGAAGTGACCATGCAGGCGACCGAGAAGTATGATGAGGAGAATCAGGTGTGGTCGCCGTTCAATTTCGAGGATTGCGAGGCGCAAGCCTACCTCAACCTCATCACCGGCAAGGAAAAAGAGAACGCGATCAACTGCCGCCAGATCATGCGGGCGTTCGGTTGGGACGGCATGGCGTTCTCCACGCTGAACAATCCCGATTCGCCGCTGGCTACGCAAATTCAGTGGCGTATGGGGATGGAGACCTACAATGAGGTTGAGCGGTGCAAGGTTCAGGGCATCAGTGCCTACGATGCCGCGCCCGGCCGGCAGGTCGAGAAGCTCGACCCTGCGGCAGTCCGCGCCATTGACGCCAAGTATGCCGGTATCTTGAAGAATCTCGGCGGCGGCCCGAAGCCCAAGAGCGCGACCCCGCGGCCCGTGGCTCCGGCCCCGGTGAGCCCGGACCCTACGCCGGCTGCACTTCCGACGCCTCCCGTAGCGGCGGCTGCTTTGGCTGCCGCTGTGACTACTGCGCCGAGTGGAGAAAGTACAGTCGTTACGCCCGCCCCTGAGAAGCCCAAGCGCGGCCGCCCGGCAGCGCCGAAGGCCCCGCCCGCAGCCCCGGCAGTGGTCACGCCGCCGCCGGTGATGCCTGTGGCGACAGCGGCACCAGTGACTCCGATGACCCAGCAAGACGCATGGGACGCCTACACCGCCAAGGCGGCCGGCAAGACCGATATGGAGATCACGAACACTTGGACCGGCATCGTCCACGAGATCGGCGGCGACGAGAAGGTCGGCGCGGACTGGTCGGGCGTGTACGCCCAGTGCTGTAGCAAGCTGGGGGTCTGATACCCCGGCGTATCATGGGGCACGGAGGCCCCGCAGAGGGGATAGCGGTGTAGCTGAGTTCATAAAGGCATGTATGCCATGACGGATTTTAACGACCTCCTACTTACATTCCAATCCAACATGTACCCTTGCATGGTGGACGCCCTCGCCGCCGACCTCGGCGTGACATCGGACGCCATTCGGCGGCTCGGCGTGGGCTACTACCCTAAAGAGGGCTGTTGGATTTTCGCGGAGCGTGACGGCGACGGCAAAGTCACCGGCCTGCTCCGGCGATATCAAGACGGCAAGAAATACACATGGGAAGGCAGTAAACGAGGGCTCTACTATGAATGTCTGGGTGTACGACAAAAAGGCAAAGACCTACCGGAGTACCGGCCCCAATTCGTTCGAGTGGGAGACGCTGGGGTGGAGTGCCCGATTTGCCACAGGGAGCGGGATGGCTGTCTCGTGTCTGATGAGGACACAGAGGACCCCGCTTGCGTCATTTGCGTCCGAACCCCCGACGGTGCAGAGCGTAGCCTTGAAACTGGGGCTGGGTACTTCCATCGTCGTCATGCCCAGCCTGATTATCGAGGAGGAGCCGTATCTGTACTGCCTGTATCGGATCAGCCGGTGGTTGTCACTGAGGGCGCGTCTGACTGCCTGGCTGCGATGTCGATGGGCTACGTGGCGGTCGGCCGGGCGAACGCGGACGCGACCCATAAGGGACTCGCGGGGCTACTACAGGGGCGCGAGGTCATCCTTGTCGGCGACCGCGACCCTCACGGCGTGGGACAACGCGGATTAGAGGCAGCATTTCAGACCCTTCGCCCCATAGTCCAATCCATAGTCAAAGTCCTCCCGCCAGAGGGCAAGGGCAAGGACCTCCGGGCCTGGCAACCAACCCGCGCGGAGTTCGAGGCCCACGTAGCCAAGGCCGGCATCACCACCGATGACGGCTCGGTCCTGGCCGATACCGCTCCGCTCGCCTTGGTCAAGAACTGGATTCAGGTCATGCACATGCGCGACGGCACACCGCTGATCCGCCGGGTCCACGGCGACTACTATATTTGGGAGGGTCCCACCTATCGAAAAGTCAGTCAGGAGGAAATTCGTGGCGAGTGGTATGCGTTCTTCACCGACAAGCAGGCCAAGGTCCCGACCGGCAAGGACATCAAAATACAAACCATACGACCCGACCGCAAATTCTGTGCTGACCTTCACGATGCGGCGAGTGCGCACTGTAACGTCCGCATCGAGGATGGTGTTCACGAGCCATTCCTGATCGCGGCCCGTGCTCCGATGGACCTTGCCCGCGCGGTGGTGTTTCAGAACGGCATCCTGTACGTCACTGATGGCCGATTGTCGCCGCTCACCCCAGATGTGTTTCTAACGAGCACCCTGCCCTACGACTACAACCCCCGATATCAGTGTGAGAAATGGGAGTGGTTCGTGAGGGACATCTTCAACGGAGACCCCGAATGTATCGCCCTACTTCAAGAGTGGTTCGGGTACAACCTGATCGCGTCCAACCACATGCAGAGCATGATGTTCCTGTTCGGTGTTCCTGGGTCGGGCAAAAGTACAACTGCCGGTGTCTTACAGGCCCTTCTTGGGCCTGCGCGGTGTTGTGGCGCAAGTACCGACAACTTCAAAGGTCTGTTCGGTAAAGAAACCCTCCTAAACAAGTACGCCGCGATCATGTCCGAGTCCCGCGATACTAATGATACGGTGACCACCG
>Ga0316626_10000026_pt1 | contig 48564 bp, 54 predicted proteins | sample OWC_Aug_T1_C1_D5_FD_207656 | JGI IMG/M metagenome (GOLD analysis project Ga0316626, IMG submission 207656) | Wetland soil microbial communities from Old Woman Creek delta, Ohio, United States - OWC_Aug_T1_C1_D5_A | ecosystem: Environmental > Terrestrial > Soil > Wetlands | place: USA: Ohio...
TCCTTTCCATGACGGGTCGTAGACCGGCGCTCCTCGGTCGGTCAACCCTCGCGCGCGGTGTTGATTCCGACGACCGTAGAGTACGTTCTAGATTCCTCTCCTCTACCTCTACCTCTACCTCTACCTCTACCTCACGCAGGACTCCCCCGGACTCCTGCGGACTCCGCTGGACTCCATCGGAGGATGTCGGACGCCCGGCACGCTTGCGCTCGGCGTCGGCGAGGCGGCGCTGGCGCATCTTGGCGACCTTGCGCTCGAAGCCCACGAGATCGACCCCGTGGATCAGGTGCGCCTCGGCCAGCCAGGCGCCCAGCGCCGGGTACGACGCGGTGATCTCGCTCACGTCGGCGTCGTCGCGGGACCACGCATGGGCGATGCACATCGTCCAGAGGCCCACGCAGGCCAGGAACGTCTCGTCGTCGGGCACCATCCGGGCCAGCCGCACGAACTTGGGGTCGGCGAGGAAGCCGGTGTCGAGCTGGGCGAGGTCGAACCCGCCCCGGGCGGTCATCGGATGCCGAAGCAGGGGGCGCAGCGTCGATCGCGCCGGACCGACGCGAAGCCGCCGGCGACCGCGACCGTGATGAACAGGTCGTAGACGACGCGGACCCGTCGGCAGGCCGGACAATGGCGCCGGCTGACGCGGATGAAGCCGGCCTCGGCGGCGATGTCGAGGCGCGGGGGGTCTGGCAGGTCGGGCATCGGGTCCTCCTCGGGTGGATATGACGGTCAACGTCATGCTAGGCACGCCCCCGGGGGAAGTCAAGCGGCTCGAGTGAGGGCCGTGACGCCCGCTCGAGCCGCCGTGCCGGCACCAGCGCCGTCATTCACCGGATCGGGGGTGCGGAGGAGGTCCGACCATCCGATCCGCCGCGATCCGAGCCGTCGGATGGCCGCGGTGGCAGCGCCAGACTACCGCGCCGGGCAGGTCGGCGGCAAGCACGCCCCGACGGACCCTCCGACCATGTGCAGATTCGGCCTGTGAGGGCCCCAGCAGCCCCGGAGAGGGGCGTTCGGGGTCGGAGTGGACCCTGATACTTCCGCGTGCGAGGGCTCCTGGGCCGTCTACGGGCCTCCTGGCGGCCAGCGCCGGTCGTCGGAGCCGTAGTAGATGGCGGTCAGGATGAAGATCAGGATGAAGATCAGGGCGAGGATGGCCTGGATGAGCTCGACCGGGACGATCGGGGTATCCATTGGCGCAGGGTACACGGGGGGCTGCGGGGAGGAACGGGACTCCGGGGGCGATCTGGAAGTGGGGGGTCCATGTGGGGAATGGGCGACCCGCCCCCCCCGGCGGCCCGGCCGTCTGGCAGGGCGCCACCCCCCGGGACCCCTCGAGGACCCGGCGCCGGCGGCTCGAGTGTGTACGGACGCCCCCGGCCCCCGGCCGGCCCCCGGCCCGGGCCCGACCCCGATCGATACAGGCGGCCAGGCGCCGGACCCTCGAGCTGTGGACATAACCCCTGTTATCGGCCATCGGTAGCGCTGTATCAGCTGTCGCCGATCGACAGCGGTAGCGCTGTCCGTCACGAGCTCCACGGGACGGCTCTGCCGGGAGGCTCGGCCCCTCGCCCATCCTCGGCCCATCCGGTCCGACCCTGACCCGATCCACCCCTCCCCCTATAGCCCCCCTCCCCGCTCCGGCACGAGCTCCTCGGCGCCCAGGCGCCACGGCCAACGCTACCGCTCGCCGATGCGAGCTCCTCCGCCGTTCGTACCAGCTCGATCGGCCATCGATACCGCTTGCCATTCCGCCGGCATCGGAGTACCCTTGTCGTGTACCCGGCGCGCCCGTCATGCGTGCCGGCCCATCAGGAGGAACGGCGATGCCGTCCTACGACTACGCGGCGCAGGTCTGGCGCGACGACGCCGACCAGCCGATGCCGTGCGCTCACCCGGCCAGCATGGGCCCGACGTGTTGCGCAGCCTTCCGGCTCACGGGCCGGCGGGTCGAGCCGCGCGACCTCTGCGGCGACTGCGGCCTCGACGCCGACGCGCACGACCGGCGCGCGGAGTCCGGCTGCCCCGTGCCCCCGGCGTTCGTCGCGCTCGGCGAGCCGATCGACTCCGCCGACGTGCCCGACGCCGTGCGCGCCGGGCGGGTCGTCTGGTCATTCGGCTATGACGACGACGACCCGGACAACTTCACCACCATCGACACCGGCGACCTGTGGGCGTGGCTGGACTCGCCCGCGGTCGTCGCCTCGTGGGCACCCTTCCGGGTGACCGACCCTGACCCCGACCTCGAAGGGCTCGCCGTCGAGCTCGAAGCGGAGTACACCGCCGCCCTCGAGCGCCGCCGGCAGCTCGAGGCGGACCGCTGGGCCGATGCCCGGCGGGGCGCCCGGCACGAGCGCGACCGGCTGGCCGGGCGGTGCCCGGTCTGCCCGGGCGGGCCCGGTCGGCTCCTGACCGGCGCCGACCTGCGGAGCGCCGCGGCCCTATCCGGCATCGTGCCGAGGGTCGGCGACCCCGATGCCCGGGCCCGGGTGCGGGAGCTCGTCGCCGTCGGGTCATTCTTCGCCGCCGCCGCCGCCGGGCGGGACGACCCCGACCCCGACGCCCACCAGCGCCACCTAGACCGCCAGCACGAATGGTCCGGCGCCCTCTGGCCGATCGAGCTCGCCGCCGGCTAGCACCACCACCGCAGGGCCCCCCGGCCCTGCCCACGGCGCCGGCGACCCCGGCCCCGTGGAGAGTGCCGGGGACCGTCACCACCGGCACCAGTAGACAGGAGGCATCCGGCCATGACCCGGACCCGCACCCTAGACCGTCGCGCCGAACGCGACGCCGCCCGGCGCGTCAAGCTCTGGCGCCCGGCCCCCGACCCCGGCGAGCCTGCCCTGCCGTGGCACGAGCGCGCCCGCCGGCACCAGCTCGCGCCCTCCGCGCATGGCGCCCATGCGTACGCCGACCACGAGGAGGCGACGACGTGGCACGGGTGATCGCCTACGCTCGAGGCGACGGCGCCGCCCTCGCCGTGCACCGCACCGGCACCCGCTACGCGAGCGCCCAGGTCACAACCTCGAGCCGGACCGTGGCCGTAGACCTGTGGGCCGACGGTCATGGCGTCCTCGAGATCCGGCAGGATGGCCGGCTCATCGCCGCCTACTCGTGGCCCGCCGAGGGAGCGCCCGAGCCGTTCCGGCTGGCGTCCGACCGATGATGACGCGCGAGCCGGCCCCCATCCACGACTACAACGACGCCACCCGCGCGCACCGCGGGCACTTCTTCGATGCCGACTCCGTGCGCTTCTTCGGGTCGCGCATCGGCTCGAGCTTCTACCCGTCCGCCGGGCGAGTCCGCTCCTACTTCACGACCTCCGAGCTGTCGGGGTTCGATCATCGCTCGCCGCGTCGCTTCACGGTGCGCGCGATCGACTGGCGTACCGGCGACGTGGACGAGCCGACCGCCGGCGGTGGCTTCCTCGCCCACGACTACCGATCGAAGGCCGACCGCATCGCCGCGCGCCTGGCCGCCGCCGACGACAGCCCGCCGGCGTCCCTGCCGTGCCCGGTGCATGACGACCCGCCCACCATCGACGGTCGCTGGTGCCGGTGGTGCCTCGAGCGCTACGCGCCCGACGTGCTGCCGCGCCGCGGCCCGACCGATGCCCAGCTCCGCCGCGTCGCTCGAGCCGTCCGACCATGACCCTCCCGAGCATCATCGCCGAGTGCAACCCGCCCGAGGGGACCGGGCCCACCGGCGCCCGCGCGTTCCTCGAGCTCGTGCAGGAGCGCGGTAAACCGTGTTTCCGCTGCCTCGCCAACGATGCCGAGCCGGGCGAGGCGCCCCGGTGTCACTTCCTCGCGCGCGGCTTCCGCACCCGGCTCGCCGACCATGCCGCCGCCCCTGACGGGAGCTTCGGCCTATGACGGACCGCGGCGACCGCCTCGCACGGCTCGCCCAGCGCGCCGCCGCTCGCCGACATCGGCGGGCGGTGGCGCTGCTGCGTCTGCCGACCGATCCCGCCGGCCCGTCGCCGGCGGTCATCCGAGCGCACGAGCTCGTGCGCCAGGCCGACCGGCTCGCGCTGTCGCTGGCGGTGCAGATGCCGCCGGCCCCCACCCTCGTCCGCTGCCTCGTCTGCCGCCGCATGGTGCCCGAGCCCGGTTCGATCCGGGTATGGGGCGCCGACGGGCGCGTCTATGACGTGTGCGAGCGGTGCTACGAGCGCAGTACCTGAAAGGAGGCCGCCCCGAATGGTCTATGTCATCAGCGACGTTTGCGCGCGGTGCCATCACGGCATCGAACGCCACCAGCCCGCCGGACCCGCCCGCGACTACTGCGGCAGCAACCCCGGACCCGCCCACCCGTTCGGCGATCGGGAGCTAGGGCCCGTCGGCCCGTGCCCCTGTGACGGATTCCGCATCGTGCGCCGCACCGACCCGAAGGAGGCCCCATGAATCACGTTGCCCTCGTCGGCACCCTGACCCGCGACCCCGAGCTGCGGGTCCTGTCGTCGGGTGCCACGCACCTAACGCTCAACCTCGTCACCGGCACCGGCGGCGAGAGCGTGTTCGCCTTTCCCGCGCCGGGCCCGGTCCCGGGCCCCGAGGCCCGGCAGTATCACGCGGTCGTCGCCACCGGCGAGCTCGCCGTCGAAGGCGGGCGCTGGCTGGGCCGGCGCCAGCTCGTCGCCGTGACTGGCCGGCTCATCACCCGCGCATGGGACGACGCCGCCGGGCGCCGCTTCTGGCGCACGGAGGTTGTCGCCGACCGGCTCGAGATCATCACGCCGACCCGTCAGCGCCGCGTGATCGGGGCGTGACGCATGAGCGACGACCGTACCGGCTCGGCCTCGAGACGTTCGCCACGGAGCGCGCCGCCCGGCTCGCGCAGTCGGTCCGGCGCGAACGCGGCGAGCCGTCGCCGGACCTCGCCCACTTCGGACCCTGCCCCCGACACCGCGACGAGCCAGCCGACGAATGGCACGACTGCCCGACGCCGGCGGACCTACTCACCCGAGCGCTACGCCGGACCAAGGTGCCCCGCAAACGCTGACCACGGGCCCCTGATTGGCTACAGCGCCGGGTGGTACTGCCCGCACGACGACCACGACGGGCGCCCGGCCACCGCCACCGGCGGCGAGCTCCCGCCGTCCCGCCGCTGGTTCACCACCGCAGAAACGGAGGAGAACGCATGACCTACCCGTACCCGCCTTGCATCGTCGTCGGCTGCGACCGCATGGCCCGCCCCGACTCGCGCCTCTGCGCCGGGCACTACGGCACCCGTCAGCCGATGGCCCGCCCCATCGTCTACCAGCCCGAGCCCGACCCGCGGCGGGAGCTGTCGGACTTCGCGCGCGGCTTCCTCGTGGGCATCGTCGCGTTCGGCGGCCTGGCCCTCGTTGTGGGCGTCGTGACGTACCACGCCGCGCGATGATCGACCCCGAGCAGCTCCTGTCGCTGGCCGACGCCGCCGAGCTCGTCGGTCGGGCACCCGTGACCCTGCGGCAAGCGGCGATCACCGGGCGCCTCGAGGCAACCAAGGTCGGCGGTCGCTGGCTCACGACCCGCGCCGCCGTGACGGACTGGTCGAGCCGGATCGCAGCTAGCCGCGGTTGGTCGAACGCCCCGGAGTACCGGCGACGACTCGCCGCGTCCCGGGCGGGAGCACCTCCGATCTAGCCCCACCCGCTGCTAGCAGCACGACGCCGGGCCGGATGATTCCGGTCCGGCGTCCTGATTCGAGCCAGCGCACCGCCCAGGCCACGCCGTCCGGCCCGACGAGCACCGCCGCCACCAGGCCGGCGCCGGCCAGCGCCCGGAGCCAGCTCTCCTGTGCAGCCGTCAGCTCGCCCCCGTCCCGTTTGATCTCGAACGCATAGGCAGTACCGCCGGCGAGCACGATGTAGTCGGGGAAGCCGGGCTGCGATCGCCGGCTGTCGTGGGTGTGGTACCAGACGACGCCGGGCCCCATCAGGCGCAAGGCGAACTCGAACGCATCGGCCAGCTCGCGCTCGGGGACGGCGGGCAGCGATTCCGATTCCGGTTTCGCCTTCGCCTTCGGCCTCACCACCACCACCCCCAGGCGCAGACGGCGTAGCCGCCGATGAACCCGATGAGCACCAGCGTCACGATCAGCAGGCAGCCGAACGCATCCGGCCTGCCGAGCTCCTCGTCCACGTCAGCCTCCCTTCCCGATGGCCGTCAGGATGAACCAGCCTTTGCTCGCCGTGCCGTAGGCGGTCAGCACGTCGCCGGTCGTGAACGCCCAGCTCTTGCCGTCGTCGCCGAGCAGCTGCGCTCCGATCTCGCCAGGCGGGTCGTCGCCGAGCACCGCCCGCACCAGCTCGCCGGTGTCGAGCAGCGCCAGCGGGAGCTCCGCGTACGCCTTGCCGCGCGGCGTCGTGCCGGTCGTGATCTCGCCGACCAGCTTGACCCGCAGGGCCCCGGCCCAGCCCTCCTCGAGCCGTGCCGGCGCCGGCGGGTGGGTCGTGATCTCGGGCGGTCCGTCGTACCGCTCGAGCTGATCCATCGGCTCCGCCATCGGGGCGGTCGAGTCCACCAGCGGCAACTCCCCGATCGGCTGGGCCCTTGGTGATGTGGACACCGGCAGCCAGCCGTCGGGGCGGGAGACGAGCAGCTCCGTCGCACCCCACAGCTCGCGGATCGGCGGCTTGCCCTCCTGCCAGATGCGCTCCTCGACGGATGCGCCCTGCACCACCAGGCTCTCACCCTCGAGCAGCCCGGCAGCGTCGGCGGCGTAGGCCAGATCATCGAGCAGGACGATGGTGTGATTGCGGCCCTTGACCTTGACCTTGACCTCGAGCTTCGGCTTCGTGCCCTCCCAGCGGGGCGGGTGCGCCGAGCTCTTGACGATGCGGATCCCGTCGGGCGCCTCGCGGACGGTGGCCGACACGCCCTCCGGGTCGGGCGCCGGCGTCCAGGCTGCCCCCGATGGTGCCTCCTCGCCCGTGATGATCTCCGCCGGGCCGACGACGGTGGCGGACTCGGTGGCCGTGATCGTGACGTGCTGGCCGCCGTCCCCGAGCGATGCCGTCGGGGTGGGCCCCGCCTCGAGCTGCGGTGCGGCGTGGAGCTCGTCGTCGGTGTACAGGCCAGCGACAGATCGAGGGAACGCTGCCCGGATGGCCCGGGCCTCGGCGACCTTCTTGAGCATGGTGCGGGGGCGCTGCGCCCATTGGGCAGCGGCGTGGGTCGCCGGCCCCTGCGTGCGCTTGCCGCCCGGTCCGTCGATCCACTCGGCTTTGACCTGGCCGTCCTCGTCCAGCCATGCCTCGCCGTAGACCGGCTGGGACCACGAGTGCCGCAGGACGCCGACCTTGCAGTAGGCGGGCTTGCCCTGCCACTCCACGATCGGGCCCGTGTATGGCTCGCCCCACACCGGCTCGGTCTGGCCGGCGTAGTCGCCGCTCGCCTCGGCCAGCTTGCGGAAGCCATCGATGCCGACCTGGACGTTGATGCGCCCGCTCTTGTCTTTGATCAGGTGGACTTCGCGGAACAGCGGGTTGAGCCCCCGGAGCTCGGCGACCCGGATGAAGAAGGTGAACTCGTCGGGCGTCACCCGGAGCCCTTGCTCGCCCAGCTGCGCCGTGATCAGCGCGTGGACGGTCTGGCGGTCCTCGTTCGACAGCACCAGCGCCCGTGTCTCGTCGGTCATCAGCCCTCCTCCGCTTTCAGGTTCCGTACCGGCGGCTCGTGCCGATGCTGGGTCAGCCCTGCCTCGTAGTGCAGGGCGGACGTGATGTAGTGGACGTTCTGCCACGGCGCGCCGTCGAGCCGTTCCGGCATGTCCGGCAGGACTTCGAGCGCCTTGCGCTCGAACTTCGTGAAGCCCAAGCCCAGCACCGGCTCGCTGTTGGGGTCGGGCACTTGGAGGTACGGGAAGCCGCACCACGGCTCCGGGCACGACAGGAGCTCGTGGAGCTTCGCGGCGTCGATCACCACGTCATGCTCCACGATGACGAACGCCCTGCCGCCCCGCCACAGCTCCGCCATGAGCCGTGCGTAGCCCTGCGGATCGGGAAGCCACACCATCATCGGCTCGAGGAAGGGCCAGTACGTCGTCGCCGTGACGAACGCCGTTTCCGCCTCCCGGTAGAGCTCGGCCTGCGGCATGACGACCCGGACGGGTCGGTTGGTCATGCGCCCCTCCGCTCGAGCTCGGCGGCGACGGCAGCCTCGACGGCCCGCTGCTGGGTGATCTTGGCGGCGGCGTCACGCGCGGCGAGCTTGCGCTCCGTCAGGGCGGCGGTGCCGGCGGCGACGACGATCATCGTGAAGCCGGCGAGCACCACCAGCCCGTGCTCCCCGTAGGGGTCGATCACCACCCCGACTAGGCCGACCGCCGTGGCGGCGGCGAACCCGATCACGATGGCGAGGATCATGCGCGGTGTAGGTCCCATGCTGTCTCCTTTCACTCCCCGGTCCAGATCAGCGAGCGCCAGATCACGAGCCGCTGCGCGTGGCCGTGCTCCCCCCTGCGCCGCGATGTCATCGTCTCCCCCGTGTTCTCGAGCAGCCCGTCACGCTGCGCCTTCCGCATCCGTGAGCCGATGCCCTTGGTGACGGGGAACTCGGGCCCCAGCGCCGTCCACACGGCGTCGGTCGTGAACATCGACGCCCGCCGTGCGACGGAGCGGATGGCGAGATCGACCTCGTATTGCTCGAGCATCGTCCAGCGGTAGTCGGCGGCGAGCTGCGAGGCTTCCATGCCCCGCTCGAACTCCTTGCTCATGTCGCCTCCGCCTGGGCGGCCTGCCGCACGGCGTCCACCCACACGTCGCCGTCGCGGATGCCCTCGGCAAGATCCTCGCCGAGCTCGTCGGTGCCGGTGAACTCCGACGCCAGCTCGAGCAGGCGGTGGGCCAGCTTCGGCTTCGTGACTGTGATGTCCAGCACCACCCGCAGGTAGCGCGGCGCCGTCTCCCCTCCTGTCGTCACTTGCTCCTCCTCCTGACGGTCAGCTTGGCCCGGAAGGGATCGCCGGGCACGAACTTCCGGTGCCGCTCGATCGCCTCTCGGACTTCATCGCCACGGTTGCGGGCGAGGAAGTTGAGCACGCTGTTGTCGGGCCGTGTCTCCACGACCGTCCGCACGCATCGCTCGATCTCCTCGCCGGTGATCAGGCCGTGCGCCTTGAGCTCCTTGAGCTCGTCCAGCAGCGCCGGCACGTCCACCTTGTACTCACCCTTGGCCGGCTCCACGGCCAGCCATCCATCCTCGAGGGGGATCTGGCGGGCCCCGTTGTCGCTGGCGTAGGAGCGAAACAGGTTCTCGATCTTCGTCCGCTTGACGTGGCACACGTCCTCGAGGCGGCGGAGATCGTTCGCCAGGTCGAGGATCTCGCTGCGCTCCTCCGGTGACATCGACGCCACCGGCGACAGCGCCTCGTCGTGGACCGACTCGGTGATCGACCAGAACAGCCGGTCGAGCAGCACGACCGCCTGCTGCGTCGGGCGCCCGGGCTCCTCCTCGTCGCCGTCGAGCGGCGGCAGCTCCTTGGTCGTCACCCCCCGGCCCCCTCCCGTGCCACCCGCTCGAGCTCCTCGGCGGTGACCCGCCGGCGCTTGCCGAGCGGCACGGTGGCGATGGCGCCGTTCTTGATCAGGCGGTCGAGCGTGCCGCGGGAGATATGCAGCACCCGCGCTGCGTCGTCGAGCGTATAGGGCGGGCGTGTGTCCAGCGGGTTGTGCGCCATGCGCTGCCTCCTTTGTGACGGGTTTCGACCAGTTTACCACTCCGATACAACCCGAAACCGCCCGGTGGGGGGAAACCGGGCGGCTTCGGGCCGAGGGGAGGAGGAGGCTAGGTTTTCCCGGTCAGCTTGGCGACGGTCGCCGGGGCGTAGACCGCGGCCCGGGTGATCAGGCCGGCGACGAACACCAGGACGACGATGATCGCGCTCTCGACATCAGGCGGGACATCGATGAACAGCCTGACGACGGCGATGATCGCTGCCGTCAGGGTGGCGATGATGACCGCCGGTTCCTTCTGCACGTTCCAGCTCCTCCTGCTACGGGTGGGTGGTCAGCCAGTCCTCCCACGCCTTGTCGAGCTCGGCTGTCGCCTTGTCGATGTCGGCCTGGTCGAACGGCGTCGTGTCGGCGGGCGCCGGCGGGGGCGTGACGGTGACGAGAGCCTTCACGATCAGGAGGTTCTCGAACGCGCCGTCGGCGACCTCGAGGAACGGACCGCCGCGGGGGACCGGACCGGGCGCCGGGTCCCAAGTGACGATGACCTCGGCTCGGGCATGAGCGCCCGAAGCGGAGTCGAACGTGATGGAGCGGACGACCTTGCCCGGCTGCTTGGGGTCGTAGCCGTTGATCGTGACGCCGGCAGCGACGCGCCATGATGCCAGGCCGCCGGCGTAGGGAGTCCGGGTGACGGTTCCGATCATGTCCACCTCTGTCGCAGCTCCGTGGCCGCCGATGCGAGTCCAATCCAGCTTCTTGCCCGGGCACGCCTTGTAGTCCGCGAAGTCGCGGTGCCCGAGCGAGCGGATCCCCGGGTAGCGGGTCCGCAGGTCGGCGTAGAGGCGTTGCAGGGACGCGGCCTGGTCGGCGTTCGGGCCGGTCAGGGCGTACCCCTCGCACTCGACGGCGATGCTGGCGTGGTTCGGGCCGAGGGTGTGGGCGATGGTGCCCCAGGCGCCCATCACGGCCTGCCGGGCGGTGGCGCCGTAGAACCCGTCCGCGTCGTCCGTGGTGCGGATGTCGCTGGACCGGATCGACGTGTGCATGTGGCTCTCGGCCAGCATCCGAACGATCCTCCCCGACCGCTCGATGACGTAGTGGACCGAGACGCCGCGGGGGTTTGCCTTGGCGAGATAGGCGACGGTGCCGCCGCCCTCGGCCATGTGAACGACGAACGCGAGGCGCGGGCCTCGAGCGAGCCCGCCGTCCACATAGCTGCGGGTGTATGCGTAGGCCATCAGGCGTCCTCGTCGTCGCGCTGGCGGTAGTCGCGCACGGCCAAGCCTAGCAGCGAGGCGATGGTCGTCAAGAGCGACACGAGCGCGTATGGCTCGACCTGGTACTCGGACGAGAGCGCGTCCATCAGGAGCAGGACGATGAGTACCGCGACCAGCGCCGCCGCGGCCCCTGTCCGGGCGGCGCGGAAGTCGTCCTGCCGTACGCGGCGGGACATCTAGTGGCGGCGTCGGTGTGTCAGCGGCAGGACGAGCGGAAACACGACCCACTCGAGCACCACGGTCACAGCAGAGCCGGTCAGCATCCCCAGGATGACGAACGCGAAGTCGTGGGCCTGCAAGCTGCGCCTCCCTTTCAGGTGTTGGTCTGGTCCGTCGGCGTCGCACCCTCGTCGGCCTGTTCTGCACCCCGTCGCTGCCACGCCGCCGCGGCGTTGCGCTCTTGGGTCAGGCGCTCGATCTCCTCGGCCTGCCGCCGGATCGTGTGCGCCTGGTCAACGATGGTCAGGACCAGCTCGTTCGTGTCGAGGGTCATCATGCGGGGCGGGCCTCCTTACCAGTCCTCTCGGCGTAGCTCCACGCCGAGCAGGTATGCGTCGCCGACCAGCGTGTCGCCGGCATCGGCGGCCTTGCGACGGATCACGAGTCGGATGATGTCCCCCGGCGAGGCAGCGATGGTCGAAGCGCCGATGTACGTCTCGAGCGGGGCGTAGGCGGTCCCCGATACCGCCAGCGTGCGCGACACGGCCAGGTCCGATGCGCCGGTCGCCGCCTCGCCATTCGAGACGACCTTGAGGAACGCCTGCCAGAACACGTTGCCTGTCGTGGCGTCGCCGCCGAACTTGATGTAGATGCGAAGCGGAGACGACGACTTGAAGCTCGAGGGCACGATGACCGGCGGGAAGGCGATCCCCTCCGTCGTCGTGTCGTCGAAGGCGACCGCCGTGAGGCGATCGTAGGTGTTGCCCGTCCCAGGCCACAGCACGGATGCCGGGCTACCCGTCTCGGCGACCCACCCGCCGACCGGGACCGGGATGACCCGCTGCATGGCCGAGTGATCGGCCGCGCCGTCATAGGTGTTGTCGTAGACCTTGATGTCGGTCAGGGTGCCCGGCTCGTAGCTGATGTCGGCGGTCGTGTGAGCTCGCAGGCGGTTGTTGCGGATCGTGACGTTCGATGCGTACTCGAGGATGATCCCCTTGGTGGCGGAGGAGCTGCCGGTCGAGTAGCACCCTTCGATCAGGATGTCCTCGCAGCCCTCGTCCGGGCTGGCGGTCGGGTGCTTGCCGAGGCGCACGAAGAACCCCGGGTGATCGACGTTGTTCTCGGAGTAGACGTTGCGGATCGTGGCGAGTTGGATGTCGCGGAGGTAGATGTTGCCGTCCGTCGCGGACGAGCCGTTGCGCTCGATGTTGCTGTTCTGGATGAATAGGCGCCCGCCGAGCGTATTGCCGCCCTGCCCCAGCGCGTCCACGCCGTAGGAGTTGTTGACCGAGATCGTGCAGCCATCGATGACCCAAAACTGCGCGCGCTGCCGCAGGGCGATCCCGGTGTCGTTGTTCCGCAGGATCAGGTCCCGGGCGAGCCACGTCCAATGCTGGTCGTCGGTGGTGTCGGAGCAGTAGATGGCGGTCCCCGGCGAGCCCGTGCAGTCCTCGATCCGCAAGCGCGCGAGGATGCCCTCGACGGCGTAGTGCTTGAGGTAGATGGCATGGTTGACGTTGGCAGACCCGACGAAGAACAGGTCTTGGACCTGGATGCCCCACATCTGCGACGTGCCGCCATCGCCGAGGTAGAGCATCGTCTTGGCGGTGCTGAAGCTGGCCCGGATGATCGTGTTCTCGCGCCCGGCGCCCTTGAGGATGACGCCCTGCGCCTCGACCGTCAGCGAGTCCGTGATCTTGTAGTCGCCGATCGGGAAGTAGACGACTGCGCCGAACCCCGGGCTGCGCGCTTCGGCCTCCGCGGCGTCGATCGCGCTCTGGATCGCGGTCGTGTCATCGGTCGTCCCGTCCCCCACAGCGCCGTAGGCCCGCACATCGAACCACGGCCGGCCTTTCGTCTGCACGTTGGCGACCCGAAGCGTCGCCGGGCCGGCGCTGTCGTCATCGATGTCGAGCCGACTGGCGGCTCCCCGCTTGACGGCGAGGTCCCGGGCTGATCCGCCAGGCCCGTAGTGTGAACCGCCGCCGGCGTCGAGGACGAAGCGGTAGGGCGCGGAGTCGGAGGCGAGGCTGCCGGCGAGGATGCCGCTCCCCGTGCTGGCGCGCAGGGCATTGAGGACGCCGTGGAGGAACAGCTCGACCGGGTTGGCGTGCGCGGCGTCGTCATCGATCGTGAGTTCGCGCGTCCCCGTGCGGGCGAGCCGTAGGTCCGTCGCGGAGGTCCCGGGCCCCAGCGTCAGCTCGGGCTGGTTCGACGTGTCGAGCCGCAGGTAGGCCCGGAAGTTGGACTCGGTGCCTACCCGGATGCGCGCCACATAGTCGCCCGACCCGGTGGCTGCGTCACGGCTGGCCTGGGTCGCCGCTCCGGTCCCCGCCGCTCCGAGGTCGGTGTCCACCCCGGCGTCGTCAACATGGTGGAGCGTCTTGGTGGCGGAGGAGGCGTAGATGCGGAGGGCGCCAGCCGTCCCCGGCGTGCTCGGCACCCCGCGCTCGATCATCTCGAGCGTCGTACCGACCGCGGCCCCGTTGTCTAGGCGCACGACCCCCGGGGCGAGGTGGCGGAGGACGCCCCCGCCGGCGAAGTTGATGCCCGAACCGGACTCCGAGAAGGCAAGGTGCGGGCCGGCTTCCTGGGTGACGAGCAGCCCGTAGTTCGCGGTGGTCGCATCGGACAGCGCGGTCGTGTCGTTGATGTTGTTGCCCATCATCAGCACGTTGCCGCCGGCGGTGGAGTCGAGCCGCATACAGGCGCTCGAGTGGGTGTCGGACCAGTTCGACAGGTAGCTCGTGTCCACGGCGAACACGACCTGGACGGCCCAGTTCGAGAGGGTCCCGCCGCCCGACGCCTGGAAGCGGTTGCCGACCAGAGAGATCCCCTTGCTGGCGGTCCCGCCGGACCCGCCATCCGCCCCGCCGATCACGACCTGGCCGGCGGTGCCGTTCCCGTTCCCCTCGATGTAGACGCCAGCGATGTACGCCTGGCTCACTTGCTCGACGCTGATCCCCGGCCCGGTGCAGTCCTCGACGGTCCCGCCCACGATGGCGTAGTTCGCGCTCGCCGTGCCCGTCTCGTCGTAGGGCGCGATGATCTCGGACAGGTCATCGCCCGTGGTGTGCGCGTAGGTGGTGGCGGGCGTGATGGTCAGCCCCGTCCCGCCGGCGCCCGCCGTGCCGACGTTGGTGATCTCCCGCACGTCCCGGGTGCCGGCCGTTCCGATCTGGATGTCGTCTCCGATCGACCAGCCCGATACGGTGCTCACCTTGATATTCGTCGCCCCCGCCGAGGCGTCCGCAGCGAGCGTGCCGCGGGGGGTCCCGTTCTTGAACAGGCGGATGCCGCCGTTCACCCCGGTCACGATGCGGTTGCCGAACATCGACGCCCCGTTGGCGTTGTCCAGCATGACGCCCCACCCGCACGACCCGATGCGGCTGTCCCTGATGACCGCCCCGTAGCAGCGATACAGGTGGACGCCAGCGAACGCGAAGTCGCTGATCTGCATCCGGGTAATCGTGACGGGCCGGTAGATGCGTTTCAGGTAGACGCCGCGAGCGTTCCCGGTCGAGCTCGTCCCGTCCAGCTGGAAGTCCCGCAGCGCGACGCCACCGGAGTACCCGGCCCCGCTCGTGCCGCCGTGGAGCGCGACGCCGCTGCCCGTGTAGGTGACGATGGACGCCTCGGCCCCGGCGCCGACGATGTTGACCGGGACCGGATTGCCGGCGCTCGTCCCGTCGCTCGTCAGCCAGATGGTCGTCGTGCCCAGCTTGTACGTCCCGGGCGGGAGGAACACGGTGCCGCCGCCCTCGGCGATCGCAGCATCGACGGCGGCTTGGATCTCGGCCGCATCGTTCGTCACCCCGTCGCCGGTCGCCCCGTAGGCGCGGACGTCGTGCCAGGGGCGGCCGGCGAACTCGGCGTTGGCGACCCGCAGCGTGGCTGCCCCGCCGGCGGTGTCGTCGATGTCAAACCGCTTCGCCGCGCCGCGCATCGTCCGAAGGTCTTGGGCGGCAGCTCCGCCGCCGTACCGCTGGGTCCCATCCGCCCGGAGGAACCAGCGGGTGTACGAGTCGGAGAACAGCTTGGTCGAGCCGATCCCGGTTGACGTGGCGGAGGCGGCGTGGTGCGCGAAGCGGTTGGGGAGCCAGCCGGCGACGGCCGGCGTGAAGGACACCGGCGTCGGGTTGAAGGCGAAGTGGAGGAGCGGCTCGCCGACGTAGTAGGTGATCGCGCCCGTCGTCGGGCCGGTCGTCTCGATCTCGAGGCGGAGGCGCAGGACGTAGGAGTGGGTGCGGGAGTCGGCGCCCTCGGCGACGAAGTTGACTGCCGCGTCGATCCCCTGGATGTCGAAGTCCACGTCCGAGAGGCCCGTCAGGTCGAGCGTGGTCGAGGCGCGTGCGATGCTCGATGTGTTGTCCCACACGTCGAGGTAGAGCTTGCGGCTGGTGACGTTGGTGTAGGTGTTCGCTGACAGCCTGGCGCACCGGATGGCCGCGACGAGGAACGACCGCTGCGGGAGGGCGGTGATGTCGATGGGCGAGCTGTCGAGCGTGACGGCGTGCGTACCGGCTCCCGAGGCGGTGATGGCGATCGCCACCGCCGCGGAGTTGAATGGGTTGGTCGCCTGCTTGTCGCGCTCCTTGTACTGGTTCGTGGTCGCCGTACAGCTTGTGTTCGAGCGGAGCGCCTGCCAGGTGTAGCCGGGTGTCCCCAAGGTCGGGATGTTGCCGTGGCCGACCGTCGTGTAGGTGGTGCCGAGACTCACGGCGGCCGGGGCGTAGTTGTCGAACGCCTGTTCATCGAGGATGTTGGTCTGCCCCGGCAGCGGCTCGGTGTTGCCCACGGTGTCCGCCACCGGGTCACCGCGCTTGAGGCGCTCGATCAGCGATTGGTTGAGATCGGGATCGAAGTCCTGACCCACCCGGGGCGTCCAGCGCACGAGCTCCACGGGCGGCGCCAGGCGCTTGATCGACCGGGCGACTTCCTCGTGCGCCAGCGTGACGGAGTGGCGGCGCACGGCTGCCCCCAGCGCCACCACGTCGCGGTCGGTGTCGTCGCGGAGCCGCCCGAGGTCGGCGCGCAGGGCTTGGAGTTCCCGTTGGAGTTCGGAGAGCGTCGTCATGCTGTCGGCTTCTGCAAGATGAGGGCTGGGTGGTAGCCACCGCCGTCGAGCACGCCGCGGGCGCCCACGATGCGGTAGGTCGCGTTGATCGTATCCCGGCCACGGCGGACCGCGACGGGCACGGTGTCCTCGATCTCCCAGCCGTCGAACGGCGGCCACTCCGCGTCGCGCACGTCGAGCTGGATCATGCGCTCGAGCTGGCTGGCTTCGGCCACGGCGCGGGCCGTGATCGCGTTCTGTGCGTCGAGCTCCGTGGTGCCGCCGACCTGCCCCGAGAGGGTCTTGATCGTGAACACGTCCTGCCGGCGCCCGTAGGTGGTCATCGATGACGTGTTGGTCTTGATGATCTCCACGGCGCCGCCGCCAGCGGTCGTGCCGATGGTCGCCAGGTCGTTCCGCAGGCGAGCGTAGCCTGGGACGAAGCGGTAGTCACGGGTGCCGCCCGGGAAGGCGAGCTGTCGATCGGCATAGTGGGTGCCCCGGTTCTTCCAGAAGTTGAAGGTGTGGGGCGGGTTGCGGCTGATCTCGTAGGTGACGTTGTTGACGGTGTTCGCCCGGCCGATCTCCGAGAGGTCGAACATGAGGAGGAGGCGCGGCACGTCGATCACGCCGAAGCGGTTGTCGGTCAGGATCGTCGTCGTGCCGTCGCTCCCGAGCGGGCGCTCGAAGGTGCCGGTGACGATGTGGTTGAGCAGGCTGTACTGGACGGTCTTGGCCGCGGTCCACTCGGCGAGCGCGATCTCATCGAGCGGCTTCTGCGGGTAGAGGGTGCGGTAGCCGCTGCGCGAGAGGGAGAGCTCGGCCAGGTAGCTCCACGCGGTCCACACCACGTCCTCGCCCGAGCTGTCGGGGTCGCTCACCCGCCCGCTGAACACGAGCTTCTCGAGCCCGAGCGCGAGGTTGACGTAGTAGATGCGGATGTGGTCGAGCGCCGGCGAGATCTGGCTGTTGTGGACGCTGTTCTGGCGGAGCGTGAAGAACGCCGCCGCCGGGAAGCGGGAGTACCAGCTCCACCCGACGTTGAGCGCGTCGTGGATCACGCCCTTGCGGGCGAGCGGCCCGAAGGTCGAGCCGTCGTTCGACCAGTATTCGATCAGCAGCGACGGGCTTGGGAGGATGCCCGCCACGTCACGCTCGAGCCTGGCGGTAGGTCAGCACGACGGAGCCCACGTTCGTCGTGTTGGTCGCGCTGGCCGTGCCTCCGCCGCCGGCGATGTAGGCATACAGGGAGAGCAACGCCGAGGTCCGCAGCGAGGCAGCCAGGACGCCGTTCTTGCGGATGATCCCGGTCGCCGTGTCGATCGTGATGGCATCGGTGTTGACGGTGCCGGTCAGCGAGAGCACGAGCGCCGAGGCCGAGTCGTTGGTGATGTCGAAGGTGAAGTTGCTGGCGCCGGCGCCGGTCATGTTGATCGTCACGAGCGGGGACGTGGCGACGCCGAGGGAGCTGTTCCAGTTGGGGCACGCCGCGCTGAACCCGTTGCCGCTGTTGAGCGTCACGGTGCTCTGCGTGTCGATGTAGCGGCGGGTGTCCGGGCAGACGAGCTCGGCCGCGAAGGGGGCGGAGTCGCCGCCCGACCGCCGGCCCGTGATCACCGGGTATCCCGCCGGCCGCCCAAGGAGCTGTTCCTTGACCGCGTAGATGCCGCCGCCGAGATCCTGCGCGCCAGGTAGGCCAGTCACTTCCGTCACGTCGTAGTAGGTGAAGGCCGTCACGCCCTCGGTGCTCGGCGAGTCGCGCTGGGCCTCCTCGACGTGGAACGCCGTCAGGACGGCGCCCTCGCGGTCCGAGAGCTTGGCGCCCGTGGAGCCCTTGACCATGCCGGCGATGCTGACGTAGCGGAAGGCGAACGTCGCATCGCCCAAGTCGCCGCCCGGCAGGACGTGGAGCGGCTCGCGCTGGTCGCGCTGCTGCATCCGCCCGAAGTCGAGCAGGTTGACCCGGATGGTGTCGGACTCCTTGGTGATGTCGAGCGCGCCGGCGGTCGTGCGGTGCTCGTTGAACGTGACCCCCCGGTAGGCCATCGGGAAGTCGTAGCGGTCCGCCATGTCACTTGGCCGCCATGATCGCCCGTGTCGCGCCGGTCAGGGACCGCCGGTTCTCGCTGCGCCCGCGGTCGTACTCCCGCTTGGCGTCACGCATGAACTCGATGAGGTCCGCGGCGGTCACGGCGTTGCTGCGGTTCTCGTTCTGGAAGCGCTCGAAGTTGACGAACCGGCTCGCCATGAAGCGGTAGGCGAAGTAGCGCGCGCCGGCGAACACGATCCACTCGAGCCGCGGCGGCAGGTCGCACGACGCGCCTCCCGAGGAGGGGACGATGTACGGCGCGTAGCCGATGCAGCGGAGCGTGAGGCCCGCCGTCATGGGCGGGAGGCGGAGGCGGTAGACCGCTGGGTCGGCGGCCTCGTCCACCATCAGCTCCCACGACTTGACCCGATCGCTGATCAGCGTTCCGGTGTCCGGGTCGATGACGTGAATACGCTCCACGTCGTACAGGCTGGTGAGGGTGTAGTCCACCTGGTCCTGCACGGTCACGAGCGTCTCCCGCAGGAGCCGCCCCATGTCCGGCCACAGGCCGGCGATCGCCTTGCTGGTGAAGCCGTTGCGCTGCGCCGTGGTCCCGAAGCTGTTGTCGGAGTCGCTGGTCAGGCCGAGCTCGTCGTTGAGGCCACCGGCCTTGGTCCGCAGCGCGTCGAGCGTCGAGAAGGCCATGCCTTACTCCTCCGCAGCTGGCTCCGCTTCCTCGAGGGAGGCGACGTGAGAGTCATGCTTGGCGCCCATGTGCGCCTTGAGGCCGGCGCGGCTCTTGAGCTCCGCCTCGCAGTCGGGGCAGACGTAGATGCGCGCGAGCGCTTCCTCGTTGATGACTTCGACCGGCTCGCTGTTGAGCAGCCCCGGGAGGAGGGGGTCGTCCTCGTCCACCAGGGCCTCGAACTCGGGCATCCCGCCACGGACGCCGAACTTGATCGCGCTGTCGAACTCGGGCCCATAGATCAGGCCACCGATCTCGCGGTGACGCAACCGGAGCATCGCCATCGTCGTTCCTCCTGTGGTGGGGGGCGCCGGCTCCCGGTCGTTGCCGGCGACCCCCATGATGACCGGGACAGGGGCGGAACGCTAGAGCTGCTGCATCCGCGTCCGGTAGCGGATCGCCATGTTGAGCGCGCCGGCGGTGAACGCCGTCCCGCCCGAGGCGAAGTCCACCGTCAGCACGTCGCCGTCGAGGAACGTGGCATCGGCAGGGGTGACGGTCATCGTGACCGGCTCGCCGAGGGTGTCGGTGCCCGCCAGGGTGACGGTCCCGGTGGCGACGACCGTGCTGGCGCCCTTGAGCACCCGCAGGGTCCGCGACGCACCGGCGCCGGTGCCCGCGACGGCGACCCGCACATCGACGGCTTCGATCGTGACCTTGTGGCCGACGATGATGTCGGTGGCGATCTCCGCCGCGCCGGTGCCGGCGGGGAGTGGGATGTAGACGTTGAGCCAGCCGCGCACCCAGCCGGCGCCGGAAGTCTCTCGAGGCATGAGCGAGGTCCCTTTCAGGAGCGAGGTCCGGGGGAGCCTTGCGGCCCCCCCGGAGCGGGGTCTGCCTGCTAGAACAGGCCGGTCGTGGCGAGCCCGTAGATGCGGGCGTGCGACTTCTCGAGGCGAGTCTCGCTGGTGTACTCACCCGAGATCTGCCAGGTGTCGTACTCCTTGCTGACGGGCGGGAGCTTGGTCGTGGAGAGCGCCCGGCCCTGCAACGGACCGAACCCGATCTTGTTCTCGTCAAGGATCAGGAGCTCGCTGGTCGGCATGTGCCGGTCGAGGAGGATGTCCACCGTACCGAAGTGCGTCCGGTAGCGCCGGACCATCGCGCCGAGCACCTCGTCGTTGTAGTCCGTCTCGCGGTAGCCGTCGAGGAAGGTGTCGATGCGGCGGACCTGCGTGGCGTTGCTGACGATCAGGCTGGGGCGCGCGCCGGCGTTCCAGATGTCCTGCATCGCGTCCTCGAGATGCGCCTGGGTGAGCGCAGCCGAGCTCTTGTTGTAGACGTTCGTGGAGAGGCGGACGCGGATGCCGTCCATCTGGCCGCCGATGCTGGCGGCAGCCGTGACCTTGCGCCCGAACAGGAGGGCGCGCTCCATGTTGATCCCGATGATCTCGAGCTGGTTGCCGATGTGGTACTCGGGATCGTTCTGCTGGGTGTACTTCTTGGTGGCCTGCATCGTCTTGGAGACGCGGACTTCTTCCTCGAAGATCTGCGTGTTGTTGAACAGGCCCGACTTGGTGGTCGTCCGTGCGCCCAGCAGATCCTCGCCCTGGGGGAGAGCCGGTGCGATGAGGGTCACGACGACGTTCTGCGCGTGGGAAGCGGCGGTGGAGCCGCCGATGGCGCGGACGATCGTGAGCGCGTCGGTGGAGACAGCCGTGACGCGGACGAGCTCGTCCTCGAGAAGCAGGATGTCCCACTTGCGGAACTTCACGCCGTCGCCGGTCGTGACGTTGAGCGTGACGCCATCCGAGGCGAGCGGGTTGTTGGTGACGAGCGAGGTCGTGCCGCGCACGTCGTCCTCGAGCCACTCGTGCTTGACGCTCGTGCAGGCGTCGCGCAGCGAGTCCTTGCCGATCCGCAACAGCAGCGGCGTATCGACAGGGTTGAGCTTGTCGAGCGCCGAGCTGATGTCGATCGCTTCGTTGACGGAATCCGAGTAGGTGAAACGCTGTCCGGTGATGACAGCCATTGGTGCGGTCCCTCCGAGATCGTGGAGGAGGCCGCGCTACCTACTGACGGGGAGGCAGTCCCGCGCTTGCGAAGATGCCGCGGACGGCACCCACGACCGCAGACTCACGACGCCGGTAGGGCGCGGACTCCGTTGAGGAAGTCCGAGAGCTACCGGAAGGTGCCAAGTCGTCGCCTGGCAGCCCGACATCGACGGGTTCCTCGCCCTCCTCCTCCGCCACGGGGGCGGGCGCAGCCGGGCGTTCGCCGCGGAGCTCCTCGACCAGCGCCGCGAAGGCGCTGACGAGCTCCTCGGGATCGTCCGACGTGCGCGCGAGGTTGACGTACTCGATCGCGGGTCCGGCGTAGTCGGGGTAGACCGCTGCCAGCATCTTGAACTGCGCGTCCCACGCCCGCTGTCGGTACTCGGCGACTCGGGGGTCCTCGTCGGGGGAGTCATCTTCGGAAGCCGGCTTCGGCGCCAACTTGAGCGCGCGAACGGCCTCGAGGAACTCCTCTCGGGTGGCTTTGGGGTCCAGTCCGAGCTCCGCCTTGGCAAGCGCGAACGCCTGCTGGGCTCTGGTGTACTCGGCCTGTGCCAGTCGGCGATCGGGCTCCGCTTGCGCGTCGGTGTCCGCAGGCTGGTTCTGCGCGACGGCCTCGCCCTGTTCCGCAGGAGGGGCGTCAGCCGCCGGCTCGAGTGCCGGTGCGGGTGTCGGCGTAGCGACTTCCGTTGCCATCCCGGCGATCGTAGGGCCTACGGGAGCCGCTCGTCAATATCCTCGAGCGACAGCTGCGCCTCCTCGACGCCGATCCGCCGGCGCTCGGCCTCGATCTCCGACTGCGCCTCGCGGTCCCTCTGGAAGCTCTGGACGCCCAGCAGCCGCTTCGCCTCGATGCCGATCGGCGCCAGCGCCTCGCCTGGCGCGAACACCCCGCCGGGCTTCCCTTCTTCGGTCAGGAAGCGCTGGACGAGCGGGATGGTGTACCACGGACCGACCCCGAAGATGCCGAACGGGCGGGTGTAGTTCTCGTCCACCCGCATCCGGGTCCACGGCGACATCGAGACGCCGATGTCGGTCGGCAGGATCGGCATGAGCATCCCGGCGATGAAGATCAGGGTGGCGTGCTGGCCCAGCTTGGCGCGGTACTCCGGGTCCTCGAGGAGCCGGCGCTTGTGCTCGTCCCACACCTTCTGCAACGCCTGGCCGGGGAGCGCCCGGCTGTCGATCCCGAACGCCTGGTCGGTCATGATCCGCAGCATCCAGCGGGTCGCCTTGAGCTGGTAGCTGATCGGCCAGTACAGGAACGGGTTGTTGAGCACCCGTTGGAGGTTGCTCCGGTTCGTCTGGCCGAAGTAGACCTGCACGAGATCGGACCACAGCCCTTGGTTGATGGCCTGCAAGCGCCCGACGAGCGCCTCGGCCACCGGGTCGCCGGCCACCCGGGCGAGCTCCGCCTCGATGGCCGGGTGGGTGATGTAGCTCCCCGAGCCGACCATCGCCTTGTACTCGGCCTCGCTGATGATCCCCTTGCGGAGCCACGGCGAGAACACCCGAGCCGCCTCGTCGCCGGTCAGCTTGACCTCGGACGCCTCGAGCGTGTTCCAATCGCGCTCGAGCGTCTCGATGAACTCGTCCACGTTGCGGACGCCCAGGTCGTCCATCAGCCGCTTCACCTGCGGGTCGGTGTCGAGCATCGAGTGGACGGCCTCGGCGAACGGACGCCGCTGCTCGTTCTGCAACGAGTAGAGGAGGTAGCGCCAGCGCCCGGCGGTGGCCTGCTCGAAGTCGTTGAACTGCGCCGACCACCAGGCGAAGTGGCGGATCTGCTCCCGCATCTGCTGGCGCCCGAACGCCGCCGGCGCCGGCTCGGCGCCCTTGACCCCACCAGCCGCCCGGATCGGCGCCGTGAGCGCCCGACCCACGCCGAAGGGCCCACGGACCGCGGAGGCGGTCACGACCGGCCCGGAGCGCCCGGTGGCGAGCATCATCGGCTCGATGTACTCGAGGCCCAGCCAGCGGAAGTCGGCGAAGAACCGGACGATGGTGTAGATCAGGGCGTTGTGGCCGGCGGTCGCCGCCCGGCGCCCGATCGGCCCGCCGTAGAGCGCCTCGACCGACTGCGAGAGCGTCGGGTGGTTGTCGCGTGCCCAGTTGCGGATCCGGTTGTCGGCCTTGCGCCACAGCTCGAACGGCGTCGCCCCGGCCTCGGTCATCCGGCCATACCAGCCGGGGAACGTGACCTCGGACTCGTGGCCCAGCTTGTAGATGTCGCGCACCGCCCGCTCGAAGTGCATGTTGAGCGTCTCGGGCCCCATCAGGTCGATGCGCCGGTAGACGTTGAAGTTGCCCCACACCTTCTTCGTCGCCATGTCATCGATCCAGTAGCGGTAGGCGAGCACCGCCACCTTCTGCACCAGCTTGGCGTCGTCCACGTCGGGATCGACCCACTCGAGCAAGCCGTCCTCGAAGTGCTGGCGCGCCTGCTGGCGGAGTTCGCGCTCCTCGCGCGGCCCGAACACCCGGTCCAGCAGGTTGACCACCCGGCCCCGGGCGATGCGCGCCTCCGCCGTGAGCATCCGCCCCGACGCCAGCTCCTCCGCCAGCTGCGGCACCACGCGGTCGCCGTCCGGCCCCACCATCCGCCGGGCGGAGGCCATGCGGTCGGTCAGCACCAGGCGCGGCGACAGCCGCTCGGCACCCACGCCGCGGGACCGCGTGCGCGGTGTCGTCAGGCGGTAGCGGGTGCCGGTGAACTCGGGCATGGGCGGCAGGGTCGGGTCGTCCACGACAGCAGACTCGACGGCTTGGAGGATCTCGACCGCCCGCTCGTTGATCTCGGGCAGGTCCGCCTCCGACGCGACCGGCCCCGCGAGGCGGCGCTGCGCGCCAGCCAGGTCGGCCTGCTTGAGCGCGCCCTCGAGCTCGGCGTTGGCGAGCGTCATCAGGTAGGTCCGCAGGCGCAGGGCCTCGTCGCGCGTGAGCGGCTCGAAGTGGCCGCGGTCGATCGACTCCACCGCGTCGAGCACTTCGCCCAGCGACTTCGGCTCGATCTCGCCGGCGCCGGCGATGCCGCGCTCGGCCATGACCTGCTCGAGCGAGTCCCACGACCGCATCAGGCGATACCACATGTCGCGCAGCTCGGGGTCGGGGAAGGCGGACGGGCGATCGACGTAGGACGGCTCGGGCGGGTTGGCCTCGAAGGTGTCGAGTGACTTCTGCGCGGCGTCGGCGCGGGCGCGGGCGGCGTTCGCCTCGTCGCGCAGGCGCTCGGCGAGCTTGGCGTCGTCGGGCTTGTTGAACTCGAGCACGGTGCGGACAGTCTGCGCCACGGGCGGCGCTCCGGTGGCGCGCCGGACCTGCCGATCGAGCGACGGGTTCTGGCTCACGACCGTCTGGTGCGCGCTGGACTGTGCGATCGCGGCGGCCTCCGTCGCCCGGGCGGCGTCGAGCTCCGCCTCGGGGATGCCGGTGTCGGCCTCGAGCTGGTCGGCGTCGATCGGGCGCTGCTCGCGCGGAACGCGCACCACGGGACGAGCCGTGCCCTTCGGCATGACCGACGGCGGGCGTCCATGAACCTGCTCGAAGGCCGCCGGATCGACCATGATCAGGGTGCCGTCCTTGGTGATGAGCTTCATCGTGGGGATGTCCCGGTCGGACTCGAAGGCGTTGGCCTCGTCGGGCGTGAGCACCCGGCGTCCGAACTGCTCGTTGAACGCCACCCACTCCTCGGGCGTCTCGGCAGGCTGCCGCGCCACGGGCGTCCCCTCGACCAGCGGCGGACGGGTCCGGCCCCTGCCCTCGACGCCGAGCTGGATGATCATGTTGAGATCGCCGGCGGCGGCGTTGCCCGTCTCCACGAACCGCGGGTTGTAGCGCCCGTCGGGGGTCTTGCGGAACGGCGCGAAGGCGTCGCCCGCGAAGTACCGCGCGATGAACAGCTCCGCCGGCGGGACCTCCTCGCCCCGGTTGAGACGCTCCACCACGCTGTCGAAGCCTGCGCGCTGGGCGCGGGTGGTGGCGCCCTTCCGGGTCGTCGCGGAGGACCGACCGCTCAACCCGACCGGCCAGAAGGCGTCCATCGCCGACTTGAGCTCGAGCGCCACGTTCGCCGCCCCGGTCGCCAGGAAGTCGTAGACCGCCTGATCGTGCGGGTCGGTGAACCGCGGCTCGTACCCGGGCGGCAGGTTGTCCAGATCGGCGAGCGACTCCACGGTCGCCACGCCCTCCGGGCCCATGCGCGCCTCGATCTCCCCGGCCACGTCCTCGGGCGCAACGGGCCGGCTCTTGAGCACCGGCGGCGCGTCGATGCCGTCCGCCGTGACGCGCGGCGGGCTGATCGGCGTGTCGAACGGCGCCTCGGGCGAGGGGAAGGGGTCGATGGCACCGACGCCACGGCGCTCGATCTTGGCGGACCGGACCTCGTTGTACCGCCGCACGCCCTCGTTGAGCGCTCCGAGATAGCCCTCGCCGATCGACGTGACCTCGACCAGCCCGAAGCCCTCGGCGGCGGCGCCGACGGGATCGAGCGCGTCGGCCACGCCGGCGAGGAAGGCGCGGACCTCGCCAACCGAGTCCGCGCTGGCGAGCACCAGCGCAAGGTGGTTCTGGATCGCGGTCAGCGGTTGGAGCTCGACCTGCTCGACCGCCTGGTCATCGAACAGGCCGCCCACCGCCGTCAGGTCGGCCTTGATGTCGGCGAACGTCGCGTCGGCCCGGCGCTTCTGCAAGATGTACCAGACCGCCTTGGCGATGTCCTCACCCAGCGGCGCGACGTTCTGCGCGGTGGCGTAGCCCTCCTCGGCCAGCTTCGTGATGCGGAACAGCTCGGGCAGCGAGGCGCCCAGCCCGTTCTCGATCCGCTTGATGTCGTCGTCCGCCGACTCGATGATGGCGAGCACGACCGCGCGGGCGGACTCGTAGGTGGGGCGGGCCCGGTCGTGGGCGCCCAGCACGCGCGCCAGCAGGGCGCCCTTGACGAGCGCGAGGCCGCTGTCCGACAGGCCGACCTTGCTGTCGGTGTACTTGCCCACGGTGTCCGGCGGCAGATGGTCGGCGAGGATGCGCGTCACCGCCTCGGCGTTCTTGTCGGCCCGCAGCGCGTCGTCCAGCGCCTCGCCGCTGACGATGCGGAGCCGGGCGAGCTCGGCTGGCTCCACGGCCCCGGCAAGCGCGATCGCCAGGTCCCCGACCGGCAGGTCGTTGAGCTGCCACGCCCAGCGCACCTGATCCGTGTACGGCAGATCGACCTCGCGGACGAGCATCGGGCGCTTCATGCGCTCCGCCGCGTCCAGCGCGTTCTCATCGAAGCCCAGCCGACGGGCCTCCTCGATCGTCGCCGCCCGTGCCTCGGCGAACGCCTCGTCCGTGGCCTGCCGGACGCCGTGGACCCGACCGTTGCCGCTCAACACGGCGCCGTCGGTGGTCACGATCGGCATCCCGTCGCGCGTCTCCGCGGTGCCCAGCAGCCGCTTCGGGTCGGGCGCCTGGGCGATCCGAAGGATCTGCTCCTCCGACGCGCCGCGGGCGTCGCGCGAGCGCGGTTGGAGGTTCGGCGGGTAGGCCGTGTCGCCGCTGGCGACGAGCCGGCCATCGGCATCGACCAGCCGGACCTGCGCCGGGATCCGGGCGCCGGTCTGCGGGTCGAGCACGTCGAGCGTCTGCGGCGGGAGTGCCTCGAGCGCCGCGGCCTCCGTGACCGCCGCCACCGTCGTCGGGCGCCAGACGGCGGCGGTGGAGTCCCACGTCAGGGTCGTCTCGGCACCGAAGCTGGTGGCGATGGTGCGCTGCTTCCAGTTGCTGCCGGCGAGCGCGACGTGGATCGTGCCGTCGTCATCGATCCGCTGGACCCGGTGCTTCGTCCCCTCGATGACGACCGCATCCCCTACCTCGAGCTCCGCCTTCTCGCCGAGATAGGTCGGCCTGCCCTCGGCGCGGGCCGGGCGCGCCGCTTCCGGCGCGGGCTCCGCGTCGGGCAGCCGCTTCGCGTCGGCGATGATGGCGTCACGCTGCTCGAGGAACCAGCGGCTGATGACGCCCATGTCGGACGTGCCCTTGGTGTCCTCGATCGCCTTGTAGATCCAGCCGATCGTCCGCTCGTTGTCCATCCGCGAGAGCGCCGCGATTAGGCCCGACTCCCAGCGTCCCGACCCGATCGCCCAGCGCATCGCCTCGATGACCCGGGCGGCCTTGCCCATCTTCTCGACCTGGGCCATGTCCACCTGTCGGCGGCGGGCAAGGGCCGCATCGAGCTCGCGCTTCATCCGGCGCCGCGTCGTCTCGTTGGCGCCGGTCTTGGTGTCGAGCTCGCGCTGCGCGTTGTTGACCAGCTTGTCGAGCTCGCGCGGCCTGTTGGCGTACTCCTGGGCGCCCTTCTGGTTCTTGTCCAGCGTCTCGAGGAAGGCGTCGATCTCGGTCTTGGACGGCGCCGCGTCGATCAGGTCGTTCTGGATCGCCTGCGGGTCCTCATCGAACAGGCCGGGCTCGGGCTCGGGCGGGACCTCGCCACGACGCGCGGCCTTGGCCTCGGCGGAGCGGTCGCCCGGCTGCTGGGGCTGGCGCAGCGAGGCGTCGTTGGCGAGCCGCCCCGCCCCGACCCACTCGCGCCACTTCTGCTGGGCGCTCTCGAGCGCCGCCGGCAGGTCGGCTCCGTCGCCGACGTGCAGCGAGCCGTCGGGCGCTGTCCAGCGGATGCGGACGCCCTCGTCGGAGGGGAGCCGCAGGTAGGCGCCGGGGAGCGCCAGCGCCTGCGACTGGTACATCGTCCGGGCCGCGTCCGCCGCCAGCGTGCGCTCGCGCTCGGCAGCGGCGGCAGCCTCGTCACGGGCGCGGCGGGCCTGCTCGGCGGGATCGAGGCGCGGCGCCGGCGGCGCGGGCGGCTCGGCGGGCGTGGGTCCGCCCTCCGCGGTCCAGCCTGGGTGCGCTTCGTGCCACGCGGCGAGCTCCTTCTCGGCTGCCTCGAGGGCCTCGAGCCCGTACCGCTGGTGCCCCTCGTCGTACAGGCGGTCGGCGTCGGCGACCGCACCGCCGTCCTGATGCCACTCGATGTCGAGGAGCAAGCGCGCTTCCTCGGACAGCTGGCCGCGCGGGTCAGCGACCTCCTCGAGGAACACCCGGTCGCGCTCGGCCTGTTGCGTGGCTTCGGAGGCCCGCAGGGCGGCTTCGGCCTCGGGCCCCAGCGCATCACGCGGGGGCTCGATGACCTCTCCGCTCACAGCTCGGGCTGGTTCAGGTTCAGGCGCCGCGGCGGGCGCGGCCTCCGCCGGGCGCTCGCGCAGCGTACCGCGCTCGACCACCCAGCGGGGGGTCGTGGCGGGGTTCTCGTCGGTGCCGGGCATCAGCTTGCGGAAGCTGTGCGCCTCGCCGGTCTGCTCGTTGAGCATCCGTGACACGGACTGCGCCTGCCCCTTGAGGGTGTAGCGCCGCTCATCGACAGGCGCCCAATCGAAGTCCTCGTAGTCGTACTTCGGCTTCTGGCGCTCCGTGAAGTCGCGCAGCCGGCGCTCGGCCTCCTCGGCGACCCGCGCCGTCTCCTGCGCCGTGCGGGTCAGGCCGACGCGCTGCGTCTGCACGTCGGACGCCACCAGCGCGCGGTGGACCCCGGTGCGCGTCAGGCCGACGGAGCGCCAGTTGGGGACGACGATGGCGCCCCGCGCGGCCGTGCGCTGGCCGAGCCGCCTGGCGCGCTCGAAGAACCCGTGGACCTCGGGCGTGACGGGCTGGCGCGGATCGCGGGCCACCACGTCGGCGAGTCCGTGGAGCTGCTGGCGCAGGCTGGTCAGGGCGTCGGCGTGGTCCGCGGCCTGCTGCGTGATCTCGGCGATGACCTCCTGCGTGACCGGCACGTCCTCGCCGCGGGCCTGATCGACCAGGCTGCGGTAGGCGCCCTCGAGGGTGGGCGCCCGGTCGAGCACCATGCGCTCCCGGTTCGACAGCGTGATCCCGCCGCCGGCGGTCGCCTCGCGCATCGCTTCGACCTTGAGGAGCGGGTGCATGTCGGCGTCCGCCAGCATGGCGACCTGCTCCGCGGTGAGGCCCTCGGCCAGCGACAGCCGGCGGGCGATCACCTGCAACGTGGCGATGTCGGTGGCCGGCAGGCCGTCCGCCTCGAGCACCAGCCGTCCGCCGCGCTCTGCGAGCCGGGACACGGCGGGGGTGATCGCGTCCTGCTCCCACAGCTCCACCTGGTCGATGAACTCCACGATCGCCGCGCGCGACTGGTCGGCGAAGTCCTGCATCCGCACGTTCGCGCCGAGCGCGTCACGGCTGGGGACCTCGGTGATGTTCTGCTTGACCTGCTCGATCGCCACCCGGTCGCGCCCGGCGTCGGCGTCCGTGAACCGGCGCTTGAGCACACGGTCGAGCCGGTCGAGCTGGGCGATCGCCGCCCCGCGCTCCACCGCGCCCGCCGTCTGCGTCTCCGCCCACTCGGCGAGCTTCTGCCAGAACATCTGCGGGGACCGGCGGATCTCCTCGAGCTGGTTGCCGAACAGGCGATGGGCCAGCTGCGCCAGCCCGTCGGGCAGCGGCGTCTCGGGCGGTCCCTCCTCCATGACCCGGGCGAGCCGCTTGACGACCGCGACCGGGATGTTGAGCGCCTTGCTGATGGCGTTGAGATCGCCGACCTTCTCGGGCGCGATGGGCGCCGCGAACGTGCGCGGCTCCGCGTCGCGGAACGCCTGCGCCTCCTGATGCTCGAGCGCGGCGTTGAGGGTCCTGACCAGCGACTTCTGCGTGATCCGCGGCACGGTGCGGCTGTTGGGGCGCAGGCGCCGCTCGAGGCGGACCACGCCGGGGAAGTAGTCCACCAGCATCTGCAAGTCCGCGGCATCCACGAGCGCCTTCGGGTCGGTGTAGGCGGTTTCGAGGCGCTTGATGAACGCCGTCACGAACGATGCGTTGACATCTTCGCGCAGGGCCGGCACGACGAGCGAGGCGTCGCTGTGGAGCTCCTGGGCCAGCTTGCTCATCCTGATCCACATGCCGAAGTTGCGGAACGAGCTGGCCGGCTGGTAGGGACCGACGAACCCGGCGACCTCGGCGCCGAGATCGGAGGCGTCGATCGAGCGCGCCCGGGTGTGGAACTCCGACACGATCGCCTTCCGCAGCGTGGCGATCGCCTCCGTGGAGCCCCCCAGCGCATCGGTGAGGAGCTTCGTGGCCTCGTCGCCGTAGCGGGTCCAGAACGCCTCGGCGCGCTCCACCATCGTCGCGCCCGCGATCCGGGCGGCGACGGCCTCGTGGGCGTCGCGCACGACCTCCGCGGCGACGTGCAGGAGCCCGTTCGCCAGGTCGCGTTGGGCGAGGTTCGGAGCGTCGGGTCCGTAGGACGCCTCCACCCAGCCGCGCTCCCAGCCGAGCTCGTCCGTGACCCGGAAGAACGGCGCCATGTCGAGCTCATCGATGGCAGCCAGGCGGGCGGCGGTGTCGCGCCCGACCGTGATCGTGCCGTCGGGCAGGCCGGCGACCTTGACCTCGATGGGGATCTCGATGGGCGGCGGGGTCCGGCGCACGCGCCCGGCGGCGCCCCCGATGGCGCCCCGCGCTTCGGCGAGACTCTGCCGGGTCAGCCGGGTCGCCGCGATGGAGAACCCGTCCACGAGCATCAGGCCGGGGTTGGTCGAGAGCGGCGTCTCCCACAGCCACTCATCGAGCATCCGCACCGCCTCGTCGTTGCCGGTCAGCTCCGCGGTCTGCTTGAGCATCCACTCGCCGGCCCGGATGGCGCCGCCCAGCGCCACGCCCCGGGGGGTCACGCCGGTCGCCAGCCCGAACGCTTGGAACGGCTTGCCCGAGTAGAACCGCCACGCCTTCTGCATCGACCACGAGCCCGTGGACTGCACGGCGCTCGTCACCCGCGTCGTCGCCCGCCCGAGCCCGGTGCCCGTCAGGCCCGACGCGCGTGCGAAGCCAGCCACGTTCGACCCGATGGCGCCACGCGGGCCGAGGGCGCCGGACACGATCGCGCCACGACCACCGCCCAGCCCCCGGGCCGCCAGGCTGGCCGCGCGCAGCTCCGCGGCGCCGAGGAGCATCGGCGCCAGCGTATAGGTCAGCTCCGTCAGGGTGCTCACGACCGGATCGGTGCTGAACGGCAGGTTGTGGACGAGCGCGCCGAGCTGCTCGTCGCTCATGTTCGGGTTGGCGGCGATCTGCTCCACGACATCGCGGGGCATGTCCCACAGCTCCGCCATCATCGAGAGGGTGTCGCGGCCCTCGAGCTCCGCCTTCTCGATGATCCCGGCCATGCTGAACCGGCGCTGGTCGAGGAGCGAGGAGACGCGGGCGATGATCGTGCCCGGCGTGCTGCCCTCCGCAACGAGATCGCGCACCGCCTGGCCGCGGTTCCACGAGTCCCACGACCGGATGCCGTCCTGCAAGGCCACGAACGGGGCGTTGATGGCATCGCCGGCGGTAGCGATGCCGTCGATGATGTTGTCCAGCACGCCGGCGAAGTCGCCCTGCACGACGTTCTGCCCGATCCAGTCCTCGTTGGTCGGCCCGGCGGGGCGCCCGTAGGGGTCGGTGGGCTGCTGGTAGTTGTGGCCGAGCGCCGACGTGATCAGCGACAGCTGGGCCTCGCGGGCGTAGGTGATGAAGTTCTGGAAGTTGACCGGCGCGGTCGCCACCGGCGTCGTCCACGGTCCCGACTGCTCGCCGGACCCGCCGAGAAGATGGCCGAGCTGCACCGAGCCGCCGCGCTGGGCGCCGGGCGTGCCGAGGAACGCCTGGCCGGGCGCACTCTCCATGACGCCGCCGAGGAGGTTGACGCTGAAACGGTACGGCGGGTCAGCGCGCCCGACATCCTGCGGTCCGCTCGCGGCGGTGTCCCGGCTCGACAGGGGCGGGCGCCGGCCGAGCGCGGTCCCGATCCCCAGCGCCTGCTGCTGGCGGGCCGGCGTGACGCTCGAGGGCGGGGTGTAGGGGGCGTAGCGCCGTGCCCACATGCCATCGAGCAACGACGCCGCCCGCGCCGTGGACGGACGCGGCTGCCAGGCGCCGCGGTACTGCTCGAAGAAGTCGTCTGTCACTCGACCGTCACCGGCCCGCGGATGAGCCGCTCGTCAGGCTTGGGCTTGGGCTTGGGCGTCGGCGCCGGACGGTACTCGATGTCGCCGCTCCCCTGACCGACCTGCACGACCGGGCGCAGGGTCGGGGGTGGCGTCGCCGGCCGCACCTGGGCATCGGGCTTGCGAGGCGTGGGGGCCGGCAGCCGCGACGACGCGGTGCCCGCCTTGATCGCCGGCAGCGTGTCCACCAGCGTCGGTTGCAGCATCGGCGTCAGCGTCGTGCGCGGACGATTGAGGATGTCGCGGAGCGTCTTGCGCGGCATATCGAACGTCGCGCGGGGCTTCGCCCGGTAGCGGATGTCCGCCCGGAGCGTCCGCTCGGGTGCGTCAACGTACTCGGGCGGAACCTCTGCCCGGAACGCGCGCAGCGCGACGGGCATCAGGTCGCCGTCGAGAAGGCGGCGGCGCAGGTCAGCCTCCATGCGGGCGATCGTCGGGTCGAGCTCCTCCCTCGTGGCCGCGGCCTGTCGGGCGGAGGGAGCTGCCAGGTCGCGGGCGGCGAGCTGGGCGTCGGTCGGGGGTGCGGTGCGCCTGTTCTCGGGGCGCATCCGTTCGATCTCGTCGGCGTCGATCATGTAGTCGGGGCGGGCGTCGATCGGGTGGTAGCCCGTGATCTCGCCCGCCGCGTTGCGGATCGCACCGCTGCGCCAAGTGAGGTTGAGGCCGTAGGTCCCGTGGCCGACCTCGCCACGTCCCTCGCCCCACCAATGCACCAAGCGCAGCAGCTCCTCGGGTGTGACATCCGCGCCGTCGTGCTGCCACTTCCCTTCGCTCATGGTCACGCCCGACGGCACCACCAGCCGGGGTGCGAGGGCGCCGGCGGTCGGCATCCGCATCCACGTCGCGCCGTCGAAGCTGACCCACACCACGCTCGTCGGTCCCGTGATGCTGCGCTCCACGGTGACGAACGACTTGACCGGCAACGAGGCTGCCTGGCCGGTCGTGGCGTCCTTGAGCGCCCCGACGGAAGGCTCCCAGCCCTGCGGGGTGGAGGGTGCGGCGCCCGTGAAGCGGTGGCCCGCCGGACCGGAGGTTGATGCCGCTGGCGGACGGGGGCCGGTGTCCGCGTATACCGCGAGCTCGAGCGTGTCCGTCGTCGGCTGCCAGACGGTCTTGGCGATGCCGTAGACGCTGACCACGGCCTGCACATGACTCGTCATGTAGCTCGGCACCAGCGTCCCCGTCGTGGGGTCCTCCGTGACCTCGGCGGGATCGACGGGCTGGATGCCGATGAAGCCGTTGCTGTCCTGCGTCTCGTAGGCGTAGAGCGGGTTGAGCCTGATGTCCTCCACGATCCCGTCGCCGTCGGCGTCGCGCTCGACAAGGGCCGGCGTCCCGACGAGCGCCAGGAAGCGGTCCCCCGTGGCGTTGCCGTCGCGCGGGTCAGGGTCGTAGGGCGCGAGGCCGTTGATCTTCTCGGCCAGCGACGTGAGCTGGGAGGCGGTGAGGAACGGGTTGCCGGCCAGGGCGGTGTCGAGCGGGGCGCCATCGGGAACTTGGAGCACGTCGCGCAGGAACGCCTCCTGCTGGGCCACCGTCCGCAGGTAGTCGCCGTACTGACCCGAGGCGAGCGCGACCTGCTTCGCCTTCGTCAAGTCGTCCCACACGGCGTCCACGATGTCCATGTACATCGAGCCCTCGAGGGTCTGCAACTGGTCGGCGGCCGTGATGATCTTGCCGATCCACTTCTGCATGTCCTTCGGGCTGTCGGCCTGCGCTGCCCCGTACTGCATGTAGGCGAGGTTCGCCTGCCCGAACTGGCTCATCGTGGCTGGCGTGAACGGCACCTGATACGCCGTCCCGTTGGGGGCGTAGTAGAACCACGTCGAGGAGCCGTCTTGGAGCGCCTCGCGCATCGAGCGGTAGTTGTTGTCCCACCACTTCGCATCCGTGCTGTCGCGCGGGTCGATGCGGAACAGGCCCTCGAAGCCCGGCGGGACCTCGCCGCCCTCCTCCTTGATCGCCACGAGCACGTCCTCGAGATCCGCCAGCGGAACGATCAGCTTGCCGCCGCCCAAGGTGCCCGTGCTGCTCCCGCCGCCGCCGCCACCGCCCCCGCCGCCGCCGCCGCCCGCCCCGCCGCCGGCGCGCAGGCTGCGGATGGCGAGATCGAGGCCGCGCCATCGCTCCGAGCCGCGCACCGTGTCGGCCTGGTAGGCGCGATACAGGGCCACCAGCTTCTCGCGGGCGCCCGGCTGGCCGGTCTGCAAGTCGTAGCGGAGCTTGTCCTCCGAGAGCGAGAAGATGTACTCCTTGAGCCGGTTGCCCGCCTCCACGCGCTCGCTCGACCCGGCCGGGGCGGACTCGTATCGCTTCGTCAGGTAGGCGACCCATTCCTCGTCCTTGATCTTGCCCTGCTGGTACTTGCCGTACATGACGGCATCGGCCTTGGTCTGCTCGTCCCGGCGCACCTGCTCGGCGAGATCCTCGCGCTGGCGGGCGAGCTCCTTGTACTTGGCGCTGCCCGGGTCGAGCCCGGCCATCTGGCGGTCGAGCTCCGCGATGAGGTCCGCCCCCGCCAGGCGGTTGTGCTGGTAGTCCTGATAGGCGGTGGTGATCGACTCGTCCTTCTGGCGCTGGCGCAGGTCGGTCAGGGCATCCCGCCACTCATCGAGGTCGGGGTCGCCGGCGCTGGCCTTGATGTAGGACTGGACGAGCGCCACGAGCGCGGACGTGGAGAGCTTGCCGGCGTTGTACTTGCGGACCGCCTCGGCGTAGTGCTCCTTGCGGATGTCGCCGCGCACGCCGGCGATGCGGTCCTGCTGCTCGCGGTATGCCTCGCTGTCCGTCTCGGTCATCGTGCCCAAGTGCGCCTGCTCGAACGCGAGGAGCTGCTCCATCCCGCGCACCCGCGCGGTCGCGGTCACGGCGTTGTTGACGACGCGGACGAGCTTGTTGCGATCGATGCTGTACTTCGTGTCGCGGAGCTGGTTCTCATAGCGGGTCCGCTCGGCGGTGCCGGGCGTGGTCATGTCGAGCACCTTCTGGATCGCTGCGAGGTACTCGTCGTCGCTCGCCGTGCCGTTCGCCCACGCGACGCCCACGGCATAGAGCTCCTGGGCGGCAAGGGACATGACATCCCCGCCGCCCAGGTCGTAGCGGCCGAGCCCTCCTGATCCTGACCCGAACGGATCGAGCGAGGGTGAGAACGAACCGCTGCGCGGCATGGCCTACTCCGCGCGCTTCTTCTGGCTGCTGCCGCCTGCCTTCGCTGTGGGCTTCTTCACCATCGGCGTCGGCTTCGTCACGCGGCCGGTGATCGTCTTGCTTCGCCCGGCAACCTTCTTGCCGCCCCGGACGACCGGGAGCTTGGTGGAGACGATGCCCGTCACCTTGCCCTTCTTGAACGTCCCGGCGGCCTTCTTCCCGCCGATGAGGCGGACGGAGTTGCCGGATGGGGTGGTGAGGGCGCCGCTGCGGGGTCGGGGCTGGTTGGGGCGAGTGGTGCCGCCCATCGGACGGGCACCGGGCGCGATCTTCTTGCCGCCCACCTGCGGGACGCGCGGGCGAGGGCGGGAACCGCCGGGGGCGCCGCGACCGCCCGGCATCGCCTTCTTGCCACCGGCCATGATCGGGCGGGGGACTTGGAGGGCGGGGGCCGGGCGCGTCACGCCGCCGCCGCCGCCGGTGCCGACCGGGCCGGGCCGCGGAGCGGGGGTGCCGCTGCCTCCGCCGCCCGGGCGTGGCTTCGTCGGATCGTCCATGAAACCGCCGATCGCGTAGCGGGCCATGTCGCCGGCGGAGCGCAGCCGGCGCTGGGGGAACGCAGTCGCGGACTCGCCGAGCCCGGCGAGGCGCTGGCGCCCCTGGACGACGGCCTGTTTCGCGGCCTCCGCCGCAGCGGCCTTCGCTTCCTTCTCTGCGCCTGTCGCCATGTCAGCTCAACCTCCGTGTCTGCAAGAGCTGGTTGCTCACTTCGCCACCGCGGAACAGCGTGCCACTCGTCGTCGTCTCGGCGTTCGGCGGAGGCTGCCCGCCGGGGGCCGTCGGCGACTCGACGTTGGTGGGAGGCTGCGTGCCGGGTGTCGCAGCCGGGATCGGTGTGGCGGCCTGCTGGCGCGCCTTGTTGGACTGGCCGGCGAGCTGTGCCACGGACGCCGTGTTGACGACCTGTGGCGTCTCGACGCCGAGCTGCTGGGCCAGCTGGATGTTCTGCATCTCCGCCTGCTGGGCGAGGAGGAACGCCTGCACCTTCTCCGGGTGCCGGAAGATGTTGAGGAGCTCCGCCTGGACTTCCTCGTCCGTCCGCTCGGCATCCTCGTCGCCCATCGCCCGCATCGCCTTGACGGTCGTGGTCATGCCGGCGTCGCGCTTGGTGATCTCGTTCTGCGTGACCTCGAGGAAGTCGCGCGGCTCCATCGGCGGGAAGTCCCACCGGAAGTCCCTGTACCGCTCCCCGTCGTTGGACCGGAACAGCTCCTTGGCGTTGCCCCAGTTGTACCGTTCGGCATACATCAGGACGAGCTCGAGGTAGTCGTTGAAGGACTGCTCGTTGCGGAGCACCTTGGGCGCCAGCCGCGTCTCCGTCGCCTTCCACGAGCTCGAGAGCGCCCGGCCCGATGTCTGCGCGTTCTGGATCAGACCCCACACGATCGGCGGCAGGCCCGACACGCGATGCAGCAGGTCGATCAGCGCCTGGACGTGCTGCTGGGCGGGGAAGGTATCGATCCGGGTGATGATCTGCTCGATCCGCTCCTGGTCGTTGAGGCTGATCAGCTCGAACGGGCCCGGCATTTCGAGATCGCGCCCGGTGAAGGCGTTGAGGAGCTGGAAGCGCGGGGCGGAGTACAGGCCGATGATGTCGCCCTGCTGGGAGAGCCGGCGGTTGAGCTCGTCGTTGATGTCGATGACGCCGGCGATGTCCGACCAGCCGTAGGCGTCGCGCTCGTCCGTGTTCTCCCAATAGACCCACGGGAGCCGGTGCCAGCCCTTGTACTCCCGGCGCTTGACGATCTGGTTCAGGACCCGCACCGCGCAGCTGACCATCGACTCGGAGCGCAGCCCCTCGCGGTCGTACTTGACCTCGCGCCACCAGTATTCCTCGACCCACAGCATCGTCCGGGCTTCGTTGACCCAGCGGTCGTTGAGGTCTTGGTGGTAGCCGCTGTCGGCGCCGGCGGCGAGCCGCCCGCCGCTCACGTCCAGCCCGAGCTCCGGGTACTGCATCGCGGCCTTGGTGGCGCTGACCTGGTAGGCGACGAGCACGGCCTCCGTCTCGCCCGGCTCGCGGCTCGACCAGATCGGGTACACGGTCGTCGGGTTGCGGAGCGTGTAGCTGACCGGGCGCCGTTCATCGAGGTTCGGCCAGACCTTCTGCCATGAGAATCCGTAGAGATTCTTGCGGCGGGTCGCTTGGAACGCCTTGAAGGCGTAGCCGTCTCGGCGCATCCAGTCGCGCGGCACCGCCGCCCGGCGGTTGCTCTTGTACGCGGCGAGCTGCCGGAAGGCGTCGTAGACGGTGCGGTTCCGCATCGCCTCCGCCTGGTCGAACGACGGCGGGGGTGGCGTGATCCGCTCGGGCTCCGCGCGCAGCGCCGGCGGCTTGGCCGACTCGAGCGCCGTCCAGATGTCCACGACCGGACGGCAGATCGGGAAGTTCGCCCGCGTCAGGTCGTAGCTCTCCGCGTAGAACCCTTCCGTCCATGCGTCGTGCGTGCCGAGGCGCGACTCGTAGGGCGGGCTGTACCAGTTGAGGTAGGTCTGGCAGCGATCCCGCACCGACGACAGCTCCGCCTCCATCGCGCCGCGGGCGGCGTCCATGCGCGATGAAGTCTCTGCGTCCTTGGGGAGTGCCAGGTTGAGATCGGGCTGCCCGTAGGCGAGGGTCATGGTGTCTACCGCCGTCGCAACATGAGGGCTTCGTACTGGTCGCTGTCGGGCGGTGCCGGACCCGCCGGGATGAACGTGTCCACCATGCTAGCAGCGAACGTGCCCGCCGCCGCCAGCAAGATCGGGAAGATCGCGGCCTCCTGCATGGTCGCCGTCATCGTACTCGTCGTTGCAATCGTCATGCCGACCGTGCGCCCGATGGTCGCCGCCATCGTACTCGTCGTCGCCAGCGTCATCGACACCTTGCGGCTCATCGTGACCGTCCAAGGCGAGCTCGTCAGCAGCGTCAGGCGCACGGTGCGCGCCATCGTGGCCGTCATCGTGCTGCTCGTGGCGAGCGTCAGGCGAGCCGTGAAGATGCGGGTGATCGTGCCCGAGAACGAGAGCGTGCCGGCGAGCGCCCGCTTGGTTCGCTTCGTCAGGGCGCCGGCGGGGTTGAGGTTGGCGGAGAACGATCGCTTGGTCCGGCGCGTCAGCGCGCCGGCGAACGTCAGGTCGGCGGTGAAGCTCTTGTAGAACTGGCCGGGCGCCTGCTTGGCGGCGTTGAACGCGCCGCTGAATGACAGCGCGCCGGTCAGCGTCTTGCCCGCCTTCTTCGTGAGCGCGCCGGCGAACGACAGCGTGGCAGCCAGGGCGCGCTTCGTGCGCTTCGTGAGCGCGGCGCTGAACGAGAGCGTCGCGCTGAACGCGCGCTTGGTCCGCTTCGTGAGCGCGCCCGAGAACGTCAGGGTCCCGGCCAGCGGGCGTTTCGTGCGCTTCGTCAGGGCGCCGGTTGGACTGATGCTGCCGGCGAACGCGCGCTTGGGGCGCTTGGTGAGCGCACCGGCTGGGCTGATGCTGCCGGCGAGCGACCGGCTGGTTCGCTTCGTCAGGGCAGCCGAGAACGAGAGGGTCGCGGTGAAGCTCTCGTAGTACCGCTTGACCGCATCGGCGGTCAGGGCGCCGGCGAACGAGAGGGTGGCCGTGAGCGACCGCTTCGTCCGCTTGGTGAGCGCGGCGCTGAACGAGAGGACGCCCGCGAGCGACCGCTTCGTCCGCTTGGTCAGGGCGCCGGCGGGGGAGATCGAGGCGGTCAGGTTCTTGCGCGGCTTCCGGGCGAAGGAGCCGGCGGGACTGATGCTGCCGGCAAGCGGCTTGCGCGGCTTGCGGGTGAGCGCGCCGGCTGGGGAGATCGAGCCAGCCAGCGACCGCTTCGTCCGCTTGGTGAGCGCACCGGCTGGTGTGATCGAGCCGGCGAGGCTCTTGCGGGCCTTGGCGCGGAACGTCGTGCTGAACGTCAGCGTGGCGGTCAGCGCCTTGGTGAACTTCTTGGTCGCCGTCAGGGCGCCGCTGAACGAGAGGACGCCGGCGAGGGCGCGCTTCGTGCGCTTCGTCAGGGCGCCCGATGGCGTCAGCGAGCCGGCGAGTGTCTTGCGCCCCTTGCGGGAGAGCGAGCCCGAGAACGAGAGGGTCGCGGTGAACGATTGGGTGTTCGGACCCTTCGGACGAGCGCGCGGAAGGAGCCGCTGCGGCTGCGGGGGCCGTCGATACAGGCCAGGCATGGACGCATCCTAGCCGGGGGTTAGTTGAGCTCCTCGAACGTGATGCCCGCGTACCAGTTGGTGAGCGTCGTGGCCGTCCCGATCATCGCCAGGACGACCGCCGTATCGACCGGGAGGACGATCCGCTCCTCCGGGGTCGGCACCCACAGCCAGCCGTTGAGGTTATTGAACCCGTCGGCGACGATGGTGGTCTTGGTCCCCGCGGCGTTGGCGCTGGCATCGACGCCCGCCGTCGCTGCGGCGCCAGCTGTCCCGCCCGAGATCCCCGACGCCGCGCCGCCGAGGACGTGGGGCGACGGCGTCGCGGACGTGTACGTCCCGAAGGCGCTGGCCTGCAAGCAGAGCTGGATGCCGAGCTGCTCGCTCGTCTCGGTCGCGCCCTGGCTGCACCACGCCCGCAGCAGGCGGATGTTGGAGGCGCGGGTCCCGATCGCCGCGGCGGTGCGGATGATGACGAGATCAGCCGAGGCGATGATCGTCTGGTCCTTCATCGTGACCGAGTAGATGGCGCCCATCGGAGCCTCCTTGCTAGTGGGCCAGCAGCTGCGGGTAGGGCGTGGAGCGCGGGACGCGCTGGTCGGCAACGGTGGTGCCGATCAGCGCGAAGCTGATGACGCCCCAGGAGTCGGAGTCCGTGATCGACGACGTGCCGGGCGAGACGGTGGTGGCGGACGAGATGGTCAGGACCTGAACGTCGATGCATCCGTCCGTACCCGACGACTCGGCGTAGTGCTGGATGACGGTCCAAGTGCCGGGGCTGGTATAGGCAGCGACGGCATTGTCATCGTTGACCGACGTGATGAGGATACCCAGCCGGTCCGGCCCGAGGGTCGTGATGTCCGGCGCCTCGGCCGTCGCGGACAGGCCGACGATGTTAGCCCAGCTCCCGGCAGTCCCGTTCTCCATGACGGCTGCGAGCGTCGTCCCGGTGTTGACGTTGCCGAACTCGATGATGCAGCAGTAGATGTCCTCCGACGTGGAGTTGGTGCCGGAGATACCGACGTTGACAGCAGGGGTGATCTTCCGGCCGCAGTAGAGGTGGAGGTAGCCGTTGGTCGGTGAACCGACGACCCGCGTACCAACGTAGGTGAGGCCGGCAGACCCGGCCAAGGTGTTGACGTTGCTGCTGCCGGTCTGGGTGACGGCGCCACCCGTGGCCCCGTCTTGGAACACGAAGAACAGGATGAACGAGTACGAGGCCGACGACGGGAAGCTGAACGACCAGTCGCCGGTGGCGTCGGTCGCGCCAGCAGGGTAGGAGTTGGCAGCCGGGGCAGCCATCAGCCGAGACCCCCGCCCGGCCCGTAGTCGATGTCAGACCGCCACACCACGTCACCGTCGGTCCAGTATCCGCCGTTGGTCGGGCCGTAGACCTTCAGGAGCACGCCGGGGTTGGCGGCGATGTAGTCGAGCGCGTTCTGGAGCACCCCCCGGCGCACGACCTGATCGGTCGTGTAGTTGGGGTTGAGCGGGGTCGAGCTGATGATGTTCGTCTCGACCCCGCCGTCGGTGCGGGTGGCGATGAAGCGGCGCTCGGGGAACGTCACTCCGGGCTGGGGAGGCATCAGGGCATCGTCCAGTCGGTGTACGAGACGGTCCGCGACGTGGCGATGCAGGGACCCTCCGGGTAGCCGAGGCCGTAGACCTTGTTGAGCATGTGCTTGATCTCGGGCGCCCGGGTCGTGTCGTACCAGGCGTCGTCACCGGAGTCGTCCTTGGCCCGGATCAGGAAGTCCGCCGCCCGCCGCAGCGCGCTGTTCATCATCGTCCACGCCGGGTAGCCGGCCCGGGCGTAGATGTGCGCGGCGGGCACCGCTCCCTCGAGGCCGACCCACGGGTACTGCGACCAGACCGGCGGCCAGGCGAGGGTGCCGCCGCGGCTCACGTCGTTGCTGATCGCCCCGTCGATCAGGATGCCGCTCGCGGTGGCGCCTTGGTTCTGGATCCCGACGGGGTACGCTGGGACCTCCTGCCAGGTGTCGTCGTTCGATGTGAACGGGGCGTGCGTGCTGGTCCGGTCGCCGAGGTAGCGGCGGAAGGCCACCCAGCCCCAATCGAGCTCGGCGCGATCGCCGGTGTAGCAGGCCATCGCCGCGTGGACAGCGCCCTCCTGCGCGTTGGCGTTCGAGCCGGCCGACCACGCCGCCGAGCGCAGCGGGATCATGTCGCTCGTGTTGTCGTGCATGAGGAGCTTCGTCTTGAAGGAGGCGATCCAGTCGTAGATCGGACCGGAGCGGATGCCCAGCACGTCCGCGGCGATGATGTAGGCGGTCATGTTCCGCCCGACCGATAGCCACCGGGTCCCGGTTTCGGTCCCGATCGCCGCCGTCAGGGCGGCGAGGGCGTTCGTCCGCGCGGTGGCGTTGCCGCTGCGCGCCGCGTAGAGCGCGCAGCCCATCGTTTTCGTGTCGTGCGTGCTGTTCTGGTCCGACACGTCGGCGAGGACGCCGGGGTTGGACTGCGCCGCGACGAGCGACCACGGCGAGCCGGACATCGGCAGGGCGGCGAGCTCCGTGGGCGTGATCCAGAACCCGGACGGCACCGCCCGGGTCGGCGCCGGACCCGGGCGACGGCGTGGCCGAGCATCCCAGCTGCCGGAGCGCTCGGCGGGTCGCAGGCGCGCCACGGGGATCAGCCGCCCGAGTTGATGGTCAGCGTGTAGGTGAACTCGATGCTGTCGCCGTTGCCGACGTTGATCGCGGCGAACACGCGGCGGTCCCACAGCGTATCGGAGCCGCGGGTGGCGTCGTAGAACAGGCCCCATTCGGTGATCGCCAGCGTGCCGGTGTAGGCGATCAGGCCGATGGTCCGGTACTGGTTCGCCGCCGGCTGGGACATGTCACCCGTGTCGCGGGTCGTCGGACCGGCGGGGATCTGCAAGTCCACGTCCCCGACGACCGCGGCGTTCGTGCCGGTGCCGCTGTCGTGGTAGTTCGGCGTCTGCGCCGGGGTGCCGGCCTGGAGGTAGTCCACCAGCGAGGCCACGCCGGCGTCGGTCACGACGCCGTAGCCGAGATCGCGCTCCTCGCGGACGTAGCCGTTGGGCGCCAGGTGGCGGGCCGACAGGTGCCCGTTGAACATCAGGTGCCCGCGCATCAGCCCGTCCGGGCGGATCGCTTCGGAGACATCCCCGGGCAGCCACAGCAGCCGGCCCTTCACGAACGGAATGGGGACCCGGATCGCTCGCGTCATCGTCGTCTCTCCCACAGCCTGTACCGGATTGACCACAGCGCATCAGCGATCCTCGACCGGAGCGTAGGCCGTGCGCGTATCACCCTGATCCCGAGCTCACCCTTGACGGAGAGCTTGCCTTCGTTGTCCATCACGCGGGGTCCAGCTGGATCGTGTACTCGATCTTGTCGCCGTTCCCGAGGTTTACGGTCCCGTGATCTCCGTGGATGATCAGGGTTCCGCCGCTCGAGAGCGTGAAGTTGCCGGCGTTGGTGATCGCCAGCGCGCCGCCAGCGGTGAGGGTGGCGACGATCTGGTACTTCGCGGTGGCGCCGGTGCCGGTCACGGTCACGGTGCCGGCGACGCGGCTGCCCGTCTCGGTGAACAGGGTCGTGTCACCCTTCGCCGCCGTGCCGGCGGCGGTGCCCCAGCCGACGTACCGCCCGTCGTCGCTTTCGGTGCCGGCCATCCGACCGGACGCCCACGCCTCGCCTCCGTTGGTCAGGACGACAGCCACGTCAGCCCTCCTCCGCGGCCCGGCGGAGTCCGTCGAGCGTCTCGACCGGGATGTTGACCGACCCTGTGGAGACGACGCCCATGTCCTCGACCGAGCCGTCAGAGCGGATCACGCGCATCCGCATCGTCACGTCCGAGGGCATCGTCACCGCGAGGATGGTGGAGTCGCCGACCGGATCGACCCGCCCGTGGGGCGCCTTGCCCGAGCGCATCGCCCGACCGAGCTGCCAGCTGCGGTAGCGCGCGACGATGTTCACGACTTGAGGAGGAGCGTGAGGATCCGCTCGGCGCCCTGGTTGACCGGGGTGGCGTCGGTGCCCGAACGGATCTGGATGCGCCCCAGCGCGGCGAGCTGCTCGAGGATCGTCTTGTTGACGACCGCCCGGTTGGCGACGACGTTCGTGGAGGCGACCGTGACCTCCGTGCCGGCGTCGTCGTAGACCGGGTGCTCGACGTTGAGCTCGTCCACGGCCCGGAACGTCAGCGCCGCCGTCGTCCACGCCGCCGGCAGGATGATCGCCGCCAGGACGTAGCCCTCGAGATCGATCGTGCCCGTGTCGCTAGTGCCGTTGGCGATGACCGCCGTGACCGCCGTGCGATGTCGGGATGTCCGCTGCAAGCCCATGACCTACCTCCGAGACGGAACGGTCGGCTTGCCGTAGCGCCGCCGGCCAATGATGTTGAACCGCTGCTTGGTGGGCGCCTGCGCCGCGCCGATGAACCGCCAGAGATACCAGGCGCCCATCGCCAGCGTCATCGCGGCGTCCTGTCGGAGCTTCTCGTCCATCCGTCGGTACACGGCGAGCTGCCGTCGCAGCTTCACCCAATCACCGATGCCCGGGAACAGGAACAGGCCGAAGGCGTCGGACGGCTCGGGCCAGTCCTCGATGAACCCGTCGGCGCTGACCGGGAGCCCGAAAGCGAACATGCGTTGCATGGCTTGGAGGGCGAACTCCTTGTTCGTGACCCACTTCGCGGCGCGTCCTTGCAGGTTGCAGTCTACGACCGGCAGGCCATCGGCCCTTGCCTTGCGGTAGACCGACAGCCCTCCGGGGCCGGTGGAGTCCACGATCACGATCCTGCTCCGGTACGCCTCGTGCTCGCCGACAAGATAGGCGTGCTGCTCGTCAGGGGTCAAGGTGCGCGACGACCGAAGCAGGTACATGTTGGCGCCACGGATCGGCAGGTCGGGCGACGCGCGGTGCGGCGGCCAGGGGACCTCGAGCGTCATCAGCACGTTGTCGTCGTGCCCGAGCGCGTGGTCGAACAGGGTGATGTACTCCACGCCGGCGCGCTGCCGGTTGAGGAAGTCCTTGTCGTCCTTGACCGGCGGGATCGCCGCGGAGCCCGGGTGGTCGGAGCGCACCAGCAGGTCGCCGCGGAAGGCGTTGCTCAACGCGAAGTGCGGGAACATCGAGCCCGACCCGCCGCCGAAGCCGCCGCCGACCGAGCGGTCCGCCACGTCCTTGTCGATCGAGAGGCGCTGCTGGCGGGCGGTCGAGGCGCGGCTCATGGCGAAGTTGGCCGAGCGCGCCGCGGTCGTGAAGTTCCAGTCCGTCGGGTTCTTCGCGGCCAGCTCCTCGAGCTCGACGTAGACGTGCTCGCTGTCGATCGTCGCGGTGCCCGACAGGATGATCGGCGCCATGAAGTCCGACGAGCGCGGCAGGAGCGTCTGGTCGAACAGGATCGGGATGTCCTCCGACGGCTGCTGGCGGGGGAACTCGTCCCAATCGATCAGCCACCAGGCGTCGGACTCGAGCCGGCTGGCGCCGCCCTGCGTGCTGCGGAAGTCCACCCGGGCGTTGTTGGCGACGGCCAGCACGGGGCGGTCAACGCCGGTCGCGTCGCGCATGATCGCCGTCTCGAAGAACGGCAGCAGGACGGCCTCCCGCATCCGGTTCGTCAGCGGGTTGCGCTGCTGGTCAGCCGACAGCGCGATGATGTTTGACCAGAGCTCCCACGCCTTGCCGGCGAGCTCGTTGAGCGGGGCGGCGTGGAGGGTCTTGTACGGGTAGCGATACCACGCCTCCTCGTCGTCGTTCTCGTAGCGCCACTTGTACCAGGTGGCGAAGCCGTGGAGGATGTCGAGCCCGGTCGTCTTGCCGGTGCGGTTCGCCCAGCGCCAGACGTGGACGGACCCGGGCGGCCACTCGAGCACTTCGCGGAGCTTCTCGAGCTGCGCGTCGTTGAGCACGATCCCCAGGCCGTAGTACGCCCACAGCTCGATGTCGCCCGAGCGCAGCCACGCCTGATGGCGGGCGGGGATGTCCCGCAGCGCCTCCTGATAGGCGCGCAGCTGTGCTGGCGTCACGCCTGCGCGCGCTCCGTGAGGAGCCGGCGCTCCTCGGCGACCTCGGCCCGCATGTCGGCCACGTCCTCCGTCTCGTCGCGCCCGGTCGGGATGTGCCCGGCGCTCGCCATGAACACGGCCTTGATGACCTCGGCGTCCTGACCGCGGGCCTTGACCCGGAGCTGCTCCTCCGTGGCGGCGAAGCGGTGGGCGAGGTTGCCGACCGACACGAGATCCTTGGGCGTCAGCAGGACGTGGGCGGACGGGTGGTTGACGAGCTCCGCCGCGCGGTCCATGACGCGGGAGCCAAGGAACCGGGCCTTGCCGGCGAGCTCGTTGTAGGACATCAGCGGAACCTGGTCGGGCGCGATGACCTCTCCGCTGTGCGCCTCGCGCATCGTGGCCTCGACGTGCTCGGTGTGGCGGCGGATCGTCTTGCGGTCGATCTTGTACTGCGGGAACCCCTCGATCACGGCGGCGGCGCGGGCCAGGTACGTCGCGTAGCGCTGGCCTTCCTCGGTCCAGATCGCGCCGTTGACCGCGAGGCGCAGGGCCTCGGGGTACTGACAGACCTTGCAGTCGCCCTTGAGCGGCGCGGTTCTCACAGCGCGATCAGCTCCTCCGCCGTCCGCCCTGCGGCGTCGGCTTCCGCTTGGGCGAGGAACTCCGCTGCGGTCGTTTCGATGCGGTAGAGGCGGCACGCTTCTTCGCGGCAGGCTTGGAACGCGGGGCAGTAGACCCGGCAGTACCGCTCGATCTCGCCGATCGTTTCTTGGGCTTCGCCTTCTCCGGCAGGGACCCAGGCTTCGGCGTCTCGGCCAGCCATGAAGGGAACAGGTCCTTGTGCTTCGCCGCGAACAGCCGCATCTGCGCCTTCGATCGGAAGGGCATCACTCGCCTCCGTTGTAGTTGGCGATGACCCGCGCAAGTACGGAGGCTCCGTAGAACCCTCCGTGGGTGGTTCGGGCCGGGAGGAGGCTGGCAACATCACGGGGGACCTCCTGCGCCGGCGCCGTCGCTGTCTGGTCGGAGGCTCTCGCCGTCTCCGCCGCCGGCGATGGCTCGGAGGGCGGGAGCTCCATCGGTTCGTCCAACGCGCGCCGGATCTCGAGGAGCTTCTGGCGCCCCTCCTCCCGCGTCAGGCGCTGGTGCTCGAGCGACGCGACCAGTCGCTCGAGCGTCTGCGACGGTGACGGAGGCAAGCTGGACAAGGAGATCGGTCAGCCGAGCGTCCTTCGCCGCCAGGAGGCGCTGGTCAACGGCGCCATCGGCAGCAGGAGCGCCGAGAAGGTAGCCGCCGACGGCGGCTCCGGTGACGGCAAGTGCGTCGCCCCACCACGGCAGAGGATCAGGTGCAACGACCGCGCCTGCGCCAAGTGCGAGGAGTGCCAGCGCAAGGACCCGGAAGCGTCCCCGCGACGGAGCGACGACGCTCGCGCGTCCCGCCGGCGGCTGGCGATGCCTGTCCAGCCGTTGTCGCTCTCGGTCATCGAGTGCCGCCTCCGTGATCCTCACGCTGGCCTCCGCTGTGAGTGTGACGATCGACCTGTCACGGCGTCAAGGCAAGCTGTGGGTGGTGGCCGTGCCGGTGCGTTTCCATACATGGGCCGGCCACCACTCCACAGGGTACATCAGCCGGGAAGCCCCTCCCACCAGCCCCCGTCGAGGGCCTCGCGGATGCGGGCGAAGCGGGCCTCCCGACCGAGACGCTCGAAGTCGGCCTGGTCGTCGCCGCGCCCCTTGATCGACGTGGCGAGCTCCTCGAGCGGCACGGAGCAGAACCGACAGGAGGCGCCGTGGAGCCGGGCGGTCGCCCCCTCGATGGACGACGGGTTGCTGCGCCAGCGGGTCAGGTAGCACACGGAGCGGGCGATCAGCTCGGCGGTGGTCACAGCAGCACGTCCGTTCCGAACACCAGCCACGCGGCGACGACCATCAGCGCGGCGAGGGCGAGACGGCGCAGCTTCATCGGGGCTCTCCGTCGAGGGCAGCGCGCCAGCGGCCTACCAGCTCGTCGTGTCCGCAGGTGCAAGTCACGGGTTCGGGCACCCACCCGCCGCCGACCTGCGTGTCGCAGTAGGAGTGCCCGTCATCCGATGCCTCGATGAACGCCAGCATCTCCCGTGCCGCCGCCACCAACGCGGCGTGGCGGGCACGCTCGGCGTCGAGGATGCCCATGACGTACTCGGCCATGAGGCGGTTGGAACCGTTGCGGCGGCCAAGGTCACGTTCGACCGTCTCCAGCGTCAGCGGGCGGGTGTCGTCGAGGGCGGCGCGGTGGCAAGTACAGCCGCAGTCGTGGCCGATGTAGTAGCCGCTGCACTCCCGTTCTGCCTTCACCAGCGCGGCGTGGCGGGCGCGTAGGCCGGGGACACCGTGGTAGCCGCTGAAGTAGTCGGCCAGCCAGTCGAAGTCTTGCCGCGTCAGGTTGAAGGTCGGGGTGCCGGGTGCGGACAGGTAGGCGTTGTCCCACTCCACGTCGCGGCGGGCCGTCATGTGCGGTCCGCGATGGCCGTAGGGCTGGCGACAATGCGTGCCGGGGTGCTCGGGGTGGGCCGCGCCGCAATCAGAGGGGCGGGTGTCGTCGGTGGTCATCGCAGCCCCACGCTCGAGAGGAAGTCCTCCACCGCCGCGGCGTCGTCGGGATCGGGGGGCGGGGGCGGGTTGATCAGGTGCAGCTCCTCGCCCAGCCGGCGGGCTGCCTCGTGGCGTTCGATGAAGTCGGCGAGTGGTGCCCCGGCCTCGGTGGTTCGCGGCTCGGCCTCACATACGGAGTCCACGCCTTCCGGGGCCGGGACATGGCGGGGTGCCACCCGGGACGAGTCCCAGGGCGGGTAGATCTCGTCGTAGGGGGGGTGGTCGTCACGTCCGCACATCGTCGCGCTCCTTGAGCTGCCGCTCGAGGGTGGCGAGTCGAGCGAGGGCGTCACGAAGCATCCCCTCGAGCATGTGGGCGTGCGCCCATGTGTCGAGGGCCTTCTCCGACGAGCCAAGGGCCACGACGAGCGCCTGGTGGGATGTTCGGTGGGCTTCGAGGGAACGGTAGTCGGCGCTGCTGATCTGCGTGTGCAGCCGTGCGATCTGCGTCTCCATGATCTCCACGCGGTCGGTCAGCGTGAGCTTTGCCATCAGGTCGGCCTCCTTTCCATGACGGGTCGTAGACCGGCGCTCCTCGGTCGGTCAACCCTCGCGCGCGGTGTTGATTCCGACGACCGTAGAGTACGTTCTAGATTCCTCTCCTCTACCTCTACCTCTACCTCTACCTC